>Ga0255753_1004502_pt1 | contig 13842 bp, 11 predicted proteins | sample 041ome_10_FD_179953 | JGI IMG/M metagenome (GOLD analysis project Ga0255753, IMG submission 179953) | Coastal salt marsh microbial communities from the Groves Creek Marsh, Skidaway Island, Georgia - 041412US metaG (version 2) | ecosystem: Environmental > Aquatic > Marine > Intertidal zone > Salt...
ACGATGTAAATAGCTTCTTCATTTGGATTTTCGTTTAAAAATGTAGATACACGCTTTTTTGGTGGTGTAGTGGGTGTGTTTATATTCATCATATTATGAGTTTCTTTTCTCAATCCCTTCTTGAGTGCAGGTTGTGGTAATTCATATATACCGGTCCAAAAATATCTATCGTGAAATGCCAGAATTGTATCCGGGAATTGTTCTGTTTCTTTGAGAAGTGTAAATTTTTTAGGTAAATTAGAAAGAAGTTGTTTTATGCTTGACTTATCACCTAATTTACGTGCGAGAGCTTCTGCGCCAGTGTATGTTAGTGTCTCACCCAAATCTACTGGGAGTATTAGATTTTTACCAGTGGGTACACTCCTTATAGATTGCGAAGGAGAATAGTCTTTGCCGTGTGCGAGCACAAAGTATACTGGTATTTTACCATCTATTGCCTTTTCTAACAAAGTCTGTGGCATTCTTAAAATATACTCACAAAAAAATATCATATATATGTAAGATGTCAGAAGAGATATGCAGTGCCAATCCAAATGACACACGATGTTCGTGTTATAATATCATTAACCGAGATTGTGACGCTAACCCAGACATACCAGGATGCAAAGAGAGTAATGCATGGAGGGACTCTCTTGTTGATGCAATTCCAGATAAAGAAGAATTTAAAGGACAGAAGGATATCGCCGTGAGAGAAATACAATCAAGGTATCACTGTGGTAACCGAGCATGCAGTGATGATAAATATTTACCTCCTGAATATTATGATCTCATCGATGTGGGTAGGTGCGACTTTCAACTGAATATATGTGCTTCTGATGTGAACGTCGGTGAAAGTATAGATACTAAATATTTCAGAGACTGTTCGATAAATGAAGTTGCGTTCCAAGATCTTGATTCGGTATATGCACAAGATGCAAGTGTTCAGGCGATTCTAGGTCTCAGAACTGGAGAAAATGCGGCACTCATAGCCGCAAAAAACAAGAAACTACAACTTGAAATTAGAGCCGATGAACGCGAAAAAGAAGCCGAACGACAAGCTTCCGCTGATGCAGGACAATTGGCTCGCCTAGATGCTATAGAAGACGTGAGACAAGCACAACAAGAAAAAAAAGAAAATAGAAACCGTTTAATTCTGATACTCACCGCAGTGGCTATATTGTTAGTGCTGGCAATTTTAAATGTTTAGTACTTATAAGATGTCGGAGTTGGTCGACGAAGCATTCTGTGCACAGGATGCAAACAAGAATGACGAAAGATGCTCATGTTACAATGTCATTATGCGAGACTGTGAAAATGAGCGCAATATCCCCGGGTGTAAAGAATCCATGGATTACGTAGACGATACATTGTCTAACATACCAGAAACACGGGGACCGCATAAGGCAGTCGCGCGCTTAGAACTTATGCAACGTTTGTATTGTCCAGGTAGAGTGTGTGTAGGTGCTAATAAATATAAACCACCTATCATGGATGATTTAAGAAAGACATCTCCATGTGGGTTTAGTTTAGATATATGTGTTCAAAACACGGAAATAGATACCGCAGTAGACACAGAAGTGTTTAACGAATGTAAGATTAATGAAAACTTCATCGGTACCGACCCCTGGGAACTTGAATTTGACGAAGATGAAAAAGAGGATATCGCGCGTCTAGCTGGTGAACGCGCGGACCGACTAGAAGTGAAAAAGGCGGAATTAGAAGAGAGAAAACTCGTACGCGAACAAGCTGAAAAACAGAATAAAATGTATACATACGTGGGTATAGCAATTTTTGTACTCATATTACTCTTTCTGATACTTAAATAATTTCTCATTCAATATAAAGAGATGCCATGCTAAAGCGGGTAGTCATTCTGATTATATTGATCGGACTCGTTTTTTTGGGTATACGAATAACATCAGATGGGGGTGACGAAGATAAATTAGCTGTCGCTCTCGATGAAGCTACTAAAACGGCCATCGCCAAGGGTGAATTTACAGTCCCAGAAGGAGTCACATTCGTAGAGTCAAAAGATTGTGAAGGGACCCAATGGATAAAACAACAGAGCTGTTCTTTGAATGGTAAACCAATGGATGGTACAGAGGGAAGTTGTGGTCCGGGCAAAGAGATTTGGATTCTTGACTCGACACACCCAGATTTCAAACCAGCAACGGGTGATGGAAAGTGTGAACCCGAAGAACGAGACTGTAATGTCGAGTGTCCTAAACCGTGTGAAGGAGACACATGGATAGAAGGTGCATGTGTCCGCAAAGAGATAAAAGACGGTGCAATCATAGAAACCGTTCTAGATGGCACGACCGGTAAATGCGGGGACGGTATCACGACTTTTAAGTTAGATAAAACTGCACCCGATTATAAACCCCCTATTGGAAGTGGTGTGTGTATTACTGAAAAGGGTGGTGCGTGTAATGTTCCATGCCCTGTACCTGAACCACCTAAATGTGTAGAGTATGCACCGGGATGGCAAAATAACGACATGGGGTGTGTAAGGAGTCAAACGGATTTAAGACCTGTGCGTTGTGGAAAAAAAGGTACTAAAAATCAATACAAAATACCACTCGATACGGCAAATTGTCCAGAGTTGACACGATGGGTGGAGTGCGAAGGTCCTCCATGTCCCGTAAACTGCGAAGGGTCTTGGTCCAATTGGAGTGCACCAAAGTCAGACGAACCATGTGGTGTGCAACCTTATAAAGAGAGAATTTTTACCATAACAAAACAGTCACAATATGGTGGTAAAGCGTGTGATTATCCACATGGTGACACTGAACAGCGTAACTCTGGAACAACCAAACCGTGTTGTGAACAGCGGGGTAATTGGGCCATGGTGGGTGCTTGTAATGCGGATGGAACAGCCAAGTATACACAAACATACAAAGAGAACAAGCCGGGCGGGTGTCCATCAAGTGCAAAGGCAAAGTTTATGCCGTGCTGTTATCAAAAAAATGATTGGACGGATAAGACTGGATGTAATTCTATGGGTAGAAAAACGCAACAGCAAACAACAGCTGGAAATTGTCCAGACAGTGTAAAGACGAGACAGGTAAATTGTTCATACGTTGGACCATGGGTTAAAATAGGTGGATGTGGAGCCGATGGTAAACAGTATTACAGAAGAGACGTTGTAAACAGCGGAGCAACCACGAGTAAATCTGAAAATTGTTGTTTCATCGGAGCGTGGGGTGGATGGACCCCGAGTGGTGATTGCGACGGTTCAAAAAGGACACGCAGTCGCACAAGAACGGTGTTAAATTGTCCAAGTGGAACTAAAACGACTGAAACTCGGCAGAGGAATTGCAATGATTGCGAAGGTAAGTGGGTAGATGGGGGTGTGCGACTACAACATGTAAAAACCTATGTAAATTGGGGAGGTTACACTATTGCAAATAAAACGAAAATTTATAAATATAAAGTAACTAAACCAGCTACAAATGGTGGAGATAAATGCCCTCATAAAGAGGGTGAAACGAAAGAAGAGAATGTAGGTTATTGTCAAAAGAGCGGTGTCTTTAGAACGGGACGTCCTCCATGTTAACCCACCCCCCCCACGCCCCACACCCCGATGTTAATACCCAAACAACAAACTATTTTGTAATAATTTCTCATTCAATATAAAGAGATGCCATGTCGGCGATGAGACTGGTAATCATTCTCGTTATATTGATCGGTCTCGGGTTTTTGGGTATACAGATAAGCGCCGACACACCAGACGATGATACTATAGCTGTCGCTCTCGATGAAGCGACTAAAACAGTCATAACCAAAGGTGAATTTACAGCCCCGGAAGGGATCACATTTGTTGAGTCGAAGGACTGTGAAGGGACGCAGTGGATCAAACAACAGGAATGCTCATTGAATGGCAAGCCAATGGATGGTACAGAAGGAAGTTGTGGTCCAGGCAAAGAGATATGGATCCTCGACCCAACGCATTCAGATTTTAAACCCGCGACGGGTGATGGTAAGTGTGAACCACAGGAAAGGGATTGTAGCACCAAGTGTCCTAAACCGTGTGAAGGAGACACATGGATAGAAGGTGCATGTGTTCGTAAGGAAATAAAGGATGGTGCCATCATAGAAACGGTTTTAGATGGCACAGAAGGTAAATGTGGAGATGGTATCACGACTTTTAATTTAGATAAAGCAGCACCGGATTACAAGCCTGCGATTGGTTCTGGTTCGTGTGTGACAGAAAAGGGTGGTGCGTGTAATGTTCCATGTCCGGTACCGGAACCACCAAAGTGTGTAGAATACACACCAGGGTGGCAGAACAATGATATGGGGTGTGTGAGAAGTCAGTCCGACTTGAGGTCCGTTAGATGTGGTGAAAAGGGTACTAAAAATCAATACAAACTACCAATCGATACGGCAAATTGTCCAGAGTTGACACGATGGGTGGAGTGTGAAGGTCCTCCATGTCCCGTAAACTGCGAAGGGTCTTGGTCCAATTGGAGTACACCAAAGTCAGACGAACCGTGTGGTGTGCAGCCATACAGAGAAAGAACGTTCACAATAACTACAAATGCGCAACACGGTGGATATGCATGTGATTATCCACACGGTGATACCGAACAACGAAATGCAGGTTCACCAAAAGAGTGTTGTGAACAGACAGGTGACTGGGCTATGGTAGGCTCGTGTTTGGCCGACGGAACAGCCAAGTATACACAGACATATAGAGAGAATAAACCAGGTGGATGTCCAACGAGTGCAAAGGCGAAGTTTATGCCGTGTTGTTACCAAAAGGGTGACTGGACGGATAAGACTGGGTGTAATTCTATGGGTAGAAAAACGCAACAGCAAACAACAGCTGGAAATTGTCCAGACAGTGTAAAGACGAGAAAGGTGGATTGTTCATACGTTGGACCATGGGTTAAAATAGGTGGATGTGGATCAGATGGTAAACAGTATTACCGCAGAAATACGGTAAACAGTGGAGATACTACGAGCAAATCTGAAAATTGTTGTTATACAAGTGCTTGGAGTGGGTGGACACCGACGGGTGATTGTAATGGTTCGACTCGACCACACCAACGAACACGCGCCGTAGTAAATTGCCCAAGTGGGACCCAAGCATCACAAAATACAAACAAAGCCTGTAATCATTGCCAAGGTGCATGGGGTAACTGGAGTAACTGGACCGCTTGGACTACGACACAATGTAATAAGACTGGCTACAGGAATAGAACTAGAACTTATACAATATCTAAAGATGCTACAAATGGTGGACAAGCATGCCCACATGAAAATGGATATGTTGAAACACATACTGAAAGTAGATACGAGCGATGTCGTGGTTATTGCTTCTCACCTGATACTAAAATAAAACTCGATGGTGGGAATGTGGTTGCTATCAAAGACGTTATGTTAGGTGATGTACTTGAAGGTGGTGTCACTGTAAACGTTACATTACAGATTAGAAATATACATAAAGTTCCATTTTATAAATTATTAAATAGTGAATTGAATGAATATATATATGTCACGGGTTCGCATATTATAAAAGAGGGTGACGAGTTTGTAACAGTGGATCAATCTACCAAGGCTGAGATTACAGACGTGTTTAGTGACTCGTTAATCTGTTTAATAACAGATAAACACAGTATTCCAATCGGGGAACATACTTTCTGGGACTGGTCGGATACATGTGATGCATGTGATAAGACTGTTATTTAATCTTAAAAATAATATATTTTAAATTAGTAAAAGTAGATGTTTTTAATTGTACTTTTAGTAATTCTGCTAATAATTTATATCCAGTGTACATTTTTAAATGTCACTAAAATTCCAACTAAAATACAATATTCAGTTATGACACACGATGACGTAGATGAAATACATTCTATGGAGAATAAAGCATATAATACAAGTGATGAGGTTCCATCTAAATTTTATAAACATAATTTAATTGATGCTTGCCCGGAATTATGTATGGTATCTAGAGACGAAAACGGTAAAATAATTGGTGCAATGTATAGCGGTTTAATTAAGGGTCCATATATAACTATAGATAAAATTAGTATGGGACACGATCCAGAAGGTGACACTTTATTTGTATATTCAATGTGTGTGAGTGATAATATGAGGGGTAGTGGAATTGGGCGTGAAATGGGTAAATATTACTATAACGAATGGGTAAAATATGGAGATAAAATAAAGTATGCTTCAACATCTGTTAGGAGTAAACATATAGGATGGATGAAAAAATTGGGTTTTTCGTACGTAGGTATTTCTGATATAAAGGCTGGTAATGAACCGTGGTTTGATGTAACGAAAAAAATTCAAAAATAAATAATATTTTAAATTATTATGCAATCATCACAATTGTCTTTACCTATATATATTTGTGATGAAATACAGTACTCTGGTATGACACACGATGATATAGATGAAATACACTCGATAGAATTAGAAGTATATGATACAATATACGAGGTTCCAACTAAATTATTTAAACGCAGATTACTCGAAGTCTGCCCGGAGCTGTGTATGGTCGCCAGAGATGAAAATAATGAAATAATTGGTGCAATGTATGGTGGTTTAATAGATGGAACATCTATAACTATGCATAAAATAAACAAAGGTCATAATCCAGAGGGTGATACCTTATTTGTTTATTCAGAGTGTATCAGAAATAATATGAGAGGTTATGGAATTGGAAACGAAATAGGTAAATATTATTATAACGAATGGGTAAAATATGGAGATAAAATAAAGTATGCTTCAACTTCTGTTAGACGTAGACATATAGGATGGATGAAAAAATTAGGTTTCTCATATGTAGGTTTTTCTGCTATACTCGTTGGAAATGAGCCATGGTTTGACGTAACGAAAAAAATTCAAAAATAAATAATATTTCAAATGAGTATGCAATCATCCCAGTTCTGTTTACCAATATATCAATGGAGTGATAAACGTAGACATTCTACCTCTACGCATAGGGTGCCATGTAAAAATAATAATTTCAAACCTAAAACTAAAATGTCTACGTCCTTTTCCCCCTATACCCGAATACGTCTCGCAGACGATAAGATTGTGATACTAAAAGACCTCAAACTGGGGGATGTCATAAAAGGTGGTATAATCGTTAATTGTATTCTAAAGATAAGAAATTCAGACAGAGTTCCATTTTATAGAATTTTTAGTCATGAAATAAATGAATATATATATGTAACCGGTTGTCATTTTATATTGGAAAATGGTAATTTTATCAGGGTTAGAGACTCGTCGCATGCACAATTAACAGATATCGTCGAAGATACATTCATTTGTTTAATTACAAGTACACATCGCATACCTATAGGTGAGCACACATTTTGGGATTGGACTGATTTTTGTGAATCGTGTGATAATGGGTGCATACCACAGGAATTTTTTGTGCGTGATAGATTTAATAAAGTTTAATTTTCTCATATTATATAAATGGCTGTAAGTAATTCTCCCAGTATGAGTGAGATTGCCTATGAATTTAGTGGTTCTCCACCTCACGCTTTAAGTGAATATTATGGAACTCGATTCTCAGATGGTGGTTATGCTCCCAGTTCAGGTACTATAAGTCTCAGTCATTTTATAAATAAGAGTAGATGGGTTTCACCCCCATCGTCGTGTTTCTCACCTGATACAAAAATAAAACTTGAAAATGGAAATGTTATAAACATAAAAGACGTAATGCTCGGTGATATACTCGAAGGTGGTGTATCTGTAAACGTTACATTACAAATTAGAAATATAGATAAAGTTCCATTTTATAAATTATTTAATAGTGCATTGAATGAATATATATATGTTACCGGTTCACATATGATAAAGGAAGGTGAAGACTTTGTACGTGTTGATCAATGTGCAAGTGCCGAATTATCAGATGTAATTAATGACTCCTATATTTGTCTAATCACCGATAATCATAAAATACCAATAGGTGAACACACTTTCTGGGACTGGGCAGACCAATGCGATGTGTGTGATGTTACAATTCCAAAATAAAAAAAATACATCTATTTAATAATGACAACTGGTTTTTATAAAATTCCAGTGATTAATTTTAATGTGATTACACGAGAAGAAGGTGATTATATTAAAAATAAAGCTGAACCACTTTTATCAGATACGGCCGTATCCGTATATGGATATATAAATCATAATGTGTGTAAATGTGAAAGTGCAAAATTATCACATAAAGATGATAATGTGCTAAAAGATATATTATACAAAATAACAAAAAATACAGCTAATTGTGAGAACATCGAAGTATTTCGATTTAAACCCAGTAATTTTATTAATTTTATACAGGATGGATGTACTTATATTAAAAACAAAAGGGTTAAAACTTATTATATTCCATTAGTAGAAGATACAGAATATGAGGGGGGAGAAATATTATTCGAAATGATAAATAGAATGTATAAGTTGGTATTTGGTTCTGTTCTTAGCTTTGATACAATCAATGAAGATGGCACTGTACCACTTGAATCAGTGCATTCACACGAACAAGTAAAATCAGGTGAAAAATGGATATGTAAACTATGCACTAGAGAAAATGAAATAAGTGAGATGGGTGATATTATAAATTTAGATTTGAGTTATTCTCGTATAACACTTGATGATGTAGATGAAATAAAATTAATTGAGAGAAACACATTTTATGATCAGGAACTTGTACCACCAAAAGAATATACTGAAAAATTTGTAAAAGAATGCCCAGATTTAACGATGATTGTGCGAGACCAAAATGGGAAAATAATTGGTGGTATGTACGGTGGTCTCACCAAAGGCACAAAAATGACGAATGAGATAATGGATGCCGGTCATAATCCAGAAGGCGATGCCTTAATGGTTTGTTCGATGTTCGTGACTGGAGAATTAATCGGAAAAAATGTTGGTAGGAAAATTGCTAATTATTACTATGATGAGTGGATATTAAATTTTAAAAATGGTTTAAAAAGACCTATAAAATACTTTTCAACTGCTATGCGCGAACAACACATAAAATGGATGGAGGGAATGGGATTTGTATGCACAGGTAAATCCGAGGTTGTTTACGGTAAAGGTGTGTGGTACGATTTTCATAAAATTGTGTAAAAATCACTAAATATAATTGCATCTTTTATATTAGAGATAATGTCTATAGTTCCAGACATTTTAAAAATTTCTAATACAGAAGATTTTATATGTATGGTATCAAAATATGACATAAAGTGGTCTAAAAGTAAAATAAAAACACAAACATTTGATATTTCTAGATCTCTCATACAATTGGGTATCATACCAAGATACGAAAGCGTTTCTATATTTGCAGGAAATTCACCCGAGTGGGTAATGTTTTTACTGGGTACAATAATTGCTGGTTCAAAAGGTTCTATTTTACATTATAGTTCTAATTACAATACATGTGAATATATACTAAATGATTCTGTGAGTCGCGTGATATTTGTAGATAGTAGACAGAGACTTGATTTAGCTATAAAAGCAAAGAGTAAATGCACTAGACTTAAACATATAGTTTTGATGAAGGGGTGTGATGAATTACTAGTTGGTGCCCCTTCTTATGTGTATGGATGGGAACATTTTATTGAACTCGGAAAAAGGATACGCCACGAAATTGTATACGAAAGAATCGATGCACAGAAACCATCGGACTGTTGTATGCTTGTGTATACATCTGGTACTACCGGAAATTCGAAAGGTATTATGCTGTCACATGATAATATAATGTGGACTACAAAAGCTCATATAGAACATAATCCAATCTTATTAAGCGAAAAAATGCGAATGTTATCGTTTTTACCGATTAGTCATATAGCACCCATAATGTTTGATATGTTTGTTCCTCTAATGTGCAATTATATATATAACATTGAATCAACTGTGTTTTTTTCAAGTAAATGTAACATAGATGTAGAAGAATTAAAAAGAGTTAGACCAACTGTTATATTCGGGGTTCCACGTGTATGGGAAAAACTAGCAGATATATCTAAAAAAATAGAACCAAAATACGAAGGTATTATCTATAGAAAAATGAAAGAAATATGCAAGAAGTCTCATATAAACAGACAAATATCAAATCACAAAGTGGATTCACTTTTTGCTAAATATGCTACATATTATATGAAATCGCGAATCCAATTTGAATTGGGTTTGAATGAATGTAAACTCTGTTTTACTGGTGGCGCACCCACAAATCCAAATATTTTTGAATATTTTTCAGAAATTGGAATAGACATAATAGGTGCGTATGGTATGTCCGAGTTATCAGGGTCACAGTGTTATTCTAAACCAGAATCATTCATAGATGGATATTCTGGATTACCAGTTCCGGGTACAGAAGTTAAAGTAGAACCAGCTACGGGTGAATTGTGTTTTAGAGGAAGACAAGTGATGCTCGGATACAATGGTGATAAATCACCGTGTATAGATGAAGATGGGTGGTTTCACTCGGGTGACATTGGTGAAATACACGAATCTGGGCACATTAAAGTTACTGGTAGAAAAGGTGATATTATGGTTACGTCATATGGAAAAAACATAAATCCAATTCCAATTGAAAATTATTTGAGAACTACATGTGACGATATACAAGATATACTGATTATCGGTGATTCTAGAAAATATCTATCTGCAATGTTTTCATTAAAACCGGGTGGTTGTGTTAAATCTGTGTTAAAGTGCATTGATGCGTATAACGTGGAAGTATCGGGTGACAAGTGTGAAATAATACATCGCGTTATGTATACAAAAGATATATTTACGATAGAAGGTGGTGAAATTACACCATCAAATAAAGTTAGGCGATTTAATATTTTAGAAAAATACAGGGATGAAATTGAAGGAATGTATTATAATTTTTATTAAAATTTTACTATGCTAATTTTCCACCCGACTTAATTTCGTGTTCCATTTGTGCGATAGTAAATGGATAGAAAGTTAACCCAGAGAATATGTCTTCAAATATATTACCATACACATTTCGTTTGTCGCGCAGGTCTTTACGCATCTTTGAGACAATTGAAACAAATGCGAGATACATTAGCCATCCCATTGAATTAGCCCCATCACGGAACTTAGATGCAACAAACAAAGAAAGTGCCATCCATTGGAAGAAGTTCGCCGATAGACCAATGATTGTTGCTATGTAGGGAGTGTATTCACACTCCAAAGCCGTGTTTTTGATAGATTTAAATGGGAAAACGATGGCTCTCAGAACAGAGAGGCTTCTTTCTTTACGGGATGGTGTATTTGGATGCTTTGATTCTGGGTCAAAACCTTCGAATACATCAAATACGTTTGTATTGAATGATTTTCGTGAAGATGTAATCTTTTCGTCGCCAGTTTCGAGTTTGAGAGTTCTGAGTAGAGATACACAAAGGAAGCACATGGCTATCGTGTATGGGAATGTTGCTACAATTGCAACACCTTGAATAACTCTGAGACCACCACTTACAACGAGTGCATGTGCGAGAGCACCTTCGGTACACGCCCAGTACAGCTTCTGAAGTGGGGGTGGATTTTCGTAACCCTGGGATGCGATTAAATCATCAACATAAGAACCAGAATCAGATGAAGTAGTGAAATATAAAATAACACTGACGAGTACCAAAAATTGAAACCATTTAGTCAAAGCACCATATGGTTCCATGATGTCTAGAATTTGGTCAGGTCTGGATCTGCATGATAGTGCATAATAACCTTCTGACGCAAGTTGTAATGCTGCTTCACCGACCGGTTTGTTGTCGACGTAGCCAAGTGCGGTACAGTTAATAGAACCAGTCGCCCAGTCGATTTGTGCGTCTTTTCCAATTGTGTATTCAACGATTCGTTGCATTTTAATACCGAGTGTACCAAGAATGTTGCGATTAATAAACATAAATGTGATTGGAGCAAGTAGACCACCTTTTATAACTTCACCTACTGTCCTACCCCTAGAGATACGAGCAACGAAGGTTCCAACAAATGGAGCCCAGGCGAGCCACCAAGCCCAGTAGAATACAGTCCATGAGTTCATAAAGTTATATGGAGAACGACTACCCCATGCTTCATCTTGAAGAATAGATGTATCGAGTCGTGTACCATCGAAGTTTGTCATAGCTGCTACATCAGTCGACTTTGACATGCCCCACGTTAATCGTTCCCATGAACCCTTGTCGGTGAGTTGGCCGGTGAAACTAGCCCATGTTTCACAGTCCCAACTGAGAGTGAACAGCCATTGAATGTAATGCCCAAGTGTTTGAACATATGAATTGAATATAAGCCCCGGGTTATCCGCGCACACAAGACCCGCCATAAGAGTAATTCCACTGAAAAATGCGAGCCTCGCGAGATTCTTAATACCAGACTTTAGACCAATAAGAACAGAAATAGATGCCGCGGCGGTAATTAACCAAATGATAGCCAGTTGTGTTGCTTGTGTGGTTGCATCAATGTTTGGGTTGAGGCGATTCAGCGCCGTACCAATCGCGGCCACACCCAAACCGAGAGATGTGCATACACCGAATGTAGTGGTTGAGATAGTAAGAGCATCAATGATGTCACCCACAAGTCCATTTACACTATCACCAATCAATGGTTGGAAAGCGTAACGCATGGTCATTGGTCTTCCCTGTCTAAAGCAGACAATTCCAAGAAGAATACCAATTACAAGATACGGCACCCAACCATGTAATCCATTTTGATAGTATGAAATGAGCATCGCCATTTGAGCGCGTTGGTCATCATTTATAAACGGAATTTTCACGGCATTGTTATTTGAACGGTAGAACCAAATAGGCTCGGCAACACCGAATGAGAAAATTCCAACGCCTGTACCACAAGAAAATAGTAACGAAAACCAAGTGAAATCAGAAAAATGTGGTTTTTCGCCATCTTTACCCAATCTAACGTCTTTGTATTTTGTAAATAATAGACCAAAGATGAATAAGAGCCATATGTTACGCGAACATATGTAAAGCCATGTGAAATTGATAGTAACCCATGACTTCCAATCATCCAATTGTTTAGTCGCATTTATTTCGTCATTGAGTGTCCACCCGATAAACCCCCACATGATAGCAGAAGCAAATAGAGATGTTACCCAGTTACATCTCAAAACACGATATCCTTTAAAATCTAAACTTAACCATCTATTCTTACGAACAAATCGAGTTAAGTTAGATTCTTTTGAAAAATCACAATCATCTGTAATTTCCCCTTTATTCAAAACAGTATCTTCCATGTATACGTGTTATATCTTATACACACCTGTTTTCTATAAGTATATTAACCCAACCCCCCGCGTCCCCTCGTTCCGAGAGTCCCGCACGCCTCGGTACGCCCCCACGTTTCCTCACACTTGATGGGTGTTTCCACACGACTCACGAGTGTTTCCTCACGCTCGATGGGTGTTTCCACACGACTCACGAGTGTTTCCACACGCTTGATGGGTGTTTCCACACACTTGATGGGTGTTTCCTCACACTTGATGGGTGTTTCCACACGCTTGATGGGTGTTTCCTTACACTTGATGGGTGTTTACCGAAGCGTACGAGAACACGCGGTACGCGGTCGTTCGTGGTTTCGGTTGGTTTAGACATGGGATATATTTTACAAGAAATCTTAAAAATTTACAAAAACTTTTTTTATTTTTTTGAAAACTTTTCAAAGAAGAAAGTGTTGAAAAAAATAATTTTTTTTATTTTAGAATTCTAGAGAAATCCTAGCGGGATAGAGGAACATAGAGAACACCAAAGCAATTCACGGCGATGGTGATTTTGCCTCGGTATGGCCCGACCCGTCTTTAGACATAGTTTTGGTCTCGGCCCTACATGGAGATAGATTTTCAAGGATATAAATTTACAAAAACTTTTTTTATTTTTT
>Ga0255753_1004507_pt1 | contig 13836 bp, 13 predicted proteins | sample 041ome_10_FD_179953 | JGI IMG/M metagenome (GOLD analysis project Ga0255753, IMG submission 179953) | Coastal salt marsh microbial communities from the Groves Creek Marsh, Skidaway Island, Georgia - 041412US metaG (version 2) | ecosystem: Environmental > Aquatic > Marine > Intertidal zone > Salt...
AGTGCAAGAGCTGGGTTCGGAGCATAATTTCCATAATGACCGCTATGCTGTGGTAGCCTCGGCCCAAAAGTTTTTAAAGTTATACTCGCGATTCCACGTGCTCCATAGGTTAAGGTAGGACGATTCGAAACATGTCTCGGCCCATCAAAAATCAACATAGCATCGGCCAACAATTTTTCCTTGTAACGAGCAACCGCCTCAGGCAAAGATGGAGACCCTTGTTCCTCCTCCAAATCAATCACCACCTTAATTCGGTTTGACGTCAGCTTATTCTGAGCTACTAACGCATCAAAAGCGGTTAAAAACATTGCAATTGGTCCCTTGGCATCAGAGGTCGCCCTGCCGAATAGCCTCCAGTTCGGATCATAAGAAGAAGACAGTAAATCAATGTCTAGTGTTTCCCAATCTGATGATTCAGAAGGCTGTTTTAAGACTATTTCGTAAGGATCATTCTGAAACCACCTAGAAGGGTCTACCGCCTGACCATCTGCATGAAAATATAATAGTAAGGTACTCCCTGAAAAGCGCTTTTTGGGTTCATACGTTGCCAGTAAAAGAGGAACTCCATCAGTTTCTAAACGCTCTAATTCAAAACCTCGACTGGTAAAAGCCTCTGTCATTAAGCGCTCTGTAGCTCCAAGGTCTGATGCAATTGCGGCATCGTTAGGTACAGCGACAATCTCTTGAAGTAAATCAAGACCCTTCTGCCAATGTAGTTCAGTTAAACGATTTAACTGCCTAGTATTTAATTGCTGTGAAGAAACGAAAAATGGCGCTAGAATGGCGCCAATAAAAATTATTTTCTTCATTACATGGAGCAGCTCATATCAGCCCCACAACATTGTGGTGACTTGATTTTTCCTTCGCACGATGGGCAGAATGAGATTTGAACCTCTGCGCCACTATCTAATGTTAACATTCCATTTTCTAAAGGAACATCACACTTAGCACAAGAAGCATTTACCGACATTCCACAAGAATCACATGAATAAGTAGCCATAGTAATATATTATTTAGTTTTGACAAGTTCAATATAATCATATATCCATGAAACTCATTCGCAACCTCTTTACTTTAAGCCTTGTTTTTTATTTTTTCGTACCGGTTCAGGCTCAAAAACTCAATCGCAGTGAAAGAAAAATCATAGAACGGGTTAGCGCAAATAACAATGAAGCTATCGCCTTTCTTGAGAGGGTAGTTAACATCAATAGCGGAAGTCTAAATATCGAAGGCGTTAAAAAGGTTGGCGAGGCTTTCAATGAAGAATTTGAAGCAATTGGCTTTAACACTGAATGGGAAAGCATGCCTAAAGAGATGAACCGAGCAGGTCACCTTATCGCAACAACTAACGGCAATAAAGGAAAAAAACTCCTACTTATCGGTCACCTTGACACTGTGTTTGAAGAAAATAGTCCCTTTCAAACTTTTGAAAAAATCAATGACAGTATTGCGCTAGCGCCTGGAGGAAATGACATGAAGGGTGGCGATGTAATGATTCTATACGCACTAAAAGCACTAAAAGAAACAGGTGTCTTAGAAAATGCCGATATCCAGGTAATCTTTACCGGAGATGAAGAAAGTACAGGCAAACCTTTATCTATTTCAAGGCATTCACTCATAGAGGCTGCAAAGCATGCTGATATCGCGTTGGGTTATGAAACTTCAACAGGTTTTGACTATGCTACTATTGCTCGAAGAGGAGCTTCTGGCTGGCATCTGACCACCACTGGTAAACGAGCACATTCTTCCGGAGTGTTTTCTGAACGCACAGGCGCCGGTGCAATTTTTGAAATGGGTCGTGTTTTGAATGCTTTCTACGAGGAAGTTCGTGGCGAGGACCTGCTCACTTTTAATCCTGGTATTATGTATGGCGGAACCTTTATGAATTACGATGCCTTAAGCGGACAAGCAGAGGTTTTTGGAAAAACCAATGTCGTCGCACAACAGGCAGAGGTTCGAGGAGGATTGCGCTTCATTACTGAAGATCAAAAAGAGCGAGCAAGAGCAAAAATGAGAGCAATTGTTGAACAAGGAAACCTGCCACAAACCTCAGCGACTATTGAATTTACAGACTCTTATCCAGCAATGCCCCCTACAGAAGGTAATCTTGAACTTCTTGAACTCCTTAGCGAAGTAAGTCAAGATCTCGGCCAAGGTGAGGTTAAGGCATACGACCCCGGTCGAAGAGGCGCTGCAGATATTTCTTTTGCAGCCTCTTATGTAGAGGCCGCATTAGGCGGACTAGGCAGCATGGGAAGTGGTGCGCATACTCCTAACGAAACAGTAAACCTGAAAACCTTCGAGGCGCTAACCAAGCGTACGGCAATTTTAATCTACCGCTTGATACAGTAATTTTATTCAATCGACAACACCTGTACCCCTCTAGTTGATGGAGTAATTGTGAGTATAAACAGATTTCCGTTAACTGTGTCCTCAATCCATTCAAAGCGTTCTTCTCCTAGCGCACGATTTACGAGCATCGGAGTCGTATTTGAATGACCCACAATCAAAATACGCTCCCCTTCGTGTAGGGTAGTTAAAGAATCTATGTCCAAATTATTGGGCTCATAGGTCTGAATTTCTAATCCATTACGAGTAGCGGTTGGAGCAGCAGTTTGCAGCGTTCTTTGATAATTAGTACTGTATACGGCATCTACTTTAGATAGCCCTAACACCTCAGCCCATCGCTCTGCACGTTTCTTTCCTTCCTCAGTTAATTCGGGATTCTTATTCTCTTTATCGGAGCGATCTTTTTCAGCATGTCGAATCAAGTAAATCGTTGTAATGGATTCAGGAGCAGTTAAAGATTTTTCTGCGCTTTCGCATGCGATTAAGACAAAAACAAAGCTGAGAAGTAAAAAAGTCTTTTTCATCTGTAGGTTTTTTGCTAAAAATTAATGGCTAACTTTTCCAAAAATACCGAATATGAAATCGATTTTCTCGCTTATTTTTTCAGCATTCAGCTTAGGCCTTATAGCACAACGCAGTTTTGATGGAGTTCAAATTGAACCCGTTCAAGTCTCTGAAAACGTTTATGTCTTATTCGGAAGCGGCGGAAACATCGCCTTAGTTACCGGTGAAAATCAGAATTATATCATCGACGATCAGTTTGCTCCTTTGAGCGATAAAATCAATTTTACCATTCAGCAGATTAACCCTAATCCCGTTGCTTATGTCCTTAATACCCATTGGCACGGTGATCACACGGGGGGTAATGCAAATTTTGCTATGAACGGGGCAACGATTATCGCCCACGACCGTGTTTATGATCGATTAAAAACAGGTCAACAATCGGCTCGAAGAAATACACCTCCTGCAGCAATCGAGGCACTCCCCACCATCAGCTTTTCAGATCAGTTAAAACTACGGTATCGTGAGGATGCTGAAATACATGCTTTTCATGTGAATGACGCACATACTGACGGGGATAGTTTCTACTATTTCGTAACTGAAAATGTTATTCATCTCGGTGATAATTTTTTTAATGAACGCTACCCATATGTAGACATTTCTTCTGGTGGAGATATTGATGGTATGATCTCAAATCTATACATGGCTGCCAGTATGATTGATGATGAAACGGTAATCATTCCCGGGCATGGAAAGGTCGCAAACAAAAGGCAACTCACCGATTATGCCAACCTTCTCGACCTATTTCGAGAGTTAGTCGTTGAATTGCGAGAAGAAGGAAAAAGCATCGAAGAAATTATAGAAATCAGGCCTTTAGCTGAATGGGACGATACCTACGGAAGCGGATTCATAGCCCCAGAAGCATTCCTCCGAGCTATTTTTGAGACTGCTGATTAATCGTATGAATTGTCTCAATTGCAACACACCACTAACCGGTCGTTATTGTAGCGGATGCGGCCAAGAAAATCGCCCGAAAAAGTTAAGCGTCTGGCAGCTTTTAGGACAGTTTTTCAGTGGGCTTCTTAATTATGACGGTAGACTTATTCAATCTATTCTGTTGCTTTTCAGTAAGCCTTCAGCATTAACTATAGCCTACATGGAGGGTAAACGCAGCAGTTATGTTAATCCCGCACAGTTTTATCTTTTTACTTCAGCAATCTACTTCTTGTTTAGTAGTACGTTTAGTTCCCCTGAGAAGACTTCAGATTCAATAGATACAGATTTCTCTAAAGAATTTAAAGAAGGTTTCATCGAGGATAATCGATTGCAAGAAAACGATTCAATTCTAAGTCTTAATAGCGAATTTGAGTCGTTCGAAGAATATCTAGGCAATCAAGAAACTTTAGACCCCGAAGATCGCAGCAGTACTTTTGAACTAAGATTCATCGAAAAATTTTACCAGATCAAAGACAAGTATGAAGGTCAAAAAGGATTTATTCAAGCCTTTGGCGAAGAGGTTCTAAATCGATTGCCACAAGTACTTTTCATCACACTCCCACTTTTAGCTCTTATTCTAAAACTAGTTTTCATTAAGCGAAAGCACTATTGGTATATCGATCACTTGATTTTTATATTACATATTGCAACGAGCTTCTTCATCTTCCTTTTTGTTCAGAAAGGCCTCGAATTGTTGTCTTCGAGTACAGGTTGGTCTATTATCAGCTTTGTCTCTTGGCTACTCGGGATTAGCTGGATGATTTATTATCTAATCAGTTTCAAACGATTTTTTGAAAAAGGCTGGACGAAGACTTTATTGCTTTTCTTTTTATCAAGCTTTTTACAATCGATTCTGTTTATGGTGGTTTTTACCCTATTACTGGTATTTGCGTTTTTCAATCTATGATTCGTAAACACTATCTTGTAGAACCTTAATAATCATTTCCTTCAATGAAGTTGATCAAATTCATCATCAGTGCCGCTCTAACTATCCTCTTAGTTTATGCTGCAGATCGTGGGTCGGGAACCTTACCTCCCATAGGTCATTTTATGAGTCCGCAAACAGGATTCTGGCAAAATGATCAGAGTGAATCTCCAGAGAACGAACTTAACTTGAGTGGTCTTCAATCTGAAGTAACGGTTCATTACGACTCAGAACTCATACCTCATGTTTTCGCCCAAAACGACAGCGATTTATACTATGCACAGGGTTATATTACCGCTAAGCATCGTTTATGGCAAATGGAATTTCAAACTTATGCCGCTGCTGGTCGGCTCTCTGAAATTATCGGAGAGAAAGCTATAGAATATGACAGAGGACAGCGAAGAAAAGGGATGGTATTTGGAGCACAGAACGCCATTAACGAAATGCTTAAAGACCCGATTTTAACCAAACGTTTAAATGCCTACAGTGATGGGGTTAACGCCTATATCGAGTCGTTAGATAGTGAAGAATATCCGGTTGAATACAAGCTTTTAGGTTATGCACCTGAAAAATGGAAGCCTGAAAAATCAGCTCTTTTACTGATGTACATGACTGATATGCTTGCAGGACGTGACGAAGATCTAGAAAACACTAATTTCCTAAGCCTATTCGGACGTGAAACCTTCGATTTACTTTTTCCCGATTTCATTGCCGATCAAGACCCGGTGATTCCTAGAGAACGAGACTGGACTGATTTTGGAGCCGTTGAACGTCCTGAAAGCCCAGAAGGTGTCTCTAAAGCCATTGTGCAAACTACAGACGTACTTGACAAACCCGACTCTGATAATGGGAGTAACAACTGGGCTGTGAACGCTGAGCATTCAGAAAATGGAAATCCGTTACTGGCGAACGATCCACATCTCGGATTAAATCTACCTTCAATCTGGTATGTGATGCAGTTATCTTCACCCGATCATAATGTAATGGGAGCCACTTTGCCGGGAGCTTTGGGAGTCATCATTGGGTTTAACGATCGCATCGCATGGGGAGTAACCAATGCAACCCGTGATGTAAAAGATTGGTATCGTATTGAATTTGAAGATGAGACCAAGAAACGTTACCGCTATGGAGAGGATTGGCGTGATATAAGAGAAGTGATAGAAACCATCAAGGTAAAGGGTGGTCAAACGGTTTTAGATACTGTACGTTACACACACTATGGCCCGATTACTTATGATGAAAATTTTAAAGGAAATGGTCGAGAAAATCTGGCCATGAAATGGATCGGTCACCTTCCTAACTCTAACCAAAACACCTTTCTATCGCTAAATAGAGCAAAGAACTATGAGGAGTATGTGAAGGCTGTTTCTACCTACACAGCACCCGCACAGAATTTTATTTTCGCGTCTAAAGACAATGATATCGCATTATGGATTCAGGGGAAAATAGCTAACAAATTCAATGAGCAAGGAAAGTTTGTATTGGATGGTTCAAATCCATACAACGAATGGCAATCATTCATCCCACAGGAGCATAATCCGCATGTACGCAATCCAGAAAGAGGTTTTGTGAGCTCGGCTAATCAGCATCCGACTGATGAGAACTATCCTTACTATGTTTATGACCCTACCTATGAGACTTATCGCAATAGAGTCATTAACGATTTTTTCAGGTCAAAAGAGACCTTCTCTGTTCAAGACTTCAAAGATTTACATAACAACAACTACAACTTAAAGGCGGCAGAAGTCTTGCCTACCTTCTTGTCAATGATAGCGTCAGAGGTGAATTCTAATACTGAAGGCTACTTTACTACCTTATCGTCTTGGGACTATTACAATCATACTGACGCTATTGGGGCATCTATCTTTGAAGCGCTCTGGAATGAATATTACACAATGGTATGGGATGAGTTAACCGAAAGTGATCTTGCTCTGCAATTACCCGACAGCTACCAAACTATTTGGCTTACTAAGTACCATTCTAATCATGAATTTTTTGATCTTCAGTCTAGCTCAGAAACCGAAAATGCAGCGGCAATCGCTCGCTTAGCTTTTAATGAAGCTGCTAAGAAATTGGATGCGTTTAAGAAATCAGGAAAATCACTCGGTTGGGCTTCGTATAAAGGCACTCAAGTCGGACACCTCTTACAAGCCCTACCCGCATTTTCTCGTTTCGAAATTCCTATCGGCGGTAATAAAAGTATCGTCAATGCGACAAGCAAAACTCACGGCCCTTCTTGGCGTATGATCGTTGAATTAGATTCAGAAACGAAAGCCCTCGGAGTTTACCCCGGCGGGCAGTCAGGCAACCCGGGTAGCCGCTATTACGACTCAATGATTGACACTTGGGCGGCTGGAGATTATTATGAGCTCCTATACTTACCGAATTCTCAAGCCATTAGCGGTATCATTTCAACAACACAACTTAAACCATGAAACGCATTTTAATACATAGCATTTTAAGCATTGGCTTAGCGTTCCTGTTTCAACTTTTCACTCCATGGTGGGGAGTAGTTATCGCTACGGCTATAATCAGTTTTATTATCCGTCTAAAGGGGATTTCAGTTTTCTTTACACCTCTACTTAGTATCGGTCTATTCTGGAGTATTCAAGCATACAGCATCTCCAATGCTAATGATTTTATTTTAGCAGAGAAGATAGCGGTGCTTCTACCCTTAAACGGAAGCGTAGGGGCATTAATCCTAGTTACCGGCCTTGTGGGTGGTATATTCGGTGCCTTGGGCTCTATTACCGGACGATCTTTAAAAGTCTTGGTATCCTAATTCGAGATTAAGTTTAAAAACAGCTTCAGGATCAAAAGCCTCCACAGCTACAATTTCTAATTGCTTATTCAGCAATTTAACCTTTCGGTCGTATTCCTCCTGCCACTGTTCCATAGAGAAGTTGGGGGTTGTTTTCATGGCCAAAGAAAGATCCCGCATCGCGCTCAAAACGGCCTTGATCTGATTGGGTATCCAAGAGGTAATAGGGGTGCCTCCTGTAGCCTTAGGATAGGCTGTATTCTGCATGATATATTTTTGAACAAACTGCCAATGTCCGTTACGAAACAGATAAATCTCCTCGTATACGCTCATGAGCGCTTGCATTCCTAGTTGATTATCGGCAGCTATCAATCGTTTCGCAAGAGGCTTTTGTGACATCTGATTTGCCAGTTCTTTAAAGAAGTTTTGAATACACATCGGACGGTACTGACGCAAATCCATCAAATAAGAGGTCAATTGATTTTGAGGGTAGTAATGAATCACTCCACTAACAATATCAGCGGTAGGAATAATATTGTCTTGGGCGCCTGTTTGCCCTCGATAGGCTCTAGGTTCATCCCAAACACCTTCATATAATAAACCATTCGGGAATAAATCATCATTTCCCTTCACTCCCATGATAAAAACTCTGAAGTCATTATAGTGCTTCCACCTTGAGGCCTCCCACATTAGCTTTCTGCGATCATTCATTTTATTCATGGCGATCGCCAATAAGTCGATGGGCTTAGTTAAGCTTTCCTGATCATCGATAGCAGCTAAAATACCGTGAACTGCACCTATCATATCAGGAGAGTATTGATTGATATCTACATGGAGCATGATGAAACCGCGCTCATCATCCATACCAGAAAATTTCGCCGCCATCGCAAGGTTAGTCCACTCAAAACCTTTCGTCTTATCAATTTTCTGATAATTACCAAGCGAATAAGCATAATGATAATCGATCCAAGGGTAAACCTCTAGCTTTTCTGCAACGGCGGCAAATGGCTGTGCAACATTCGAGGGAAGAACACCATGGGCTTTTCCATACTTGCCGGTCTTTAGAAAACTATGATGTGAAGGCGCGAGCGTGTAGGCTGAAGTAACAAAGCCATAAGCCCTGAAAAGTGCAGCCAACACAAATGGATCCTGCTCTGATATTACTAAGTCTACATAGTTCGGGAGATTCATTACCGCCTTCTCAAAAGCTCCCTCTACCGCTAATAAACCCGGCGAACCGTCGGCTTTAACAATAGGCATGTGGTCTATCAATTTTTGTATATCAACAAAAGACTCTGGTAGCTGAGCTAAAGGTTCGGCAATTGGCAAGAAGCCATGAGTAGGATCGACAGAGAAGAAACCGTCAGAGAATACAGGAAACATAGCTATTGATTAAGTGTCAATAATATTACAATAAAAATATCACACTATTTAATTATATCGTTATATTCATAACAAAAATATAGAAATGAAAAAAATTGCAGTTTTAGGCTTAGGAAAGGTTGGAACCTTGGTAGCCACTCTTTTGTCAGAACGATTTGAAGTAACTGGTTTTGACAAACAACCTCCACATTACGACTATAAGCATCCATTTGAAACAGCAACTCTCGATCTTTCAGACACCTCCAAAATTGAAACCGCACTAACTACTTTCGATGCGGTGGTTTCAGCGCTACCCTACTTCTTAAATAAACCGATTGCCAAATTCGCTCACGATAAGGGTCTGCATTATTTCGACTTAACAGAAGATGTGCCAACGACTAACTACATTCGCTCACTTTCTGAAACTGCAATAACCGCAATGGTACCTCAATGTGGTTTAGCCCCTGGTTTTATTGGAATTATGGGATTTGATCTTACCAAGGCCTTTACAAAGGTTCGTGACGTTGAGTTACGAGTAGGAGCATTACCAAGATATCCAAATGGCCTACTAGCCTATTCATTTACCTGGTCTTCTTACGGAGTTCTCAACGAGTACTTGAACGATGCAGAGGTCATTCATAACGGAGTACGTAAAATGGTCCCTTCACTTGAAGGAACTGAATATATTTCAATCGAAGGTCAAGAATTTGAAGCCTTTTCTACTTCAGGAGGCCTAGGAACCCTTTGCGAAACACTCGAAGGTAAAGTAGATACGCTCAACTATAAAACAATGCGTTATCCGGGACATGGTAAACTCATGCGCTTTCTAATGTACGAGCTAATCATGAAAGACGATTTTGAAACCCTAGAAAAAGTACTCACCAATGCAAAACCACCCGTCGAAGAAGATGTGGTTTACGTATATGCGGTGGTCGAGGGCTGGAAGGGCGACAAAATAGCAAGAGCTGAATACTGGAAGGCCTTTTACCCCATAGAAATTGGAGGCCATAAGTGGAGAGCTATCTCATGGACAACAGCCGCAGCCATTGCCGCTACCGTTGAAATGGTTGCAGATGGAAAACTCCCACAAAAAGGATTCATTAAGCAAGAAGATATTGACTATAAAACCTTCTTAGAAACTCCTTCAGGCAAGCTTTACAATTCGTAATTTTAAGGTATGCATCTATCTAATAATTCTGCCATTTCAAAGATTCTACAGGGAGTCTTTGCTGTATATCGAGACCGAGTCCCAGATGTACAGAAGATTACTAATGCAATGGTATCGCAAGGCATCGTTGCTGGACAATCAGAAATCCTTAACGATCATATTGCATTTCGAACGATGGGGGTTGACCACCTTGGAATTGCATCCTTTGAAAAGATCTTCTTAGCTCATGGTTATGAGAAACGGGACTACTTTTTCTTTGAGGGTAAAAAATTGAATGCCTATTGGTATGCTCCGCCTGACGACGAATTGCCAAGAATATTCATCAGTGAATTACGAGTGAAAGACCTCTCTGAAAAAACCCAACAGATTATTTCAAAATATACGGGAGATCTCACCTCAGACCCGGTCGATGCGCTTGATCTAATAGATGTCGAGGCAGTAACAGAATTCTTTCACCGTCCGCTCTGGCAGTTACCAACTCTCGAAGACTATCAAGCACTGCTTGAAGAGAGCGAATATGCTGCTTGGGTGATTTACAACCGTTACTATTTGAACCACTACACTATTAGTGTACACCAGTTAGATGGCGCATATCGCACCCTAGAACAATTCAATGACTTTTTAAAATCTATCGGTATTACATTAAATAATGCAGGAGGAGAAATCAAGGTAAGCCCAGACGGCCTTCTGCGACAAAGTAGCTCTGTAGCTGAAAAGGTAGAAGCAGAATTTGCATGTGGTGAAAAAACCATCATTTCTGGTAGTTACGTAGAGTTTGCAGAGCGACTTCCACTTCCAGAATTCGCTCATTTACCTTTTAACGAAATCAAACGACCTATGCGTCGAGATGGATTCGAATCAGGCAACGCAGATAAAATTTTTGAAAGCACTTTCACTACACAAACATCAAGAACATAAACCGAATTAAATGTCACATAATAACCTTCTTCAATCTCTAAATATTAACCCAAAAGAAAATGGGACAAGTACGGGCCAAAACTGGTTCGGTACTGGTAGTACCATAGCTTCACACACTCCTATTGATGGATCTTTTCTTGCTGAGGTCACAACCACAACCGTTACTGATTTCGAAAAGGTTATTGAAACGGCAGAGTCCGCCTTTCAGATCTGGCGTAAAGTTCCTGCTCCCAAAAGAGGAGAAATCGTAAGGCAGTTTGGAGATAAACTTAGAGAAAACAAGGAAGCTTTAGGGCAACTGGTTTCGCTGGAGATGGGGAAATCGCTTCAAGAAGGGCTGGGAGAAGTTCAGGAGATGATCGACATCTGCGAATTCGCTGTAGGACTTTCTCGTCAACTACACGGCTTTACCATGCACTCAGAACGTCCTGGACATCGAATGTATGAGCAGTATCATCCGCTGGGATTGGTCGGTATCATCTCTGCCTTTAACTTCCCTGTTGCCGTCTGGAGTTGGAATACCGCCCTAGCCTGGATTTGTGGTGACGTTTGTATCTGGAAACCCAGTGAAAAGGCTCCATTATGTGGTGTAGCCTGCCAAAAATTAATTGCCAGTGTACTCAAAGAAAACAACTTACCTGAGGGTATTTCGTGTCTTGTTAATGGAGATGCTTCGGTCGGAAAGTGGATGTCTGAAGACCAACGAATCACCCTAGTTTCTGCCACCGGATCAACCCGAATGGGTAAAGATGTCGCCGCCAAAGTCGCTGCAAGACTAGGGAAATCATTATTAGAACTAGGAGGTAACAACGCAGTAATCATTACACCAGATGCAAATCTAGATATTGCCTTAAGAGCAGCGGTATTTGGTGCAATCGGTACCTGTGGCCAACGTTGCACCTCAACTCGTAGACTGATCGTTCACGAAAACCTATACAACACCGTTAAAGAGCGCCTAGTCAAAGCCTATAGCCAGGTTAGAATTGGAGATCCACTAGACTCCAATAACCACATGGGGCCACTTATCGATACCGACGCTGTTGATCAGTACCTGAATGCACTCTCAGCTGCTCAAGAACAGGGGGGTAAAGCAATCATCGAAGGTGGTAAACTCGAAGGCAAAGGTTTTGAAAGTGGATGCTATGTGAAACCCGCAATCATCGAAATCGATCATTCTGCTGATATCGTTCAAAACGAAACCTTCGCGCCAATTCTTTATCTCATTCGCTATTCTGGAAACATCGAAAACGCCATTGAAATACAAAACGAGGTACGTCAAGGATTATCTTCTTCAATCATTTCAAACAATCTTCAAGAAACAGAAACGTTCTTATCGCATTGGGGTAGCGATTGCGGTATTGCTAACGTCAATATTGGTACTTCAGGGGCTGAAATCGGAGGTGCTTTCGGCGGCGAAAAAGAAACCGGTGGTGGCCGTGAAAGTGGCTCAGATGCATGGAAGGTATATATGCGCCGTCAGACTAACACCATCAACTTCTCGTCTGATTTACCGCTAGCACAGGGCATTAAGTTTGATTTTTAGTCCTCGGTGACTCCACTTAAATAATTTGGTACCTTAGGCAATAACCTTAAAACCCGACCATGAAAAGTACTTCGAAATACACCGAACTACTCATTCTAGTAATCATCATTATTCCTGTTGCTTATCTTTTAGCAATTTGGGCAGAACTACCCGAAGAAGTACCCATGCATTGGAATGCCAAAGGTCAAATCGATCGATATGGTAGTAAGAATGAATTGGTAGGCTTGTTATTGCTATTGAATCTTCCGCTCTATTTTATCTTGAAATACGCTCCTAAGATTGACCCTAAGAAGAAGATAAGCGAAAGTCAACTAGCAGGCCTTAGACTAGTAATGCACCTATTCATGTCTGCACTCGCCTTGTTTATTCTCTATTCTACAAAACAAGCTGAAATGTCTAGCCCTTTTGGTATTATCAGCTTGGTTGGTTTACTTTTCGCTGGGCTTGGCTGGTACTTTACGAGGCTTAAGCCTAACTACTTCATTGGTATTCGCACACCTTGGACTCTCGAGAGTGAAGAAGTTTGGACAAGAACACACAAGGCAAGTGCCCCTGTTTGGATGATTGGCGGAATCTTAATGGCTATTGCCCCTTTAATCGTAGAATCGGCTTCGGTTTATATTGTACTAGGAACTACCCTTCTACTAACGATCTACTCGGTAGGCTATTCGTGGTGGGCTTTTAAGAATCTGATCCAGAAGACCGAAGACTAGGTTCTTCGTCTACAACACGCAACCCTGCTTCGGAACCTTCAGATTGCGCTTTACTTGTGAAGTACAGTGAAATCTCATTAAGTAGATTCGTACCAGTCATAGGCACTTCTAAATCAATAGTCTCCAGACGTTCTACTGCTCTATAAACCGCCGTTGGGCTAGGTATACGAATCGTACAATTGAGGTGTTCATTCGATTGATTTTCAAAAAGCTTGGCATAAATGTTACCGGTAACTTTAGCACCCTCATTCAAAAGCACCTTACCAGTACAGTAAACATCTCCTTTAATCTCCCCGTCTACAGTTAATCCATTACAGATCAAGTCTCCAACTACTTTCGCCTCAGATGAGACATAAATTTTATCTGACGAAACCACGGCTCCGAAATACTGACATTCAATTCTTAAACCTCGATTGGTTTTAAATTGCCCATCAATAACCGATGGTGCCGACAAGATAATCGGAGAAGATTCATTCGTTACTTTCTTAGATTTAAGCATACCTAAAATTTTAAGGGAAAGCAATATAGGCATAGATCGGCCAAAGAAAAAATAATACTTTTGATTCTCAGACGCTTAGGTAGCCGCTACACCACTTTTGA
>Ga0255753_1004524_pt1 | contig 13794 bp, 10 predicted proteins | sample 041ome_10_FD_179953 | JGI IMG/M metagenome (GOLD analysis project Ga0255753, IMG submission 179953) | Coastal salt marsh microbial communities from the Groves Creek Marsh, Skidaway Island, Georgia - 041412US metaG (version 2) | ecosystem: Environmental > Aquatic > Marine > Intertidal zone > Salt...
AAAATCAAAAAAATGGGTTGATAGACAAAATAAATTTACAAAAAAATTTATTGGGAAAAATAAATTTAAAAAAGCAATCTCAAAAGACCTTAGCGATACATGGGAAACAGAATCGATAAGCATTCCATATAAGGTTAAAGAAAAAACTTTTTACTATTTTAATGATGGAACCTGGCAGCAGAGCAAACTCATGATAAAAGACTGTGGAGATTGTGAGGCTAGAGTACTTTTAGATCCTAATACCCTATCGCCTGATGGCACTGTATCACTTGGCGGTACTAGTGTAAGCAATGATGCCTCGCTACTTGCATATTCCATTTCAGATGGTGGCTCTGATTGGAGAATATGGAAAGTTATTGATATCGAAACAGGTGAGCATTTACCAGATAAAATTGAATGGGCAAAGTTTTCAGGAGCAACATGGGAAAACGATGACTCTGGATTTTATTACCAAAAATATGACGAGCCCAAAGATGAGTTATTAAAAGATATAAATACTTCTCCCAAGTTAATGTTTCATAAGCTTGGAACTCCTCAATCTGAAGATCAAGTTGTCTATGAAAATCCTGGTAAGCCAAGATGGGGATGGGGTATCAGTGTCGTTAATGAGTCAGATCTAAAATTTCTATCAATCTCAAACGGTACAGATGAAAGAAATAGGCTTTATGTCCAATTAAAAAAGGGTGAAGAATTTATTCCTCTTATAGATGAGTTAATTGGAGCCTATCAATATTTAGATAATAAAGATGATATTTACTGGTTCTATTCAACAGAAGGGGCAAAAAATGGAAAAGTTGTTTCATTACAAATAAAAAATGGTTCTTTTGTATGGAGCGATGTAATTTCTGAGGATATAAATTCAATAAGAGGAGTTAATTTTATTAATAATAGTATTGCCGTTACCTATTTGATCGATACATTCTCTGAGGTTAGGTTTTTTTCTTTAGACGGCTCTTATTTGAATAAGTTAACCATGCCATATCAAGGAACCATATCTGGCTTTGGTGGTCGACTCGAAGATAGCTCTTCCTACTTTTCTTTTACAAGCTTTGTTACTCCAAGAAGGATTTATGAAATTGACTTAACAACCCTAAAAACAAAAATTTTTTGGGAAGAAAGTTTGGAGGGATATAGGTCAGAAGATTATGTTTCAGATTTTAAATTTTATAGCTCAAAAGATGGAACCAAAATTCCAATTCACATAAGTTACAAAAAATCCTTAAACATTAATGAGGATACCCCCGTGCTGATTTATGGCTATGGGGGTTTTAATATTTCTATTCTTCCTGGGTTTAGTAAAAGATTTTTATCTTGGATGAATCAAGACGGTGTTGTTGCTGTTGCAAATCTGAGGGGCGGTGGAGAGTATGGTGATGCTTGGCACGAAGACGGTATGTTAAATAACAAGCAAAATGTCTTTGATGATTTTGCATATGCTGCAAAATTTCTTCATTCTGAAAATATCGGATCACCAGGTACGACTGCAATACAAGGCGGCTCTAATGGCGGCTTATTAGTTGCAGCTACAATGCTACAAAATCCAAACCTCTTTAAAGTGGCTATCCCTCAAGTTGGTGTATTAGATATGCTCAGATTTCATAAATTTACAATTGGCTGGGCTTGGGAGAGTGACTATGGTTCACCTGATGATAAAGGTGGTTTTGAAAATTTACTTGCATTCTCGCCATTGCATAATATAAAAAAGGGTGAGTGCTATCCTACGACTCTAATTACAACCGCAGAAAGAGATGATCGAGTTGTCCCTTCTCATTCATTTAAATTTGCTGCAAAGCTTCAAGAGTATCAGGGATGTGAAAACCCCATTCTTCTAAGAACTGAAGGAAGAGCTGGTCATGGTGCAGGAACACCAAAAGATAAACAGATTAATCAGATTGCTGAAATTTATGGGTATGCTCTATCTGTAATAAATGAGTAATCATTGAATATCTAATAATTCAATATCAAAAACAAGTATTGAATTTGAAGGTATGCCTGGCCTACCCTCATCTCCGTATGCCATGCTTGGATCAATATATACACGCCATTTATCATTTATCTTCATTAGAGAAATAACTTTTTGGCAACCCTCAATAAGTCCTGATAATTGAATAGTTAGGGGCTCATTAGATTCAACAGAGCTCCAAAAAACAGTACCGTCTGTAAGAGTTCCATGAAAATGGGCTGTGATAGTATCTGAAAGCTCAGGAGATTTTGAATTTATGTCTCCAGAATTTAGGACGGCATAATGGAGTCCCTTTTCAATAACATTAATTCCTTCTTGTGCTTGATTTTCTATAAAGAATTTCATGTTAGCTATTTGTTTAACATTTGGGCTGTCTTGAACACAACCAGTTAAAACAATAAGAGATATTACTAATATGAAAAATCTTCTCATTATTTAATTTTAATTTTTAAAAATTTTCGTTTACCAACTTGATAAATTGCCTCTGAGCCTTTTTCAATTTCTAATTTAACATCAGAAACTTTTTCAGAATTTATCTTAACACCACCCTGTTTTATAAGTCTCATTGCTTCAGAGGTGCTTGCAGTCATTTCTGTAGTCTTTAACATATTTGTTAGTGGAATGGATTTGTTTTCTATCTCTAAGCTTACTTCTTTAATATCATCTGGTAATGATCCTTTTTGAAACCTTTGTAAGAAAGCCTCTTTACATTTAGCCCCTTCGCCTGCTTTGTGGAATCTATCAACCAACTCTTCAGCAAGAATAAATTTAACATCTCTAGGGTTTTTGCCGCCCTCAACCTCTTTTTTTAGATTGCTAATTTCTTTTTCGGATATAAAACTCAACAATTCAAACCAACGCCACATCAATTCATCTGAGATAGACATTATTTTTCCAAACATTTCATCAGCCTTTTCATTAATACCAATAAAATTATTCAAAGATTTTGACATTTTATTTGTACCGTCGAGACCTTCAAGTATTGGAACAGTTAAAACCACCTGAGGTTCTTGATCATAGGATCTTTGTAATTCTCTTCCAACCAAGAGATTAAATTTCTGATCAGTTCCACCACATTCAACATCAGCGTTTAAAGCAACAGAATCATATCCCTGAACTAAAGGATATAAGAATTCATGAACAGCTATGCTTTGATTGGCGTTATAACGCTTATTAAAGTCATCCCTTTCTAGCATTCTTGCTACGTTATATTTAGAAGCAAGACCTATCAGGCCAGCAGCTCCCAACTTATTACACCATTCTGAATTAAATCTGACCTCTGTTAACTCTTTTTTTAGAATCTTAAAAACTTGCTTTTCATAAGTTTTAGCATTTTCTTTTAGTTCTTTTTCATCAAGAGTTGGTCTAGTTTTATTTTTTCCAGAGGGATCGCCTATTTGGCCGGTAAAATCGCCAATGAGAAAAATAACTTTGTGCCCTAAATCTTGAAAGTGTCTTAGTTTATTAAGTAGGACTGTGTGGCCAAAATGAAGATCTGGAGCAGTCGGATCAAATCCTGCTTTCACGATGAGCTGCTTTCCTGATTCTAATTTCTTTTTTAAATCAGGTTCGGTCAGTATCTCATCCGTTCCTCTTTTTATAATTGATAGATCTTCTTGCATATGCCTATGATAGTATTTTTCAACAATTAATAGAATGAGTAAGTTGCTACTTAATGCTATAAGATTAAAATAATCACTATGTCTTTGTCTGATAGTAAATTTATTTCTGAATCAAAATTACTTCCTGAGCTAATACAAGATACTGATTTCTTGAATAATTCCGAAATTTCTGAAAATGCTGAAAAGATAATTAATGCCTGTAGGCAAAATAAAAAGGAAAGAACCAAGCTTGATGCATTTTTAAGTGAGTATGGCCTAGATAATCAGGAGGGTGTGGCGCTGATGTGTCTCGCTGAATCAATTTTAAGAATCCCAGACAGTAAAACAAGAGATTTAATAATCTCAGAAAGATTGTCTGAAGGAAGATGGATTGAACATCTTAATAAGGCTGATAGTTTGTTTGTGAATGCTTCAACATGGGGGCTTTTACTTGCAGGCAAGGTTGTTAAAACTCCTCTTGAATGGTCACAGAACCCTAATAAATTTTTAAGGTCTATCGTTTCTAAATCTGGAGAGTTTCCAATTAGAAATGCTGTCATTGCAGCTATGCACATTCTTAGTCAAGAGTTTGTTATGGGGAGAGACTTTAAAGACGTAAATAAAATACCAGGCATTGAAGAATCAATCTATTCCTTTGATATGTTGGGAGAGGCAGCAAGAAATCAAGATCAGGCAAATATTTACTATGAGTCTTATGAGAATGCCATTATAGAAGTGGGGAAAATTAATCTTATAAAAAATAAGAATAATGGTGTTTCTATAAAAATTTCTGCCTTATGTCCAAGCTATGAGATGAGAAAATATGAAGATATTAAATTAAATCTTGTGCCCAAGCTTATTGCCCTAACTGAGCTTGGTATATCTAAGGATGTTGAAATAACCATAGATGCAGAAGAGCAAGATAGGCTAGGTATAAGCCTTGAAATAATTAAAATTATGGCAGAGTCAAATAAAATTAAAGATTGGCCTGGTTTTGGAATTGCATTGCAGGCGTATGGCAAGAGATCATTGAATGCAGTTGAATGGGTAAAAGATTTAATTAATAAGAGAGCTCCAATGCACCTAAGGCTTGTTAAAGGGGCGTATTGGGATTATGAAATCAAACATGCTCAAGTGTCTGGATATCAGGATTATCCAGTTTTTACAAAAAAATCTATCACAGATTTGTCTTATTTGGCCTGTGCTAAGAAAATTTTTGACATTGAATCAATTTACCCAAAATTTGCTACTCACAATGCTCATACATTATCAGCAATAAGTTACTTAGGTAGAAATAAAAATTATGAGTTTCAAAGACTGTTTGGCATGGGTGAGCTTTTGTATAAATGTGCAGAGGAAGTTCTAGACAACAAGCAACCTACATCCATATATGCTCCAATTGGAAAATATAAGGATTTACTGCCCTATCTTGTAAGAAGACTTCTTGAAAATGGAGCTAATAGCTCTTTTATCAATAGACTTCTTGATCCGGAGACTGATGCTGCATGGCTGGCATCTGGACCTCACAAAAAAATTGAAAATGAAAGGAAAGATATCCCCCTTCCATGTAACATATTCAGCAATAGAAATAATTCAAGAGGTATAGATATATCTGAGATGGATAATCTAGAAACTATAAGAACAGAAATAAGTAAATACAAAAATAAACCCATTGATGCTGTTTCTATTTATAACAACAGGAATGCAGAGGGGGCTAAGAAACATGAAGTTTTATCATTAGCCAACGGCAACAAAATTGGAACAGCAACATTTGACGATCCTGGGCACCTTAAAAAATCACTTGAGACTGAGAATAGTTTAAATTGGGCTAAGCTTGATGTTGATGAGAGAGCTAAAATATTAGTATCAATATCTGATGACCTAGAATCAAGTCCTTACCAACTAATTTATTATCTAATGAATGAAGCTGGCAAAACTATACAAAATGCTATCGATGAAATTAGAGAAGCTGTAGATTTTTTAAGATATTACTCAAACCAAATGATTAATATTGAAGAAAAAGATCGGAAACTTGATGGGCCTACTGGAGAAGAAAATATTCTTACATACGGAGCAAAAGGCCACTTTATTTGTATTAGTCCTTGGAACTTTCCTGTTGCAATCCTTATTGGTCAAATTAGTGCTGCCTTGATAACTGGCAATAGGGTTACGGTGAAACCATCTGAACACACATCAATTTTAGGCTATATAGTAGCCTCTACTTTCCATAAAAATGGTGTGCCAACTGATGCTTTAGAATTAGTTTTAGGCGATGGACTTTATGGAGACGTCTTGTCAAAATCAAAAAATATTAATGGTGTTGCCTTCACAGGATCTCTGCCAACAGCAAAAAAAATTCAAAATAATTTAAATGAAAATCATAAAGAAATCATACCTCTTATTGCAGAAACAGGCGGTATTAATGCAATGATTGTTGATTCGAGTGCTCTTCTTGAACAAGCAACTGATGATATTGTGCGATCAGCGTTTGATAGCGCAGGTCAAAGATGTTCAGCTCTAAGAGTCTTGTGTATTCAAGATGATATATATGATGATTTATTAAAGATGGTCAAAGGCAATATGCAGGAATTAAAAATTGGCAATCCTGAAGAATTGGATACTGATATTGGTCCCATAATTAATAAGACTGCCAAAAATAAACTTGATGCTTATATTAAAAATAAATCTGATGCTGGCTTCCAAGTCTATCAATCTAGTACAAAAATAATTGACCAATATATTTCACCAACAGTAATTGAGATAAATACATTAAGCGACTTAGATGAAGAGCAGTTTGGGCCAATACTTCATGTATTAAAATTTAAATCATCAGAGATTGATAATTTAATTAAAGATATAAATAATACTGGTTATGGCCTAACCTTGGGTATACATACAAGAATCGAATCTAGGGCAGACTTATTCAGCCAAAATTGCAATATTGGTAATGTATATATAAACAGAGATATTGTTGGTGCAGTTGTTGGGTCTCAGCCTTTTGGTGGCCGTGGTTTGTCTGGAAGCGGTTATAAAGCCGGAGGGCCAAATTATTTAATACAGTTTTTAAATGAAAAGGTTGTATCTAAGAATTCGGTGGCCTTTGGTGGCAACGCAGAATTACTTAATATTCAAGAAGACTAATGGTTGGTTTTAAAAAAGTTCCTACAAAGGCTGTTTTATTAACTTTTTTAATATCAATTTTTCTTATCCTGTTATTGTATGTTGATTTTGCAACTGATGAATCTCTTCCTGTAGAAATAATTGAAACAAGTGAAAACTTCGAAGACACAGCTTCTGCTGTCTTAAGTTATCAAATTCATGAGGTTAAGGATGGAGAAAATTTATCAATCATTTTTGAAGATTTTAAAGTCCCTTTAAATACTGCGTATAGAATTTTTAGATTAGATGAAAAAAAACTTCTTTCTAAAATAAGACCCGGCGATAAAATGAAGTTTACATATCTTGGTGAAGAAATAACTTCTATTGAGATTGGCAAAGATCGTATCAACTCATTATTAATTGACTTAGATGGTGGCATATCCATAAAAGAGATAAGTAAAGAAATTGAATTAATTCAGTCTTTTAAAAGCGGTACTATTAAAACCTCTTTTTATGAAGCTGCTTTAGATGCAGATATTCCCGATAGCATCATAATGGATTTTGCATATATTTTTGGATGGGATGTAGATTTTGTATTTGACATAAGAGAAGGTGATTCATTTTTCTTGATATATGAAACACCATTCTCAGAGGGAGAGAAAATTAAAAATGGGGATATAGTTGTTGCAAAATTTATCAATAATGGGAAGGTCTATAAAGCTAATAGATTTTTTACAGATATCAATAAAAAAGAGTTCTTTGATGATGCAGGAAATAACTTACAAAAGGCTTTTTTAAGGGCTCCTCTTGATTTTGCATATATAAGCTCTCATTTTAATCCCAATAGAATGCATCCAGTTCTGCATACAATAAGAGCTCACAACGGTACTGATTATGCAGCTCAAAGAGGTTCGCCAGTTAGAACAACTGGAAACGGAACTATAAAATATGCAGGTAGAAGAAATGGATGTGGTAATGAAATTGTTATTCAACATACAAATGACTATTCAACAAGGTATTGCCATCTAGACAAATTTCATTCTGATATAAAAAAAGGTAAAAAAGTTTCTCAGGGTGAAACTATTGGTTATGTTGGAAGTACCGGTCTTGCTACAGGACCTCATCTTCATTATGAATTTAAAATAGGAAATAAACATATTGATCCAGTAAAGCTTAAATTGCCTTCAGCAGAGCCAATAAGCAAAAATCTAAAGTCTGATTTTGATACACTTATTACAAACAACAAAATAATGTTAGAAAAACTCGAATCTTTATATCCAAATGAGAAGCAATAAGAATATATATGTCGGAGCAATGTCAGGCACTAGTTATGATGCAATTGATGTATCAATCTTAAAGATTGAGAAAGATGTCACTCTGGATTTCTTTCATTCAAAACGCATTCCAAACTCATTAAGAACCAGAATAAAAAATATTATCGAATCGGATTCGGTTACCCTTAATGAACTTGGGCAACTGAATAAAAAAATTGGATATTTATTTGCCCAGGCTATAAATGAATCGATTGAACTCGCAAAATTAAATAAGAACAAAATTAAATGTGTTGCGATATCCGGTCAAACTATTAGACATGACGCTGCAAGCGCTAATCCATTTTCGATGCAGATTGGTGATCCAAATGTTGTCTCCAATGAGACCGGGCTTATAATCATAAGTGATTTTAGAAATATGCACATTTCTCTTGGAGGCGAAGGTGCTCCTCTAGTTCCTGAGTTCCATAACGAGCTATTTCATTCATCTAGAAAATCTAAAATTATTCTAAATATAGGCGGCATCGCAAATTATTCATATATAAAAAATAAAAATCATTTTTGGGGTTCGGATGTAGGACCTGGCAATGCTCTTATGGATGCCTATTGTCAAGAATATTTAGATAGGCCGTTTGATAAAGATGGAAAGATTGCATCAAAAGGTAAGGTTAATTCAAAAGAGCTTAGAAGACTTTTGTTTCACAAATTTTTTAAACAAAAATTTCCTAAAAGCACTGGAAAAGAGTTATTTAATTTAAATATGCTTTCAAAGCAATTTATCAAAGAATCTCCTGAAAATATATTAGCAACCCTTGTTGAATTTACTGCTATGTCAGTAGATAAATCTATAAAAGCAAATAATCATACATTTGATGAATTTATAGTGTGTGGGGGTGGAGGGAAAAATAACTTTTTAATTAAGAGACTAGCCGCAATACTTAATAATGAAGTTCTATTGTCTAATGCATATGGATATGACATTCAGGCAATTGAATCTATGGCTTTTGCCTGGATGGGATATAAAAGAATAAACAATCAAGTCATGAAAGTTCAGTTAGGAAAAAATAAATTCAATAAGGGTTTACTAGGCTCAATAATTCAAGCTAAACCGTAAAAGATTCTCCACACCCACAAGTTGTTTTGGCATTGGGGTTATTTATAACAAACTTTGCTCCAGAGAGGTCCTCAACAAAATCTAAGGTTGATCCATATAAATATGGATATGACAAAGAATCTATTAATACCTTAAAACTGCCAAAATCTATTACGTCGTCGTCAAAAGCTTGATCATCATCAAATTTAAAACCGTACTGAAAACCTGAACAGCCTCCTCCAGTAACATATACTCTAAACTGAGACGAATCATCTTTGCTTAGTACGCTCATAATTCTGTTAGATGCTGAGCTTGTAAGAGTTATAGAGCTATTGTTTTGATTCATATATCTATTATATCTAAAATTCTGACTAAGTTATCTTTCAAAGATTTAAATTGACAATATAAAGTATAATAATTCAAATACTAATTCAGTTTATTTAATGAAATCAACTCTTATTATTTACTCATCAACCGATGGTCAAACAAAAAATATTTGCTCGCGAATCGGTGAGTTTGTGAGTAATGATACTTCATCAAAAATCATATCTCTAAGGGAAGCTGCAAAGGAAGATATAGTAAAATATGATCAAATAATTATTGGTGCAAGTATAAGATATGGAAAACATAAAAAAGAACTTTTTGAATTTATAGATATAAATCTTAATGAACTTATAAAAAAAGATAATGCTTTTTTTTCTGTGAATGTTGTGGCAAGAAAACCAGAAAAAAATACTCCAGAAACTAATCCGTATATGCAGAAATTTTTATTGAAAACATCTTGGGTTCCACAAAAACTTGCTGTCTTTGCTGGAAAAATTGATTATCCAAAATATAATTTTGTTGATAAGCAAATGATCAGATTTATTATGTGGATCACAAAAGGTCCAACAAATATAAAAAATACCTATGAATTTACTGATTGGAACAAAGTTGACTCTTTCGCTAAAGAGTTAATTACATAAAAGAGTTATAATTGTTGATATCTTTAATAAACCCTTTAAAACTTTAAATTATTTTGAATAAGATAGATAAATCTATAGCCCTTTTTGATCAAGCAAAGTCACTTATGCCTGGCGGAGTCAATTCACCGGTTCGAGCTTTCAAAAATATTAATGGAAACCCTATTTTTTTTGAAAAAGCACAAGGTGCATACCTTTTTGATGCTGATGGAAATAGGTATATAGATTACATTGGGTCTTGGGGTCCCATGATTATGGGGCATTCACATCCTGAAATAGTTAATGCTATTAAAATTCAAGCTGAGCTGGGTACAAGTTACGGAGCACCAACAAGTCTTGAATCTGATGTGGCTTCAATCATTATTGAAAATGTGCCAAGTATAGAAAAGATAAGGATGGTTAATTCTGGTACTGAAGCTACAATGAGTGCTATCAGATTGGCCAGAGGATTTACAAAAAGAAACAAGATAATTAAATTTGATGGTTGCTATCATGGTCATGTAGATTCTCTTTTAATAAAAGCTGGTTCGGGAGTTTCAACCTTTGGGTTACCAGATTCACCAGGAATACCAGAAGATTTAGCTAAACATACAATCACTTGTCCATATAATGATATTGAAGCTTTTATTGATATATTTAATTCGGTAAAAGATGACCTTGCTACAGTAATCGTCGAGCCCATTGCTGGAAATATGGGTTTTGTACCAGGAACAGAAAAATTTTTACAAACCCTTAGAGCATATACAGAATCTAATGATTCTCTATTGATATTTGATGAGGTAATGAGTGGTTTTAGAGTGTCTCTCGGTGGCGCTCAAGAAATTTATAACATAAAACCTGATTTAACTGCTTTAGGAAAAGTAATTGGTGGGGGTCTCCCAGTTGGAGCATTTGGTGGTAAAAAAGAAATTATGAATTATCTTGCACCAGAAGGTCCCGTATATCAGGCTGGCACGCTTTCTGGAAATCCACTAGCAATGGCTGCTGGAGCAACTTTGTTAAATCTATTGATTACTCAAAATCCATATAAAGAATTGGAAGAAAAGGCAAAGCTTATACTTAATGGCATGAAAGAAATTATGATTTCTTCTGGAATTCCTTTTTCTACAAATCAAATTGGGGGTATGTTTGGCTTCTTCTTTTCTGAAGAGCTGCCAAAAAATATTGATGATGTATCTAAAACTGATGATGAGCTATTCTCATCTTTTATTAATGCTTGTATACAAAATGGAATATACTTCGCACCCTCAAAATATGAAGCTGGATTTATTTCTGCCACACATGGAGATACGGAAATTGAAAAAACTCTTGAAGTTATTAAGAAAATAGTTAAAACCGGAGAAATTAACAAATGAAATATGATATTAGCGCGCTTGGGAATGCCCTTGTAGATACACAATATAAAGTTAGTCATGAATTTTTATCGAGCGTTGGGCTTGAGGCAGATACAATGACGCTCGCTTCCGCAGAAGAGCAAGCTCCAATTATAGAAAAACTTATTGATATGGGTGCAGAATCAGTCTCAGATTGTGGTGGGTCTGCTACAAATTCTTTGGTTGCAGCCGCAAACTATGGGTCAAAGTGTCATCATGTTTGTCGCGTTGCAGACGATGAAGATGGTAGAAAATATCTTGAAAGTCTAAGATCTGCTGGAGTAGAGCATATAGGTGTCAGTTCAGAAAATTCTGATATGCCTACTGGTAAATGTTTAATATTAGTTACGCCAGATGCCAAAAGAACTATGAGTAGTATGCTGGGCGTAAGTGCATTTTTAGGTTCTTCTGATATTGACTATGAAGTTGTTGAAAATTCTAAAATATTTTATATCGAAGGCTACATGGTAACCAGCGATGATAATTTTAATGCTGTTATCTCTGTCTTAGAGCATCTTAAAGGTAAAGATACAGTAAAGGCTCTATCTTTATCTGATGCTGGTATTGTTCATGGCTTTATAGATAAATTTAAGCAAATTGAGTCTTACGGTATTGATATGATCTTTTGTAATGATGATGAAGCTATAGCCTTCTCTGGCGCGGATGACATTGAGGGCGCTATTGAGTTCTACAAATCTAAAGCATATATGACTGCAATTACAAAAGGGGCTGAAGGAAGTGTCATTATAAAAGACGGCTCTGAAACACATGCAGATGCTAAGGAAATAACACCAGTAGATACTAATGGTGCTGGCGATATGTTTGCTGGATCATTTATGCATGCATACCTTCAAAACTATGATATTAAAGCCTGTGCGGAATTTAGTAATTTTGCTTCGTCCAAGATTGTTGAAACTTTTGGCCCTAGATTAAGTGCTGATGGATATGCAGAAGTTGCAAATAAATTGAGAAAAAGCTAGCTTATTTAATCAGTTTCTGATATTTTTTCCACCCTAAAATTCTTAATAAATCTAAATTAATGGCAAAAACTAAAACAGCTACAGCAAAAAAAACAGTAAAAAAATCTACTTCTAAGAAAACTGTTGCAAAGAAAACTCCAGCAAAAAAAGTTGCAAAAAAGGCTGTTACTAAAAAAACTGCCATAAATAGAGCGCCTCAAAAGATAGCAAATAATAAATCTAAAATTGCTCCATATAAATCAAAGAAAAATGAAAAATATATGAGCGCAGCTATGAAAAGACACTTTGTAGCTGTGTTACTTTTGTGGAAAGAGCATCTTATAGATGAGATGCAAAAAACCTTTGATCACCTTAAGACGAAAGGTGAAACATATGCAGATCCTGTTGATAGAGCTTCTCAAGAAGAGGAGTTTGCTTTTGAATTAAGAACTAGAGATAGAGAAAGAAAACTAATTAACAAGATAGCAGTGTCTCTAGAAAAAATTAAACAAGACGATTATGGCTGGTGCGATGCTTGTGGAGATGAAATAGGAATAAAGAGACTTGAAGCAAGACCAACAGCTACACATTGCATCCATTGTAAAACTCTTGATGAAATTAAAGAAAAGCAATTAAATGGTTAATGTCCTTTAACCCATGTGAAAAAATTTGATCGATAATACAAAAATAAGTAAATTTGCCATATCTGTCATAACAGAATTACAAAAAAATAATTTTCAAGCATATCTAGTTGGGGGATGTGTTAGAGATGCTCTGTCTGGAATAGAACCAAAAGACTTTGATATAGCTACAGATGCTACTCCAGAAGAGGTTCGAAAGATCTTCAAAGCTTCTAGAATTATTGGCAGGCGTTTCAAGCTTGTGCATGTCTTTAATAGATCTGAACTTCTTGAGGTTGCAACATTCAGATCTGGTAATGATGGGATTGATGATGAATCAAGCTTGATTAAAGATGAGAGCGGTAAAATCCTTAGAGATAATGTTTGGGGTACTTTAGAGCAAGACTGCTACAGAAGAGACTTTACAGTAAATGCACTCTATTACTGCCCTATTACAAAAAAAATAGAAGATAGGAATAATGGATTAGGCCACATTCATAAGAAAATTATTGTTTCAATTGGAGATCCTCAATTAAGGTTCGAGGAAGACCCAGTAAGAAGTTTAAGAGCTATAAGGTTTAGTAATAAGCTTGGTTTTAAAATAGACAACCAAGTAAAAAATGCCATATATGATAAAGGTCATTTATTATCAAGCATATCAAATGCTAGGCTATTTGATGAATTTTGTAAGATATTCTTAGGGGGTATGGGAGAAAAGAACTTTAACAAATTATGCTCATTTAATATAAACAAGTACTTAGTTTTATCTAATCCAAATAAAAATGAGTTTTCACACAATGTTATGCTCCAAGCCCTTAGAAATACAGATGATAGAATAAAAAATGACCAATCT
>Ga0255753_1004527_pt1 | contig 13791 bp, 14 predicted proteins | sample 041ome_10_FD_179953 | JGI IMG/M metagenome (GOLD analysis project Ga0255753, IMG submission 179953) | Coastal salt marsh microbial communities from the Groves Creek Marsh, Skidaway Island, Georgia - 041412US metaG (version 2) | ecosystem: Environmental > Aquatic > Marine > Intertidal zone > Salt...
TGCCAACTACATCGTCAAAGGTGTGTTGTGGGAGGCCTTTACCGCCGACCAAACCACGGTGCTGCTGATCGATGAAATTGACAAAGCCGATATTGAATTTCCCAACGATTTGCTGCGCGAAATCGACCGCATGGAGTTTTACTGCTACGAAACGCGGCAGCTGATTCGGGCCAAGCACAAGCCCGTGGTCATCATTACCTCCAACAATGAAAAGGAGCTGCCCGATGCGTTTTTGCGCCGCTGTTTCTTTCATTACATTCAGTTTCCTGACGCGCGCACGCTGCAGCAAATCGTCGACGTTCACTACCCCAACCTCAAAGACCAGCTGCTTAAAGCCGCACTCAAAACCTTTTATGACATTCGGCAGTTGCCTGGCCTTAAGAAAAAACCCAGCACCTCAGAAATGCTGGACTGGCTCAAGCTGCTGATGGCAGAAGACATCACCGCCGAGGCCTTGCACACCGAGGACCAACAAGTGGCGATTCCACCTTTGGTTGGGGCGTTACTAAAGAATGAGCAAGACCTCACCCTGTTCGAAAAACTGGTGGCCATGCAAAACCGCAACCGCTAGCATTGCCCACGACCATGCTGATCGATTACTTCTACACCCTACGTGCGGCCCAGGTGCCGGTGTCGGTTAAGGAGTACCTGATGCTGCTGCAGGCGTTGGCACAGGGCGTGATTGGGCCTGAGCGCGGTGAGTCCTCTGGCATGGAGGATTTTTATCATCTCAGTCGCGCCACGTTGGTGAAGGACGAACGTCACTTCGACAAGTTCGATCGCGCCTTTGCCGCTTACTTTAAGGGCGTCACGCAGGTGGCCGACTTCACTCGCGACATTCCCGCGCAATGGTTGCGCCAAGCCATGGAGCGGCTGCTGTCAGACGAACAAAAAAACAATGCCCCGAAAGTGGATTGGGACGACTTGTTGCGCACGCTGCAAGAGCGGCTGCAAGAACAAAAGGGGCGGCATGAGGGAGGCAGTAAGTGGATTGGTACCGGCGGCACTTCGCCCTTTGGTCACGGTGGATACAACCCGCAAGGGGTGCGCATCGGTGGCCAAGGCGGCAAACGGAGCGCGGTGAAGGTGTGGGAGCAGCGCAGCTACCGCGATTACGACGACCAACAAGAACTGGGCACGCGTAACATCAAAGTCGCGCTGCGGCGTTTAAGGGTGTTTGCCCGTGAGGGCAGCGCCGACGAGCTTGACTTGGACGGCACAATCCGCGGCACCGCCGCCAACGCGGGCTTACTCGATATTCAATTGCGACCCGAGCGCCGCAACCGCGTCAAGGTGTTGCTGCTGATGGACGTGGGCGGCACCATGGACGAACACGTGCAACGGGTAGAGGAGTTGTTCTCGGCGGTTCGGTCGGAATTTAAGCATCTCGAGTTTTTTTACTTCCACAATTGTGTTTATGACCACTTATGGAAAAACAACCGCCGCCGCTTTGCAGAAAAATTTTCTACTTGGGATGTGATTCGCAAGTACAACAAGGATCACAAACTGATTTTTGTGGGCGACGCCACCATGAGCCCTTACGAAATTTTGCAGCCCGGCGGCAGCGTGGAATACAACAACGAGGAGCCCGGGGCTGCTTGGATCAAGCGCCTCACCCAAGCGTTCCCCAAATTTGTGTGGATCAACCCCGAGCCCCAAGGCGTGTGGGCCTACCGCCAAAGCATTGACGTGATGCGCCAGCTGGTCGAAGAGCGCATGGTGCCGCTGACTTTGGCTGGCCTGGGGCAAGCCATTCAATGGCTGAATAAAAAGTAGCTTTTCTTATTATCATTAACCCATTTGATTGGGTTAAATGAATTGTTTTAGCTTCGCATGAGCTGCAAAATCCCAGCCGATACCTAAGCCTTTTGCTGGACCGAGCACACGAGTTGGGTGCCTCTGATATTCACCTTGAATCCACGCCTGAGGCCATGAGCGTGCGGCTGCGGGTGGACGGACGGTTGCAAGTACACGCCGCACCAGCGCCGGCCATTCGCGACGCGGTGCTGTCGCGCATCAAGATTCTGGCCAACCTCGATATCGCCGAGCGGCGCTTGCCGCAAGATGGTGAACTGACCGGCCACAGCGTAGGTAAGCCACACGGCTCGTACCGCATCAGCACGCTACCAACCATTCATGGTGAAACCGTGGTGATGCGGGTGTTGGATACGCAAGCCCAACCCCTGGAGCTCAACGGCTTGGGCATGCAGCCCGCGCAGGTGCAGTGTTTACTCCAAAGCCTGGCCGAAGGCCATGGACTGGTGGTGTTTACCGGACCCACGGGCAGTGGCAAAACGGTGTCGCTGTACACCTGCTTGCAGCAACTCAACCACCCCCACCTCAGCTTGGCTACCATTGAAGACCCAACCGAAATTCGCTTGCCGGGTGTCACACAAGTCAATATCCATGAACGCATTGGCTTGGGCTTTGCACAAGCGCTGCGCGCCGTGCTGCGCCAAGACCCTGACGTGCTGATGGTGGGCGAAATACGCGACAACGACACCGCCCACATGGCCATGCGTGCCGCACAGACCGGGCACTTGGTACTGTCCACACTGCACACACGCGATGCGCCCTCGGCTTGGCTGCGCCTGATGCACATGGGCGTCCCGGCTTATCAAGTGGTCTCTACGGTGCGCCTGATCGTGGCGCAACGCTTGCTGCGCAAGCTGTGCCCCCATTGCCGCGAGCCGCTGGCCAGGCCCGACACACCGCCAACAAGCTGGCAAGCGGTGGGCTGCGCGTGCTGCCACCAAGGTTACCGAGGTCGCGTAGGGGTGTTTCAGGTGATGCCCGTGACCGACGCTGTGGAGCAGGCGGTGCTGCGCACAGCCACCGCACGCGAGCTCCGCGCCATTGCTCAGCAACAGGGTATCGCTACCCTGCGCGAGCAAGCGTTGGTGGCCGTACGGCAAGGTCTCACCAGCCTTGACGAGGCGCTGCTTCATACGCCTACAGACGACCAGGTATGAGGGCGCCACCGCCCAACGCAGCCCGCGCGCAATGGTGGACCACGCAACTGGCGAGCTTGCTCAGCGCCGGCGTACCGCTGTTGGCGGCCCTGCAAGCCATGCACGCCGACCAAACCAAGGCCAACGAACGACGTTGGCTGCAACAAGTGGTTGAACACATGCAGCGCGGGATGGCGCTATCAACCGTGCTGGCACAGTACCCTAAGGTGTTCGGTGCCACCTACCTAGCCACCATACGCGGCGCGGAGGCCAGTGGTGCCTTACCGCAGGCGCTGAGGCATTTGGCGCAGCGGGGTGAACAACGGCAAGCATGGCGCCGACAATGGCGCACCGCCATGGCCTACCCGCTGGTGCTGCTGCTGGCCAGCTCGATCGGGTTGTGGTTCATGACGCAGTGGGTGGTGCCCGACTTGGCCGCCGAATTTGCTGCTCAGGGCCGCGCGCTGCCCACACTCACTCGGGTCGTCATCGCCATCAGCGACACGATACGCGCCGTTACACCTTACACCCCGCTGGCACTGATACCGCTGGCCATGTGGGCGTGGCGCCAAAGGCGCGCGACCCAACCTGGCCAAGCCCGCCAGTGGCTGCTTTGGCATGTATGGGGACTGCGCCGCGTCGGACGCGCCATGGCCATGGCCGACTGGGCCTACACCTTGGCCACCTTACTTAGCGCTGGCGTGCCGCTGCTGCAGGCCCTGAAAGTGGTGGGCCAGCATGCGCCACAGCCGGCGCTGCGTGTGGCCAGCGCACGGGCGGCACGGCGGGTGGCACAGGGCAGCCCGTGCCATCTGGCCCTGGCACACGAGTCGGTTTTTGCCGCAACCTTATGCGAGATGGTGAAATTGGGGGAGCAAACCGGGCAACTGGCGCAAGCCCTTGAGCGCAGCGCCGAGCTGCTGGCGCAACGCCATCAAAGCGCACTTGAGCAGTTAAGCCGTGTGCTCGAACCTTTGTTGGTGTTGCTCATGAGTACCGTGGTTGGTACCTTGGTGTTGGCCATGTATCTACCCTTGTTTGATTTGGGGAATCTGCTGCAATAGCGCGGCTGCGCTACAGTTGCCGCATGGCACAACCCAAAACGTGGGGCATCACCGGCGGCATTGGCAGCGGCAAGAGCACGGTTGCCGCGCTGCTGGCTGCACGCGGCGCCGAGGTGGTGGACGCTGACGCGCTCTCACGCGCCGCCACCGCCGCCGGCGGGCCGGCCATGGCGGCCATTGCGCAAACCTTTGGGTCAGACTGCATCACACCTGAGGGCGCGCTGAACCGCGACCGCATGCGCGAACGGGTGCTGGCCGACCCGCAAGCCAAACAGCAACTCGAGGCCATCGTCCACCCGCTGGTCCACCAAGGCATGGCGCAAGCGATTGCCCAAAGTCAGGCCCGTTTGGTGATTTGCGATATTCCGCTGCTGGCCGAGGGCTCGCCCTGGCGCGCCAAGCTATGCGGTGTCATGGTGGTGGATTGCAACCAAGCCATGCAGATCCAACGGGTTTGCCAGCGCAATGGACTGCCCGAGCACACGGTTCGCCAGTGGATCGCACAGCAGGCCTCACCTGCAGCGCGGCGGCGCGTGGCCGACATTGTGATCGACAACCAAGCCACCAGCCTGGCGCCACTGCAACGGCAGGTTGACGCCCTGGCGGCGCGCTTGGGCTTATCATAACGATTCACGCCGCAACGCACTGGCGTGGGGCACGCTGTGTGCCAACCTTTGGGTGACTGCCTGTTGTGACGACGTTTGAATACCCCCTCAGCGAAAAAACTCGCACCTACTTGCGTGCCGAGGAACTTTTGCAACGGCTGCACCAATTGATTGTGCGCGACGACGCCGTGAGCCACCACGCCGCGATTCAGGCCTTGTTCGACCTGCAAGAAATGGTCAATCGCAGCGACGTCAAGGGCGATTTGATCAAAGACCTTGAACGCCAGCGGGTGGCGCTGAGTGGATTCAAAGGTAACCCGGGCATTTCAGAAGCGGTACTCAGCGCGCTGCTGCAACACCTGGAGCGAAGCCATACCGCGCTCGTGCAAAGCACGGGCAAACCAGGGCAAAGTTTGTCGGAGTCGGAGTGGCTCAATGCCATTCGTGGGCGGATTGGCATTCCTGCGGGCACCTGCTCGTTTGATATGCCCGCCTATCACCGCTGGCGTCAACTCGCGGCCGACAGTCGCCGGGTGCACCTGGAAGCGTGGGCGGGGCACTTCAAAGCCATGTCGGATGCGCTGCGTCTGTTGCTTGGCATGCTGCGAGACAACGCCGAGACAGTAACCGTGGTTGCCGTAGGCGGACAGTTTCAACAGGCGTTGCCACAGGGCCGTAGCTACCAATTGCTGCGTATTGAGTTGCCACAAGACCGTGACGACGCGGTGCCTGAAATCAGTGCCAACCGACTTCTGGTGAATGTACGCTGGACGGTTTTGCAAAGCGATTTGCGTTGTGTGCCCGACACCCGCGACGTTCAATTCACGCTCTCGCTGTGTAACTAGGCCAACCCATGGCAGCCGCACAGCAGCCCAGTCAACCCAAGCGTTCGCCCGTGGTGCGATGCCCCAGTTGTGGTCAAGACTCGGTGTTTGCACCGTCCAACCCGTTTCGTCCTTTTTGCACGGAGGTGTGCAAAAACATCGATCTTGGCGCCTGGGCCAGCGAGCAGTTTAGGCTTGAGGCCAGCCCTCCCGACCCCACCGCCGACACCGACTGACCGCACTGCATGGGCTGGGTAAGTTAGGCCGTGTTGGGGGGCGGCACCGGCAAGCCATCGACGCACTCGTTTTGTAATGCTTCTAATAACGGCAGCGTGCCGGGCAATATAGGCTTAAGCGACACCGGCAGCGCCGTCCATGCGCAACGCTGGCCCTCGCGCATATGCGGGGTGCCGTGCCAGCCCCACACCTGAAACACATGCAAGCGCACCAAGGCATGCTCGTAGTCGACCTCGTGCACGCGCCATGGCAATAAGGTGTGGGGATCGACACCAATTTCTTCAAACAATTCGCGGCATAAGGCCCGCACCAGGGTTTCGCCAGGCTCCAGCTTGCCGCCTGGAAACTCCCAATACCCGGCAAACACCCGCCCCGGTGGCCGGGTGGTGAGCAACACCCCTTGCTCGGCGTGGCAAAGCACACCCACGGCCACCTCGAGTCTTGCGGCCACGCCCCGTTACCGGTTAGCGATCGACATAGTGCCGAGCGAATTGCATGGCCACCCGGCCGCTACGCGCGCCGCGCTCCAACGCCCACAACAAGGCCTCCGGCCGTGCCGCCTCGATTTGCGCCGCGCTCAGCCCATGCGCACCCAGCCATTGCGCCACCACGGTCAGGTACTCGTCTTGGCTGAAAGGGTAAAAGCTCACCCACAAACCAAAGCGTTCCGAGAGCGAGATTTTTTCTTCCACGCTCTCACCGGGGTGAATGTCGCCATTCTCGCTGGTGGTGGTGCTGAGGTTGTCTTTCATGGTCTCAGGCAGCAAGTGGCGTCGGTTGCTGGTGGCGTAGACCAACACGTTGGAGTCGGTGGCGGCGACTGAACCGTCCAGCATGGACTTCAACGCCTTGTACGCCGGGTCACCGGCTTCAAAACTCAAGTCGTCGCAGTACACCACAAAGCGCTCAGGGCGGCCAAAGACCACATCCGCAATGTCGGGTAGGTCAACCAAATCGGCTTTGTCTACCTCAATCAAGCGCAACCCATCGCTGGCGAAGGCATGCAAGCACGCTTTCACCAGCGACGACTTACCGGTGCCTCTGGCACCCGTAAGCAAAACGTTGTTGGCGGGCAGTCCCTGAACAAAGCGGCGGGTGTTGCGTAATATTTTTTGCTTTTGCGGTTCGATTTCTTTTAAATCGTCAAACGCGATATGCGCCACGTGTGCCACCGGCTCAAGCACAGGCTGGCCGCGGCGACGGCGGTATCGAAAGGCGGGCGACGCCTGCCAATCGGGCGCCTGCAGCGGGTGCGCCACGCTTTGGCGTAGCAGCGCCAGCGCCTCGTCAGCGCGCTGCAACAGAGCTTGAAGATCAGGGATCTGACTCATGATCGGTAATCGGCGTTGATGGAGACGTAGTCGTGGCTAAGGTCGCAGGTCCACACGGTTTCACAGGCTTGGCCACGTCCCAGCGTGATGCGGACGGTGATGTCGTGTTGCTGCATCACGCGTACCCCATCGGCCTCTTGGTAGGCTGGGTGCCGTCCGCCACCGGTGGCAACGTGTACATCGTCCAAAAAAACGTCGACCCCACCTACGTTTAAATCGAGTACACCGGCGTAACCCACCGCCGCCAAAATACGGCCCAAATTTGGGTCGCTGGCAAAAAAGGCGGTTTTAACCAAGGGTGAATGCGCCACCGCGTAGGCCACTTGCAGCGCCTCGGCGCTGCTGGTCGCGTCTTCAACCCGCACAGTAATGAATTTGGTGGCCCCCTCGCCGTCACGCACCAAGGCTTGGGCCAACTGCTGCGCCACCTGGAGCAAAGCCTGCCACAGTGCCTGCCCGTCGGCGCTGTCCCAAGACGCCACGGTAGCCGATGATTGACCGGTGGCCATCACCACAAAACTGTCGTTGGTTGAGGTGTCACCATCCACCGTGACTCGGTTGAACGATGCATCGGCCAAGCGCTTAGCCAAGCCCTGCATCAGCTCGGGCGTTAGGGTGGCATCGGTGGCCACATAACCGAGCATGGTGGCCATGTTGGGACGTATCATGCCCGAGCCCTTGGCGATGCCCGTGACTGTGACGCGCTGGCCCTGCAGCGTCAGGCTTTGGCTGTAGCCCTTGGGTTGGGTGTCGGTGGTCATGATGCCGCGCGCGGCGGGCAACCATGCATCGGGGTGAAGCAAGGGCACGGCCGCCGGCAACGCGGCCTCTATGCGTTCAATGGGCAGCGGCTCAAGAATCACCCCGGTTGAGAAGGGCAGCACCTGCTCGGCCGCCAAGCCAAGCACCTGCGCGGCTGCTTGCGCCATGCGCTGAGCGTGTTCAAGCCCGGTCTGACCGGTGCCGGCGTTGGCGTTGCCGGTGTTGATCACCAGCGCGCGCACCGCCGCGCCTGCGGCCATGTGGGCACGTGCGATTTGCACCGGTGCGGCACAAAAACGGTTTTGGGTAAAGGCGGCGTCAACCAAGCTGCCCTCACTTAAACGGATCAGCACCAAATCGTCACGGCCAGCTTTGCGTATGCCGGCCGCCACCGCAGCCAGTTCAACGCCAACCACCGGCTGCAAAGCCTCGGCGGTGGGGGGCGGCAGATTCACAGCCATGGCGCCGTGCTCCTAGCTAAGCGCACCATGGCAGTGCTTGTACTTTTTGCCGCTGCCACAGGGGCAAGGTTGGTTGCGTCCAACACGCGGCATTTCTTGTTGCATGGTCCAACCTGCCGTGGCTTGCGGCTGCGCCGCGACCTCTGTGCTGTCGGTGGGGCCTGCAGCGGTGCTTTGCTGCATGGCTTGACCCTGAGCCTCCATGGCTTGCGCAGCCTCGGTGGCCTGCTCGGGCTCGGCAATGTGGACCGTGAGCAAAATCCGCGTAACCTCGTCGCGCACTTGATCAAGCATACGTCCAAACAACTCAAACGCCTCGCGCTTGTACTCCTGCTTGGGTTGTTTTTGGGCGTAGCCTCGTAGGTGAATGCCCTGGCGCAGGTGGTCCAAGGCGCTGAGGTGCTCGCGCCAATGGGTGTCGAGCACCTGTAACAACACCATACGCTCGAATTGCGAAAAATTCTCCTCGCCAATATGTTGCAACTTATCGGCAAAGCGCTGGTCCACCGCCTCGGTGACAAGGGTTAACACCTCCTCGGCGTCCATTTCATTGGCTTGCGCCACACGGGCTTCGAGGTCCATGGTCACGCCCCATTCACCCTGCAGGGCCTGGGCCAAGGCCGGTAGATCCCATTGCTCCTCAACGCTGTCGGGTGGCACGTGCGACTCCACCATGGCGCGTACGCTGCCGTGGCGCAGGGCATCGACTTGTTCGCGCAACGTGCTGGCCTCGAGTATGTCGTTGCGCTGCGCATAAATCACTTGGCGCTGGTCATTGGAGACGTCGTCGTACTCCAACAACTGCTTACGAATGTCGAAGTTGCGCGCCTCCACTTTGCGCTGCGCACTTTCTATGCTGCGCGTCACCATACCGGCCTCAATCGCCTCACCCTCAGGCATCTTGAGCCTGTCCATGATGGCCCGCACACGTTCGCCAGCGAAGATCCGCATCAACGGGTCGTCGAGGCTCAAGTAAAAACGCGACGACCCTGGGTCACCCTGACGTCCGGATCGACCACGCAATTGGTTGTCGATACGGCGCGATTCATGACGCTCGGTGGCAATGATGCGCAAGCCACCCAACTCAACCACTTGCTGGTGTTCTTGGTCCCAGGCTGCCTTAAGCTCGTCGCGTTTGGCGCTGTCGCTGGCTTGGGGGTTGACCGGGTCGATGCCGGCTTGCACCAGCCATTTGTCTAAATTGCCACCCAGCACAATGTCGGTGCCGCGACCGGCCATGTTGGTGGCAATGGTGATGGCGCCCAAGCGCCCGGCCTGGGCAATGATGTCGGCCTCGCGTGCATGCTGCTTGGCGTTTAACACCTCGTGCGGTAGCTTGGCTTGGGTCAGCAGCTGGGCGATGATTTCTGAATTCTCAATCGAAGACGTGCCCACCAACACCGGCTGACCCCGTTCGTGGCAAGCGCGGATGTCGTCAATCGCTGCTTGGTATTTTTCGGGGGTGGTTTTGTATACGCGATCCAACTCGTCTTTGCGTCGGTTCGGTCGGTTGGGCGGAATCACCACCGTCTCCAGCGTGTAAATTTGTTGGAATTCGTAGGCCTCGGTATCGGCTGTACCGGTCATGCCACCCAGCTTGTTGTACAACCTAAAGTAGTTTTGGAAGGTGATGGAGGCCATGGTTTGGTTCTCGGCCTGAATCGATACCCCTTCTTTGGCCTCAACCGCCTGGTGCAAGCCATCGCTCCAGCGTCGACCCGCCATTAAGCGGCCGGTGAACTCATCGACAATCACCACCTCGCCGTCTTGTACAACGTAATGCTGGTCGCGCAAATACAAATGATGCGCGCGTAACGCCGCCAACACATGGTGCATGAGTGTCACGTGGCTGGCGTCGTACAGCGACTCGCCCGGTGGCAGCAACCCCGCCTGCGACAACACCTGCTCGGCGCGCTCGTGACCCTGCTCGGTGAGGTACACCTGACGCGTTTTTTCGTCTACCGTGAAGTCGCCTGGGGTAATCACGCCCTCACCCGTCCTGGGGTCGGCCTCGCCTTCTTGTCGCACCAAAGACGGCACCACGGCATTCACCGCGACGTAGGTGGCGGTGTGGTCTTCGGCCTGACCGCTGATGATCAGCGGGGTCCGCGCCTCGTCGATCAGAATCGAATCAACCTCGTCCACGATGGCGTAGTGCAATGGCCGCTGCACGCGCTCGCTGGCAGCGTACACCATGTTGTCGCGCAAATAATCAAAGCCGAACTCATTGTTCGTGCCGTAGGTGATATCGCACGCGTACGCCGCTTGCTTGCCGGCGCGATCAAGCTGCGGCAGGTTGACGCCCACACTTAGCCCTAAAAACTCGTAAATCCGCCCCATCCAAGCCGCGTCACGCGCGGCCAGGTAGTCATTGACGGTCACCAAGTGCACCCCTTGCCCGCGCAGTGCGTTGAGGTAAATCGGCAACGTGGAGGTAAGCGTTTTACCCTCACCGGTGCGCATTTCGGCAATCTTGCCCTCGTGCAAAGCCAAGCCACCCATAAGCTGCACATCAAAATGACGCATTTGCAGTACGCGCTTGCTGGCTTCGCGCACCAACGCAAAGGCGCGCGGCAACACCTGCTCAAGCGCCGTGCCTTGTGCCACCTCTTGCTTTAAGGTTTGCGTCTCAGCGCGCAGTTCGTCGTCGGCTTTTGCTTCGTAAGTGGCCTCAAGGCTGTTGATGTGCTGCACGGTTTTGCGATAGCGCCGCAGCAAGCGGTCGTTGCGGCTGCCGAGCAAACGGGTCAGTATGTTCATAACGATGAAAAAAAGCTAGGTAATGAGCCCGCCATCAACGGCGGGGGGCGCGATGGCGCCAGCGGCGCAACAGGCGCTGGGCTAGGGCGCCCTGGCCTGGGCCGTGCCACCGCGACCCGAGGCTAAAAACTTGACTGGGTTGCGGGGCTTGCCACCCGCCCACACCTCAAAGTGTAGGTGCGGACCGGTGGAACGGCCAGTGGAGCCGACCAAAGCAATTACTTGGCCACGCTTGACCAGATCACCCACTTTAACCTTGAGCTTGCTGGCGTGTGCGTAACGCGTCATGAGGTCGTTGCCGTGATCGACCTCGACCATTAAACCGTAGCCGGCGTGGCGCTGCGACGACACCACCACGCCACCCGCCGCCGCTCGAATCGGGGTGCCGGTGGGCGCCGGAAAATCCAAGCCCTGATGCATGGCGCGTTTGCCATTGAACGGGTCGATGCGCATGCCAAAGCCCGAACCAAACGCCACATCCACCGGCGGCATGGTGGGGCGCTGGGCCTGCTGCCATTGCGATTCAAACAACTGCGACTCCAGCACCGAAAGGCTGTCCAGCCGTGATTGGCTGAGCGCTTGCAAATCGCTGATAGCTGACGAGAATTCGGCTGCCGACAACGACTGCCCTGGGGTTTCCGCGCCCCCCTGTCCGGGGACTTCTTGCGGCGCGTAGTTCACACCGGCCAAACGCGCCACGCGCTCGCCCAACGCGTCAATTTGAATCAAGCGGGCTTGTAATTCGCCCAGCCGACGCGCCATGGCGTCAAGGTTTTCGCGCATCAAACGCTTGGCCTCGGCGTCGTCTACGACGCTGCTGACCACAGCGATTTGGTGAATCCAGTTCCAGCCGTAGCGTGCGCCCAACTGCAACACCTGCATGTAGCCCCAGACCGCCATGAACGAGGCCAACAACACCGCCACCAGCGCCAGCAACGTGAGGCGGGCGCCCGACATTTCCAGCGACCGAGAGCCGCTGCCTTTGGTGTCCGTGATAATGATGTGCATGAGGCTGCTGATTCGTCCTTGATGGCACCAACCCCCACCGCTTTCACTGCGCACGACGCCGCTTTGCAGCGCCTGGGCGAATTGAAGGGCTGGCTGGACCTCTCTGCTCGTCGCTGGCACCACGTGCAGCCGCTGGTGCCTGCCACCATGCGCGCGCTGCTAAAACCCGGTGCCTGCGACGAAAACAATTGGTGCATTGTAGTCGCTCACGCGGCGGTCGCTGCCAAACTGCGTCACGTGGTACCAGATTTGGAATTGGCTTTATCAGAAGCCGAGGGCAGAAAAGTAAGTATTCGCTTACGAGTGAATTCGGAGGGCTGAGTAAGCCCCCAAGATCACACGCATAGTAAGGTGGTGCCGGCTAGAGGAGTCGAACCCCCGACCTTCGCTTTACAAGAGCGCTGCTCTACCAACTGAGCTAAGCCGGCCTGTTTATCCGATTCTAGAGACTATTTGACCCGTCGCAGCACCGGCCGTCCCGGGGGCGGGGCAGGCGCATCCGTGTCCGGCGATGGGCTGGGGTCGACAGGGGGCACATCGTCTGGACTTACAAGCACCATGCCTTGACCGGTCTCCTTGGCGTAGATCGCCAAAACGTGGGTCACCGGCACCATGACGTCGCGCGCGACACCACCAAAACGACCTTTAAAGGACAACACATCGTTGTCAATGTGCAAGTCGCGCGTGGCGTCGTAACCCACATTAAGCACGATTTGGTTATCTTGAACAAAGTCGCGTGGTACCTCTACGCGCTCATCCACCCACACCGCCACGTAGGGCGTTAGGCCCTCGTCCGAGCACCACTGGTGCAGCGCACGCAGCAGATAAGGGCGGGCGCTGGCGTCAAGGGTGTGGGTGCTGGCGTCCACTGCGACTATTTGCGCATCACTTTTTCTGATGGCGTCAACGCTTCAATGTAGGCTGGGCGCGAGAAAATGCGCTCGGCGTACTTAAGCAAAGGCGCGGCGTTTTTGCTTAACTCAATGCCGTAGTAATCGAGACGCCACAACAGGGGCGCAATGGCAACGTCAAGCATGGAGAAGTTGTCGCCCAGCATGAACCGGTTCTTGAGGAAAACCGGCGCCAATTGTGTGAGCCGGTCGCGGATGTGGCCGCGGGCGCGCTCAAGCGTCTTGTCGTTGGATTTGTTTTGTCGCGCCTCCAAAGTGGTGACGTGCGCAAACAGCTCTTTTTCAAAGTTGAGCAAAAACAAGCGCACCCGGCCGCGGTCAACAGGATCGCCTGGCATCAACTGTGGGTGCGGAAAACGCTCGTCGATGTATTCATTGATGATGTTGGATTCGTACAGAATCAGGTCGCGCTCGACCAAGATAGGCACTTGCCCATAAGGGTTCATGACCGCAATATCTTCGGGCTTGTTGTACAAGTCCACATCACGGATTTCAAAATCCATGCCTTTTTCAAACAAGACAAAGCGGCAACGATGCGAGAACGGGCAGGTGGTGCCCGAGTACAAAACCATCATGGGTACGTTTACTCCTTAACGGCCCGCACCAAAAAGGCGCGCGCCAACGGGTTACTTAACTTGGCGCCAGTACGCCGCATTAAGGCGCCAAGCAATAAAAACAAAGACGGCCAAAAACAGCATCACCCACACGCCCACTTGCTTGCGCGTGATCTGGGATGGCTCTCCCATCCATTGCAAATACGCCACCAAGTCACCGATGGCGTTGTCATATGCCGCTTGACTCATGCTGCCTTGCATATCCCATAACACATGAGGCATGGCGGTGTTGGCAAAAACGTTGTTGTTCCAACCCGTGGGAC
>Ga0255753_1004548_pt1 | contig 13744 bp, 18 predicted proteins | sample 041ome_10_FD_179953 | JGI IMG/M metagenome (GOLD analysis project Ga0255753, IMG submission 179953) | Coastal salt marsh microbial communities from the Groves Creek Marsh, Skidaway Island, Georgia - 041412US metaG (version 2) | ecosystem: Environmental > Aquatic > Marine > Intertidal zone > Salt...
TCGTCAATGGAATGATTAGACGAACCACAGGTCTTATCGATGGTAAAAGATCTGTGACGGAACGCCCTCCCGATGCCAAACGCAAGACTCCCATTGAAGAGCAAGCCGCTCAGATGTGGCGAAAACAGGTCAAGTTGGGGTACATGGACAATATTCAATTGAGATCCGAAGTTGTCCTCAGACCCATGCTACTCTACTCGTTCAGTTCGAGGTCCTATGGGATTGATGGTGACATTCGCTTTCAGCCTAAGTTGGATGGTGTCAGGATGCTCGCTGGATTTTCGGGCGGTGGACTCTTGCTCCAGTCCAGGAATGAACAGAGAATTGAACATTTGACCCACCTGGAAAAGGCACTGGAAGGAAAGTTGGAGGAGGGTGAGTTCTTGGATGGTGAACTCTTCTGCAAGGACTTGGATTTCGAACAGATCACCAGTGCTGCCCGTGGTTCAGAAAGTCCCTATGCACCCAAGTTGGAGTTTCATTGCTTTGACTACTTTCGTCTCAGTCAATTGGAGATGCCCTTCATGGAACGCTACGAGAGGCTCAAGGAAATCATCAAGTCAATCAAACATCCCATGATCAAGATCGTCCCTTCATATCAAGGGACCGCCAAGGATGCTGACAAATATCACGACAAGTTTGTGGCAGAGGGTCACGAGGGTGTGGTGGTGCGCGTGGCCGAAAGTCCCTACTTGCTCAATAAGCGGTCATCCCAGTGTATCAAGTACAAGAAGATGATGACCGAAGAGTTTGAAATCGTGGGTGCCGAAGAGGCGGAAGGCAAGGACCGTGGGACGCCCATCTGGATCTGCGAGACCAAGGACGGAGACACGTTCAAGGCTCGACCCAAGGGAACCATGGATAGTCGAAGGGAGTTGTGGAAGAACCGAGGCAAGTTGATGGGTGAAATGCTCACCGTTCAATTTCAGGGTCTCACCCAAGACGGCGTCCCTCGCTTTCCCGTGGCACTCGCCGTAAGAAATTATGAGTAATATTAATATAATGGTTTCACCAGAACAATTACATAGTCTCAGATTGTCTCGACCAAATCTCATGTTGATTCACGTAGGTTCACAGAGACATTTTCAAAATTGTAGGCTTCCAAACTCAATCAACTTTCCCATGGCGGAGTTTGATCGCATCAATGCCATCCTTGCCGGTGAAAATGATCCCAAGCGAATTGAAAAGAGGACCTACGAGGAAAAGGTACTTCGTGAGAGATCCGATCGCTTGTTGCTGGTGCGGGCCAGGGTAATCACAGCAACCGACGATGCCAACAGTGCTCGGATAGCAGAGAATAGTGCAAGAATTGCTTTTGAACAAGTGAGACCGTTAAGGAACATCGAGCCCATGGAGTTTGCCGAAAAATCGGAAAAGTTTGCCAAAGCAACCAAGTTGAAGATCAATAAAGAAACCGATCTAGATAGGGCTGTCAGAATGTATGATACTGAGGTCGCAAGACAGAATGAACCCATTGTGATGCCGACGATGGAGCCCGAGACGCCAAGCGAGCCACCCAAAGAAGTCGAAAAGGTAACTTACTTTGATGTGGAAAAGCGTGGGGAAGGTCTTTTCTCAGGAACCGGTCGAACGTTCCCCGGATTCGAGCAAGCCATCGTGCTCTACGGAAACAACAAGCAGTCACTGGTTGCCAAGATGGCCAAGGTCCACATGAACGAATATGGCTTTACTAACATATTTGTTCTCGAAGATGGTTTGGAAGGGTGGAGGGACAAGGGTCTTCCGGTGGAGGGTGACTGTGATGTGATGTTAATTAGAGAATACATTCGTTAGTAAGATAAATGTCAGAAATCCGTGTGGAGAAGCATGGGTTCGTACGTCTTGTCGATACAATGCCGAGGGAGGATCTTGATCATGCCATAGTTCAAGCCGCCCGTGTTTCGTATGGAGAAGGCACCAAGAGTGTTCGGAGTGATCGAGGTCTGATTCGCTACCTGCTCCGTCACGCCCACACGACCCCATTTGAGATGGTCGACTTCAAGTTTCACATCAAGATGCCCATCTTTCTGGCTCGGCAGCACATGCGTCACCGGACCGCCAGCATCAATGAGATTTCGGGTAGGTATTCGCAGTTGCCCGAGGAGTTCCACGTTCCGGTTGAATTCCGTGGTCAGTCCAAGGTGAACCACCAGGGGTCGGAGGGGGTGTTGGATTCACCAGAATCCATGGTGCTCCTAAGGGATCAGAAGGCTTCATGCGAACAGGCATTCGATGTCTACCAGCGTCTTCTCGACCATGGAGTTGCCAGAGAGACGGCACGGGAACACCTACCCCTGTCGACCTACACCGAATTCTATTGGAAGATCAATCTGCACAATCTTCTTCACTATCTGCGTCTCAGGATGGACAGTCATGCCCAACCGGAGATTCAGTTGTACGCCAAGGCGATGTACGACCTTGTGAAGCCACTGGTTCCAGCGGTCGCCGAAGCCTACGAGGACTACATTCTCGGATCCGTAACTCTTTCTAGATTGGACCTTGCGAAAATAAAGCAAAATCTTCTTGAGGGGAAACATGAACCCTATCCTTCACAGAGTGAGGAACTAGAGTTTTTAGAGAAGCTCCGCGTTCTTGGGGTCGTCTAGACTTGTTCGGTGGCTTGTATCGCTCACCGGGACCAAGTTCGCGGGGTTCATAGGTTTTGGGAGGTGTGATTACCGGTTTTGGTTTGGGTTCTTTGTTTACAATGACTTGTTCCTCGGTTTCCTTTTCCTGTGAAGAGGCTGAAATAATTGTTTGAATCTTTTTCCACGTTTCCTCATCAAGTTCTCCGCCACCCAATTCATCTTCGCGGAACCCGTAAGAAAGGTAGATCGCCATGCGTTCTTCAAATGTCTTTCCTTCGAGTTCCACTATGAGCTGCTGACATTGTTTATTTGTTATGACATGGTGTTTATGCAAAGCCATTCCACACCCTTCCACCGGACAAGGTGGATAGTAGCGTCGCGCATTGGTTTCACAACGCTTGTGACAAAATTCGTCTCGGTCACTCAAGTGGACATCAAGTTTATTAATTATAATTCTATTACATATTGAACATTTTGTAAATGGGACGAGGTTTAGGCGACACTCGTGATGAACGTGATGACCGCAACGGACGTTGACTTTGCAGACAAATGAAATATCTTCACCGCAGATGCTACACTCAGACATCTTTCTAATCCCGCAATACGTCTCTTCTTTAACGCTTCATCACAGTGCCACACATCCTGCAGGTGATGAATATGGTCATCGGCTCGTCTGCAGATCGTGTCTGCTTCTCCACGTAGGTGGTCTTCATGGACTTGCACTTGCCGCACTTGAACATTCCGTCCTCGTATTCTTCTGGCTTCTTCTCGACCACCTCCTTCTTGGGTTCATGATACCAAAGATCCCATATCTCCTTGGTATCGAAGGTGTTTGGCTTGAGTTCGCCGTTCTTGATCCTGTCCAAAAACTTGGACTTGTCGTTGTTGCGAATTGCGTAGATCAATGATCGCATCCGACTCGCGTAGAGGCGCTTGAACTCTGGATTCTTCCAGTTTGCTCGCGTGTCGTTCTCGCTGATGATCGTGGCGTTTTTGAAAGGCTTCGGCACCTCTACCATGTAGTCGCTCAGGTTCGATGAAATGTGTTCTGAGATTTTGGCGTGCTCAGTTTTGAGATCGTCGTTCGCATGTTTCTTGTCTAGCACCGATGCCCTTTCTGCACGCGTCCAGCACTCATTGGAGTTGATGAAGATGTCTCGCTGTATCTGGACCAGCTTGGTCATCGTGTCCCTGCGAACTTGTGTGAGTTTCTCGCGTATCTTGACCATCTTGTCGAGACGACGCATATTCAGAAGGTGTAAAAGCCTCTTGAGGATGCGCTTCCTCTTGGGGATGTCAGGAAGGTCGAGGTATTCTTCTTCCTGGCCGATGAAGACCTTGGGCTTGAAGGAAGGTCGACGAATGAAGTAGCGTTCAAGTTTTTGGTTGATCATGGACAGACCCTTCATCTCATTTTCCATCTCTTCGATGTCTTTCTTGACCAAAGTGAGAAGCCGTTTGAGTCGTGCCTGATCCAGAAGTCTTTTGCTGACCTTTTTGATGGGTGGAGTAAAGGTTTCACCAACCATCTTGTTCTGGATCTCCAAAAGACGTTCCTGCTTCTCCACCAGTGGTGTCTTGCGCTTGACCACTCCGCTGTCGGTAACATCGAAAATGTAGTTCCTCTTGGCGAGATACTCCGTCCAAACCTTTGAGTTGAATTTTTGTAGCTCCTTTTGGTTTTCGTTCGCGTCGCCGGGTTTCATTTGCTTGATGCACCAGTTCTTGGCGCCCTTGCTGAGATGAGTGGCCAGTGCGTCTGCCTTGGTCTCGCTCACCAACCCAGAGTCAATGAGTGCGGTCGTCGCAAGCGCGATGGATTTGGTCTCCATTGTGTCGGATGTCCATTCGGACATCGTCCTGTCCCTGAATAATTATTTCAACTTCTTCACCTGGAGGGCTTGGGAGTTCCTATTGCGCCTGACTTCATTGGGATCCTGACCAGGTTTGGTGGCGCCTCCTGCCTTTTTATAGGTCTTCTGATGGAGGCTCCAGAATTGTTGAGATCCCACTCGGAAGTTCTGATGGATCTTGGCCTTGTACCAGAACACACAGTCCTCGATTCGGTTTGACTTGGACGTATTGTCCAGCACCAAAACCTCGTAATTTTCAGTACACGCCGTCATCACCTGATTGAACATATCGAAATTTGGGAAGATTCCGAAGAATGCCTTGTACAACTTTTCTCTGTTCTGGATGACATTTTCTCGCGCGATGAACACATAGTCCACATTGGCACGAAGATCTGGACTGAGGTCCATGCAGTACTGCATGGTCAGCATGAAAAAGATCTTCCAGTGGCGACCGTTCATGAAGCACTGGCGAATGCAAGAGTCTTTTAGAAATCGTCGGTCGTACATGCAATCGTCCATGAGTATGAAGGCTCCGATGTCCCTGGACGTCAGTTCCTTCTTTCCTGGTGGCGGTTTCATGTTCACCATCTTCCTCTGCCTGTCGATGACCCTCTCTATGATGTCCTTGTCATATTCACCATAGATGAACAAGTCCGGAATGAACTGCTGATACCAGTGATTGCCTTCCTCGGTCGCCGACATCACCACGCCCGCAGGGAGGTGCTTTTTATGATAGAGAATATCTGTCACCAAGGTTGACTTTCCTGTGCCACGCTTGCCAATAAACACACATACCTTATCGTCGCCCATTGAAGCGGGGTTGAATTTTTTGAGTTGAATGTTCATATCTAATAGTCGTATGTATTTTTTGAAATCTTTTTTTGACACATCATAATAGTATGCGGCTTGCCGTCACAGGATACCAAGACACCTTTTTGACCGGAGATCCACAACAAAGTTTCTATCAAAAGGTGTTTACGAAACGCGCCGGATACACGACCGAGAACCTTCGTCTGGCTTTTAATTCCGATATCCGTTTTGGAGGGTCGAGTATTTGTACGATAGACAATGACACGTGCGATATCATAACGGGTTTCTTTCTGAATTTTAGTTATGCAAACACTCAGTCAGTCCCACAGGATGCTGCGCATGCCTTAATAGAACGCGCGGAGCTTCTGGTAGGAGGACAGACGATCGTGAGTCTGACCGGTGAATACATGGCGATTATGTCTGATCTTACGGATTCACAAAGAACAAGAGCCAATAACGATACCATCCTGAAACGCAACGTGTCACCCACGAGTTATGGAACAGCGTCTTCAGCGACACAGTTTTTGGTAGAACTGCCATTCTTTGGTAGGGGTTATGCAAATGCTTTCCCTCTTCTGGCTTTGAACAGACACACCATCGAAGTTAGGATAACATTTAGAACGCAAGCGGAATTGGGGAGCCTCCCGACACCGGATGTTGTACTTGATCTACAGGCCATCTATCTGAACGAAGAACACCGCCAGTTCTTTCTTGGAAAACAATTGGACTATGTTATACAACAAACACAACTTGCTCGAGTCACCGTGAGGGATCTCGAACAGATACGTTTCAAAACCGAAATCGAAAATCCCGTCAAGGAATACATCTTAGTTGTGCAAAATGACTCGGGGACTGATGGTGTTTTTGATTATTCTTCACATAAAAGCGCCACATACACAAGCTATCTAAATGACCAGGTGATCCGATGGCGTTTATTCCTGAATGGTCAAGTTTATTTTGACCTAGACCAAATGTCCATGAGAGCCATTCAACCCTATGAATACTACATTCAAACACCAAGTTACAAGGTAAATATATTTAACGTGGGCGAAGGAACCGTCAACATGAGCCGAATTTCCAGTCAGATTTTCGAACTAACGCTGGTCAATAATAGCATATCGCGTAAAGCAAGACTCTACGCGGTAAACTTTAACGTCTTCCGCTGCCAAGGCGGACTCGGTGGAACATTATTCGTCTAATCAAGCTTGATCTCGCGACGCTTCTTGTCCGAGGTTCGCATCTTGAAGAACAATCGAAGAACGCCATCCACGTAACTCGCCTTGTAACCCTCATCCGATACATCCACGTAACTGGGCAGATCGAATGAGGCACTTCGGTTCTCACCGTAACCGATGGTCACCTCGTGGTCGTCCGAAGAAAGCATGATATGAATGTTGTCCTTACCCACCCCAGGGAGATGCATCTCGATTTCGAACCCTTCATCTGTGGTGTGGGTACGCTTGTATAGATATCTGTCAGCCATTTTAGTATTAAATTGCTTCTCCATGTTGGGAAGCTCGTTCAGAACCTTGGACGTCGTGTCCAGAAGGTCATAAAGATCGCCATGCCGAAGAAAAGGTAAAAAAGCCATTGTACTTTATCTTGGAATCTTTTCTTTAATTATTTTCCACTCCTCCCAGTTGGGGGATCGGGTGTCCGCCACGCAGACCTCAGCGATCAAGCGCATCGGTGTGGGATACACTGAATACACTTTGGCGTATGGAAAAAATGAATACAAGTGACTCAGGTGAGGCGTGTGCTTGATGTCCAGATCCTCTACTTCACACTCCCATCCAAGTGAATGCAGTGGATCGACCTCATACTGCTTTCCAATCTTTCCGTATTGTTTGAAATCCACGACATTGTATAGTCTCCCGAGGTTGTCTGGATCAGGAACGGTCGCGTGATTGGTCGAGATGGTGATGTGTGGGATGTGCCTGAACTTGTAGACCTTGGTCAGAAGACGATGATTCAGTGGCACCAGCCAGACAGAATAACCATACATTACTATATATGCAGGATCTTTCTTTAAGCCAGAAGGTGGGTGTGGCCATTGCCATCGCTCCGACCGTATTGATATTTGGACCTATTCCGATCATCCTGGCTTCAGGAGATTTCTTCATGCGTCAAATAATTAAACATAAAGTCCAAGATAACAGTGTGAAGTTCAAGCCCAGGTAGCCTCTTAGGAGTGGATTGCCTGGGTGATTTCACATTGTTCTCCGGTAGCTCAGTTGGATAGAAGCGTGGGACTGTTAATCCCAAGGTCGTGGGTTCAAGCCCCACCCAGAGAATTTTTTATTATTTTTTAAAATTATTATTACTATGATTCTAAAAAGTAAGACTTAAATGTAACCCGCGAACCACATTTCTGTAGAACCAGATTTCTTTAATTACTTGTCAACAAAGTACCTGCGAGCCAGATAGAAACCGACCGCGACGATAAGACCACTGACAGCCAGTCCAGCCATGCTGCGAGATCCATCCTTGGACATAAAGTTGGGGATGTAGACAGCCAACTTCGCCTGGACCTCTGGGTAGAAGACAAGAGCGACCAAAATAGCCACAATCACAGCCTCGTACTGCTCTTTGGTGAGACCAAGAGGATACTTCTTCTCCTCGACCGCCACAGGCTTGACAGGTTCGGGTGTGGGTGTGGGTGGCATCTGTTGAACCTGCTGGGCGGGCTGGGCCATGAGCATCTCATGGGGAGCCACGGACGCCTGAGGTGGGATCACAGTGTGCATGTCCGCTGACATGTGATTGTTCATGGGCTCCTCGTACTCGAGATCCGAGATGGGAGTGGAAAATGCCATACTGCTCATCTGCATCGGTTTATCTTGCTGTTGAGCGTCATTATTTTTTCGCTCCAAAGCTGATCTTTGTGCCTCGTAGCCAGTATCCCTCTCGGTCTGAGAACCCGGTTTGGGAACATTGAGACCTGTTCCGGCGCCGGTGTCGGGGATAGATGGATTGTAGGTTAGTGGTGTCCCACCCCCTCCACTGTTATTCAAATCGTACATTTCCATTTCTATTAATGAAAAACAATCATTTGAGACGACACTGACGCATCTTTTCCAGTGCACGCTGCTTCTGCCATGTCACCTGCGTCTCGGTGATATTCATGGCTTTTGCCACCTGAGAGACACTCATGTTGTGTATGTAAAGGCAAGCAATGACAGCCCTCTGTCCGTGGTTCAAACAAGACATGATATCGTCGACCTCTGTATATTCAGCTTCCGGCTCTGGATTGTATACCTCGGCCACCGGCAGGTAGTCCAGGGCCTTCCTGGTCTTCTGAACATACCTCGACATGTATGATCTTATCCATGGATAAGCATACGTCGACAATTTAACTCCCTTGGATGGATCGTACTTGACAATCGCGCGGTGCAGTCCCAACGTCCCCTCCTGAACAAGATCCTTCCTAGAAATACCTGGTCGCTGGTATCTGTAGGAAAGTTTATGAACCAAACCAAGATTCTGGTGCATAATCTCGGTCGTGGTCTTCATGTTTTTCTAATTTCCGCCCTTTTTCTTTAAACGAAGATCGCTCGAGTGACCACACCCGCGCTTGCGGCAGTTCGTAGCCTTGGGTGGAAGGCGGGCATAGCACCTACGACACACCTTCTTATCGCAGTTATCATGAGGTCATCCCACCTCGCAGACGAAGCACCAGATGGAGCGTGGACTCTTTCTGAATGTTGTAATCCGAAAGGGTCCGCCCGTCCTCTAACTGCTTCCCTGCGAAGATCAACCGCTGCTGATCAGGTGGAATGCCTTCCTTGTCTTGAATCTTCGCCTTCACGTTGTCAATGGAATCCGAGGAATCAACCTCTAGCGTAATAGTTTTGCCTGTCAATGTCTTCACGAATATCTGCATCCTTAATATTAATCTCCAGAATTATAAATGATTGGCGTCGTCGCTTTAACTACCTTTTTGGTATTCTTCATAGAAGGGCTTGTGCACTACAACATTGGTAAGAACAAGTTGACCAAGTTGCAGTTCCCACAGGGTCGGGAAATCTTCCAGTGGATCTTCACGCTGACCTTCTTCAGCCTGCTCAACGGCGTCCTGGCATCCTACGCCGAGGAGGTCGTGTAACGTGAACTTCGCATGAGTTTCCACAGAATGATGATCAATATGGTGATGGTAATCATATGAATGATTGCCGTGCAAGTTAAATAGTAGGTCAAATGTAACCTAAGTGGTTTCCACAGACGCGTGTGTATGTCTGGGTGACTGAAAATCATTTCTAGCGCTTGAGTAGTTAAATCCTGTTCCTCTTCCTTGCTCATGGACAAGTTTCTTAAAACCAAAAAAGATAATATCTTTGACAAATGCGAGCCAGGCAAACTATTTCTAGTCAAGGGCTGGTCTACGGCACAAATATGCAAGACCATCGGTGCGTCGGCGGTCTACGTGGGGACCGATACCCTACGTTCCCAGAATGTCACCGAGAACTTTTTCGGATTCATCGGTTTCAGCAAGGCTGACATTGTCACGGATGACTCAACCATGATCAAAAATGAGTTGCCCGGTTGGAGGTGGATCCAACAGAATCGCATCAAGATCCACTCCCGAATCTTCATACCTTGTGAAAACAGTTTGGACACCATTCAAATTCAAGACAAAACCTTGGAACCGGAAAATAACAAAGAGGTCGTGGAAACACTCCACCAGAGAGACCTGTTCAAGACCACCAAAGAAATAATGGACGATGTTCTAACCACCAACGGCAAATTCAGAGTGAACGACTACCTCGGCATGCACATGGACGAACCTGGAAATCGCATGGGCATCGTGCAGGAAAATTACATCCACACCAAGGGAATCACCATGGATGAAGCGTCGGTGATTGCAGACCACCTGGTCGAAGCAGATTACTGGGATACAATGATGTATTCAACTATGTATAATGAACAAATACACGAACAATTTGTTTTGTCAGCGGTGATAAATCCATGTGCCATCATTCAAAATCGCATCCCAGTGAACAAGATGTCACCGGCCAGAGTGTGGACCAAAGACTTCAATATGCGTCTCAAAAAATCATTGGAAAAACATTGGGTTAATTCTGATCCAGATACTATGCAAGTTCTACGTCATAAACCCGAACTCATACCCGAATACTGTACAAACTCGGGTGGTATCCACTTCATCAACCAGACATCTATGGGTCTCAAAGTCAAAAACGACGTCTTGAAGTCCATCAAAGGTGTCTTAAAGGAGAGAGAACAGGTCTTTGTAGAACAATGAGGAGACCCTATGCCAGAGACGACGAGTCCGACGATGGAAGCGATGTCGGGGTTGGTGGCGAGAACTACAACATTGACATCATAGGAAATGATATCCACTTCACAGGTGAAATATCCGACGAATCTATGCATGACTTAATCGTCCAGGTGAAGACATTGGAAAGGAAACTCCTCGGTGTCAAGGAATACAAACCCAAAATTATGCTTTACGTCAGGAGCGATGGTGGTGACTTCTTTGCTGGTCTGAGTTGCATGGACCACCTCAGGAGACTTAAAATCAAACTGGTAACCATTGCCGACGGATTTTGTGCCAGCGCAGCCACCTTCGTATTGATGGGTTCCAAGCACCGTAGGATTATGCCTCACGCCCATCTGCTTATCCATCAACTTTCCACAGGCGCCATGGGCAAGTATGAAGAACTCAAGGACGAAATCAAAAATTGTGACAAACTCATGGAGACCTTGCGCAAGATCTACACCCAGTATACACAAATCCCAGAAGACAAACTGAACAAGTTGCTCAAGAAGGACATCTACTTTACTGCTGAAGATTGTGAACGGTGGGGGATTGCCAAAAATAATATGTGATATTTACAAATATGAACATGAAGATGAACATGAAGATGCCCAAGCTGTCTCAGCAGGCCATGATCGTCGCCTTCGCTGCCGCCCTCCCGGTGCTGGCCTCAGCCTACAAGCTGCGTGTTCTTGATGCTGCCGTCCTGCTCCTGTCAGGCGCGCTCGCGGTCTACAACGTCAACTGCCTCACCACAGGCAGCTGCAATACCTGGGCGACCGTTGTGTCCGTCTCGTTCTTCATCATGACCATCATGCAGCTCATGGCGCCGCGCGAGGGTCTTGAGGGAGAGGAGGAGGCCAAGCAGGAGGTTGTTGATGCGGTTGTCACGGAGGTCACCGAAGTGCCTGTCAAGGCCGAGGAGAAGCCCGCAGAGTCCACCGAGCCTGCCCCCACGGAGGCCAAGATGCCCGCCGAGGCCAAGCCCGAGAAGGCAGTCGCCAAGACCGCTCCTATCATCACCACCGACGAGGAGTTCGAACTGCTCAAGGCTCAGCTGATGCAGTAAAGTTCACAGCAGCTTCATAGAGATCAATTCCATGGTCCGCGACAGCACAACAAGCCAGTGCTGACGCCTCAAGTTGCTCAAGGTCAGGCTTGTAACCATAGGGACTGGTAACGAAACATCCCTTTACGTGTTTGAATCCCCAAGCACGCAAAGGAACTCGAGGGATGGGATCATTCACATCCACAAATCGGAAACTGTTGTCGATAACCGCATCGAATAGCCGACAGAAGTGACCTCCACCAACCCGTGGCGAACCATATGTCACACAGTAGGTCTCCACGTCACCTTCTGCGTTGTGCTCCACGTCCAGGGCACAGAGCGTAGAAAGTCCACCACCAAGCGAGTGACCTGTGCAGACCACCTTGGGGTTCGCCATGTACTTGATCGTGTCGATGATCAGTGTGCGACCACTCATGTACTGACCCAGGAAGCCAGCATGAACTCGGCACTCGTCGGGCAGGAACGGCGTCTTGACCCGAAAGGTCAGCATGTCCGTGCATATGTCGTTCCATTGATCCGTTTCCGTCCCGCGGAATACCACCCAGGTAATGCCGTCTTCAGATTTGATGAAACAGTCCAGACCGGTCTCATCACTGCTGATGGGCTGAAAGCCATCCCGAGACATTTCAGCCTTGTCGTAAGATTTTCTGCAAAGAGATGCACACTTTCTAATGATTTTCCTGGATTCCTCCTTCATCTTTATACTTGGTTGGCATTTTCTTCGTCCGAATCTGTCGCTACCTCCGTTTGCTCACGAAGCCCTTGAAGAGTCTGCGCCACCCGCTGCTCCTCGAACGTCGGTGGGAATACCTCGGGTCCATCCGAAAAGGTTACACTGGAATTTCCTGGCGATGGCGGTGGAACGTCGTAGTTAATGTTCTTGGTGCTGAAGAACCGAGACGCAGCCCGCTTGATTCGCTCGGCGGAACTGACCTGGAACTTCTCGTGAGCCTCCTCGCTGAAGGGCGTGATCTCGCGGATGTCAAGAATCTCGGGACGCGCGAAACTGTGAGCCTCCTTGGGGAACTTCTTTTCGAATATCTTCAAAATATCACCGGGAATCGGCGGAGACTGCTCGATCAGTCGATCCATGTCAAGCTTTGTCATATTGATAAACTCGTGACCCGTCATCGAACGCTCCTCGGGGGGCAAACTCAACTCCAGACGCATGTGACGCGACATCTTCCCGTAGGTCGCCGCACTGACCCTGTGTGCCTCCATTAACTCGTTGACCTTGAGGAATTGCGCGATGGTCGTGGCTATGGCAGCAATCAAGTTAAGTCCACCGATTACCAACGGTACCGTGGATTGTGTGTTCTCAGGGAAAGTTCCCTGGGCAAAATTTGCAGTCCCAGTCACCGTTGAAATGATGATGATTGGGATTGTAAAACGCATACTCATCTTTTTGTATTTCTGATAGGACACGAAGTGAAGATACCGGTAGGTCGCAGCGACCTCTCCCCATATTTTGAGGATGCCTGCCTGCTGTGGGTGCCAATCCGCATCACTCACCATACTTTTCTATCATAACTAACTACTTTCTTCTCATCTGCTCCTCACCCTTGTTTACAGGTCGCTCCACCTGACCGTGTCGTGAATCAAGGCAATTCTTTGCGTAGGCTTCCCATCGTTCGGCCCACTTGTATTCACCCTGAGATCGCCAGTGGTTGGCATACTTCTCCGCTTCCTCCGCCTCGCGGATCTTCTGTGGCGTTGGTGGTGTGTACTTTGGTGTCGGTTTCCAGGTTTTTCGCATTTGTCTTCTTTGTCTCCACTTCCTTAAGTGTGTGTTCAATGATGTTGTTCTGAATGCACCAACGTACAAAATTCAACTGACCTATTGTGGTCTTTATGATCTCGTCGTTTACCTTGAAATCAATGCGATCCGTCCGACAAAAGGGATCGAATAGTTTTTTGCTGAACCCTTCCAGCGTTGACTTGTATTCCACGTGAACCGTGAAGATTCGTCCAGAAATCTCCTTCTGGTAACTCACGTTGTTCTTTTTCGCGTAGTTGGTCACGAACCACTCAATGGTCCGAAGAGAAATACCGTTGATTCGGTGATTAATGATATCCAGTAATTTTGAACCGTTTTTGGGATCATCGTAAAACCGCTCAAGACTCTGGAGAAGAAGTTTAGAACGTCCTT
>Ga0255753_1004549_pt1 | contig 13744 bp, 13 predicted proteins | sample 041ome_10_FD_179953 | JGI IMG/M metagenome (GOLD analysis project Ga0255753, IMG submission 179953) | Coastal salt marsh microbial communities from the Groves Creek Marsh, Skidaway Island, Georgia - 041412US metaG (version 2) | ecosystem: Environmental > Aquatic > Marine > Intertidal zone > Salt...
CCTGGATTTTGACGACATCCGACAGGCTTTTGAGCCGCTTCTGGAGCAGCTAGACCATCACTACCTCAACGAGATCCCGGGCCTAGAGAACCCGACCAGCGAACATCTGGTTCAGTGGATATGGCAACGCCTTAAACCTGCCCTGCCCGAGCTGACTGAGGTGGAAATTAGCGAAACTTGCGATACCGGTTGCCGATATCGCGGGGATTAAATCGAGCAGCGGGCAAAATAATTTAAAAAAAGTGGCTCGAGGCTATTGCATAAAATTAACATTCTGTAGTAGAGGTCCCGCTTTTGTTATGCACAAAGATGGGGCGACAGTAATAACATTGTAATTTAACGATGAAAGCCCACAATCACGCTGATAAAAATTCTATAAGTAAATGTATTTATTGAATTAATTTGTCATGGTCAAAATTTAACCAATTTGACACCAGTGACGGGCTCCTTGCCTCAAGTGGCATATTGAACAAATTATCCAATGAGTTATCCACATAATCTGTGGACAGTTTTGATGGGGCATCAATCGCATACCGGGGCAATATCTTCCAGCAAATGCCGCCGTATCGCCTCATTCACCAGCCCCGGCTGATCAACGTGTAACCAGTGGCCTGCTTCTGGCACGGTCTGAACACTGCTATGCGGGAACCGGCGACTGATCTCGGGCAAGTGGTCTGACGTGATGTAACCGGATTTACCACCACGAAGAAACAGCGTTGGTGCTTGGCACTGTTGCTGCCCCGAGGGCGGTGCTCGCAAATGTGGGTATCCCGCAGTCAAGCCAGCGAGATTCAGGCACCATTCGTAACCGACTGAACCGCTCTTGAGACTCATCAGCAAATAAGCGCGCACCCCGGGCTCTGGGATTACCTCCGCCAGCAGCGCTTCAGCAGCCGCGCGCGTTTGACAGTGGCCTGCCTGCACCCGCGCCATCACAGCCAGGATTTCCGCGTGTTGGGCGGGGTACTGCACCGGCGCAATATCGGCAACAACCAAGCGCCCCACCTGTGCGGCATGATTCAGCGCCAGTTGCATCGCTATCTTGCCCCCCAGCGAATGTCCTATCACATCAGCCTCGTCAATGCGGTTGGCGGTCATCCATAGCGACACTTCCTCAGCGTAGGTATCCAGTGACGCCGCAGCCAGCCACGTCGAGCCTCCGTGATCAGGCAAATCCAGGCAATGCACTCTACAGTGAGGCTCAAGCGCTCGCGCTATCCCTCGTAAATTGCTCCCACGCCCAAATAGACCGTGCAATAAAATGACATCGCGGCCCAGTCCACCCGACACCGCTCGGAGCGAATTGTTCATGACTGCCCCTCCTTTGTTAGCATGGGCCTCTGTTTTAAAAGGATCGTCAGCATGCGCAGAATCTCTCTCTCCTCACTGTCCACCCTACCGTTACCACGAACGCGAGTAAAAATCCGGCGGCTGGGTCTGGTGGGCGCCTTGTATGCCGCCCTCACCGCATGCGGCTCAGCCACTGTGGGCGGGGGTTATAACGCGACTACGCCCAACAATGTTTTCGAGTCTACAGTCTTCAATCAACTGGATAGCCGTGTCGTTGTCATCGCCAGCGTCAACCTCGGCGTACCTTCGCGCAACTACCTCGCGAAGCGGGAGCCTTTTGTCGACGCCCGGGTCACCGAGTATCTTGAAAGTGCTGGCTACGACGTCCGCCCTCAAAGAGAGTTCTCACAGCGCTGGAATAACGCCGTACTGATCTACGGAGACCCCGTCGACCCCACCACGGGCCGGGTAAATCAAAAATCCTTCATTCAAATAGTGCAAGCAGTCCGAGACCAGCTGCGACAGCAAACCGACATCGGCAGCATTGTTTTCACCGATATCATTGAAAAAGATGTCTATTACGAGCAAGGACTCAACCGCGTGACCCGCTTCGACGGTGTCACGCGAAAGCCGGCTATCCAGGGCGCGGGAAGTGGAGTCACCGCAGAATTTGATTGGGCGCGGGCCGTATCAGCAGCCAGCATCCGAGTTGCCTGGTTCAATATGGATCTCGAGCGCCTGTTCTCTGGCGAAGGCGGCATAGAGGTGACCGACGCCGTAGACACCCGAAGCGGGACGGCTTTCGTGCGCCGCAGGGATGTGCTCGAAAATGAAAACCACATAGACGAGGGCATTGCGATTGCATTTCACCCCGTCATACCGATGAAGAACTGGCCAGGTAACCCCTGACTACGTCAGGACCTCCAACCCTCTCTCAATGCACCACATCGCGGACAGGCCGCCCAATACAAAAATGGGCACGGGACGCAGGGCGGCCATGCGGCTCGCGCCTGCTAATCTCGCGCCGGCAGCGAACAGCACAACGAGTAACGCGATAAAGGTCAGTTGACCCAGTTCGATCCCGATATTGAAAGCCAGTAACGCCAGCGGAACGTTCGACTGGGGCAAACCGGTTTCGGCCAAAGCGCCGGCAAAACCCATGCCGTGGAGTAGACCAAATCCCGCCGCCAACCACCAAGGTTGACGCCACAGCGCACCCCCGCCATCCTCACGCGCCAACTCCACCGCAAGCACGTAAATCGACAGCGCAATCATAAATTCAACCAACGCTACCGGATACTCAAATACGCCAAGCGTTACCATGGCGAGCGTAATGCTGTGCCCCACGGTGAAGGCGGTCACGGTGAGTACTAATCGACGGTTCCAGCCGACCAGAAAAAGAAGACCCATCACAAAAAGCAGGTGGTCCGGGCCCTCCCAGATGTGCTCTGCACCCAGCTCAATGTAATCGCGTGTGACGCTACCGGCGGTACCCTCAACGGGCACCACAAAGCGGGGCTCAGCCGCCGTGAACACGGCTTGATGAAAAATATCCTGCGTCAGATAGAGTCGAAGCAAAGCGGAAGACTGGTTATCCCCCAACCCACTCACCGATAGTGTCTTCCCCACCAAACCGTCAGTGCAGGACAAGTCCATCTGCATGAGCACACCGGTGCCCTCCTGAATCCACGGAGAAGTGGAGGTGATCTCACAATCAGCCGGAAAGACCGGCTCCATGGGCACCGCGGATACCTTCTGTATCGGCGTCTTCCAGGTCGCGTTAAAACTATTCTCGGAGAGCTGTCTAATTTCGAGAAGCGAGGGCGCGAAGCGGTGCGCAGATACCGCTGAGGAAAAAAGAGCGACGATCAGTAGCAACCAGATTCTCATGATCGCCTCACCTCATAGCGGGCCATCGCGCTTTCCACCCAATCCTGAATCGACTGTGCCTCAGCCTCGCGGATCAGATCTCGCCCTATTCGCTCGCGTACTTCCTCCAACGCGAGGGTGCGCGGAGCTGCAAATGCCTGCACATAAACGTAATGCTGGCCAAAAACAGACGCTATTGGGCCAAACCATTGATTAGTCTCGACGCTAAGCGCGCTCAGCTGCTCGGTAAACACGCCCCCAAAAACGCGCGTTATCTGATCTGGGCTCTGCCTCGAAAATTCATAACCCGATAAAAAAGGCGCACCGAGCAAGCGTGCTTCGGCGGGGCCCAGCTGTTTTGCCTCTATCTCAGCCACAACCCCGCTCATCTCGCTACTGCGATCCGGAGAGAGAAATACATGACTGAACGAGTAGCGCTGCGGCTCACGCCAGGCCGCCAGATCGCGCTCGTATCGTGCCTCCACCTGCTCGTCGGTGGGAGACGGCGCTGGACGAGTCGCCACAATCAAGCGCTCCATGATTTGCACCAAGCGGCGCCGAATCACCTCATCAGTCAGGTGTAGCCGCAACGCATAGCCCTGCTCTATCAGTTCGGCGTCGCTAGCCTGAGTGCGGGCGTCCAGAAAGCGCATATTGCGGATGATGCGCTGCTCAACCGCAACGTCGCGATAATGAAGCTCTCGCGCGAGGGCTTCTCTAAAGAGCAGTTCGTCTCGCAGTTCCGTGTCGATAAAGCGCTCCAGCACCGCGGGGCTCACCGAGCCTTGGGCAAATTGCGCATAGTTCTGAACCATGGCATCTAGCCGCTCGGCACTCGGAGGGCCCAGCACTGGCTTGGGTGGAGGGAAAGCCCATTGGCTTGCAAGAAACAAACCAATGCCCAGCAGGAGAAACTGCAGCCAGGGTCTTTTGAGCACGCTCATACTAGTAACACCGTGATAGTCAAGCGCAGGCTAAAAATGACTGACGAAGGCGTCTAAAGACTCCTCCGGCAACAGCTTGCTTGGACCTTCTCGCGTCCCCAAGTAAAGAAAACCCACCACCTGATCACCCGCAGCCCCCCCGAGCGTCTCGACCACGAGAGGGTCCGTCGCGTAGCCGCCCGTGCGCCAGATGCAACCAAAGCCAAGAGATTCCGCGGCGATCTGCGCAGCTGCCAGAGAGGCAGCAACAGCGTGCGCCTGTTCGTCACGACTGATGGTGTCGTGCTCTACCGCGTGCAGCAATCCCGCGATAATGAGCGGGGCTCGCATCGGCGCGTTAGCGGCTTTATCGAGCTTTGCTGAGTCAGAGACACCGCGCAACTTGAGGCTGTCGACAAAACAGTCGCCCAATGCCCGTCTACGCCCACCCTGAATCACGACATAACGCCAAGGCCGGAGCCGGCCATGATCAGGGGCCCGCAGCGCGGCATGCAGAATCTTTGCCACCGCTTCGGCGTCAGGACCAGGTTCAATCAGACGGGCGTGAGAGTTACGGTTTAGCAGTGTATCGAGAACAGACATGGCGGCTTCGTGAATGATGTTTGAGTAGCTTAACAAACTGCGAGAGGAATCAAACGATACGCCATTCCTCTGGCACTGAGGCGCGCACACGGATAGCGCGATCTCCGAACAAGACGCTGTTGTCGGTAACCGTGACATCAGCGTCGGTGAGCACGCCCTCGTCAAACCGGTACAGGGGTGACCATTGGCCCGACAGCCGTGAAGCCTCGATCGCGTCTTGGGCTGCGGTGCTTGCTTCTTGTTGGCGACGCCATGCCGTCATGGCCTTCTGTCCGTGATGCTTCGCGAGGAGTGCTTCGGTGGTTAGGGGGCTCAACAGTGCCGCCGTGGCATTATTGCCGCCGAATCCTTTGCTATTGATCAGGGCGTAGTCGATGTCTTCGCTTCCCCTCTCATCCAGCGCAAACGCGAGTCTCTCCGTCACCACGTCTTCGGCAATCGCGTCAATACTCTGAATTCGCGGCACCCTATTGTGCTGCCAAATGCCCAGCATCGCGGTGAGTTGATCTCCGGCAGCAGCGCCCAGTGAATGCCCCACATAACTCTTAATGGCCGCCACCGGCCACTCATCCACGCCATAGGCTTGAGCCACTTTGCTCAGCAATGTCGATTCCGTGACGCGGTTCTGAGGCGTTCCCGTGCCATGGGCCTGTACCATCCCACGGCGTCGAAGCCGTTCGTCACCCAGAATGGCGCGCGTGGCCGTAACCGCCTCAGCCACCGTAAGGTAATTGCCGGCACCCGGGCCAGAGATCGATTTCTTGGCCCCGTCGGCCCTGACACCGACGTAGGGCGCAGCCGCCAGAATCGGCGCGCCGAGTTCCAATGCCAACGCATCGTCCATCAACACAACCACCTGCGCGGACTCCGCCATTGTGAATCCACAATTGTTACCAAACGGCCTGCAGGCACGACGATGGTCTATCGAGGCTAGGTCTGACTGACCGTCGAGCTGGCGCAGGCCCTTATCGGTCGCCAGCGCACCCATGGCAACGTATCCGTCCATAACCTCTACATTCACCGGTGCCTCGGCCGCACCCACCACCGCCACGCGGGAACGCCCGCTGCGGATGTCCTCAATGCCCAGCCTCAGGTTGTAGAGAAAAGTGGCGCAGGCGCCCAACGCCGGTCCCGTAGCGCTGAAACTGCCCAGCACATAAGCGCTGATAAAGTCGCCGGGCATTTCCGCGAAGCCAAAAGGGCACTGCTTTGACGTGACGCGACGCCCTAGCAAGCGCGATCGCAACATGCCGCCAGTGCCTGACTCATCCAGTTGCCCCATGGCGCTGGAGACATAGACGCTGATCGCATCTCCGGGCACTTTCGACGTGATATCGGACCAATCGATCCCGAGATCAGCAAGCGCGTCAGACATGGCAAAAATCGCCATCTGCACGGCACGCGGATGACTGCGAGAGGGGTATAAACGACCGGGATCAAATCCACTGGGGAGCTGTCCCGCGGCACTCACCTCAAAGGGTCGGGTACTGGGTAACAGCACCTCAGTCCGCTCTGGAACTGAGACTGTGACCGTTTTGCCATTTAGCTGCTCTGAGATCGCGCCCGATACCGTGCCGTCAACCATGCCTCCTGGATTGAACTCAAACGCCGCAGGGGCCGCACCCGGGAGCGTCTGTGCGCGTCGGTGCCAACTCACCGCCCGATGGTCAAACCACTGCGGCTCAATTTCTCTGATCAAAGTGTGCCGGAGAATGGCGTCGGTATCGGCCGCGTCCATCATTTGCCCAAGGGCACTCTCGGTCGCACTGCGCTCAGCCGCAGAGATCGAGTCCCACACCATCCTCTTATATGCGTGTCGGCGAGAGGTTCTGCCCGCGCTATTGACGCCGCCGGCGGCCACCATGATGGGAAGTCTGAGCATACTGTCTCCAAATGCAGTTACGACAAGCGCCTACGCTAACGACATTGGGGCGTCAGATGGCCGCTGATCGCTGCGCTTACAGTGCTGCGGGAGTGTACGCTGGACAAGCGCAAAAACTATGCGTATACAGCCATTTATTATGCACATATCGCCACTTTTAGCATCGCCCTTTCGCGTTGCCGCACTGGTACACGAGCACATGCTGGCGTCTTCCGTCACCCTGCCCATGGAAATTCTGACCGGTGCAGCGCAAACCAAAAGCCAGCGCTCGGTGCAGACTTTGCAGTTCGAGTGTTTTAGCTCTAGCGGTGGCCTGCTCGTTACGCAAAGTGGGCTCACCATCGCCACCCAACCACTGGACGCCATCGATCACATCGACCTCATGATCATTCCCGCTATCTGGCGTCATCCGGGTCGCGTGATTCGCAAGCATCCCGATCATATAGAGCGAATCTCAGCGCACGTAGCCCAAGGCGGGCTGACAGTGAGCGTTGGCTCGGGTACGTTTTTACTGGCAGAGACAGGCACCATGGCGGGTCGCTCGGTCACCACCCATTGGCAGTGGTTTGACACTTTCGCAGCCCGTTATCCCGCTATCCAGCTGGAGCGACAGCAACTTATTACCCAGTCCGGCCCCATCTATTGCGTCAGTAGCGTCAACTCGGTAGCCGACCTGATGGTTTACCTCTGCTCAGAAATTTTTTCTATGCGGGCCGCCAGGCACATCGAGAACCAGTTTTCTCCCGAAATCAGACAGCGCTTTTCACCCTCAACCGTGGGGGCTCCCCGCGAGCTGCATGGAGATGAACTGGTGGCTGATGCGCAAATTGAAATCGCCAAAGATCTCCGTGGCATACCATCAGTGCCTGATCTCGCTGCCCGATTCGGGGTCAGCGCGCGCACCCTGTCTCGCCGATTTAAAATGGCCGCGGGTCTCTCTATTGGCGATTACGCGCTGCGGCGACGCCTCGACGAGGCGCAATCGTTACTCAGACGGACTAACCTCTCGGTTACCGAAGTGGCGTTTGAGGTGGGTTTGACAGATCCATCGCACTTTACCCGCGTGTTCAGAAAACAGCTTGGCTTAACGCCCACCCGTTACCGAGCGGCCGTGCGCGAAAAAGCGTTTTCCCCGGACCCGCATTCGGGCTGAACTTGCAGGCATGCCGCGGTTGGGGCTAAATGCCCGCCCCGACGCACAACTATGAGGATCAACCGTGAGCGACGTATTGATTATTGGTGGCGCCCGAACGCCCATGGGCGGACTGCTGGGAGACCTCTCGGAGGCTACCGCAAATGAATTGGGAACGACCGCCATCGCCGCCACACTGGAGCGCACCGGGGTCGCACCGGAGGCGATCGATGAAGTGTTTATGGGATGCGTGCTCCCAGCGGGATTAAAACAGTGTCCTGCAAGGCAAGCGATGCTAGGGGCCAACATACCGAGCAGTACCGGCGCCGTGACGATTAACAAGGCCTGCGGTAGCGGCATGCAGGCCACCATATTTGGCGCAGACAGTATTACCGCCGGCACTAACCAACTGGCCATCACGGGCGGTCTCGAGAGTATGTCCAATGCCCCGCAATTACTGCTTACCGGCCGCAAGGGGCAACGGCTGGGACACTCCCAACTGTATGACCATATGTTTTACGACGGGCTCGAAGACGCTTACACCGGTGCCGCGATGGGCACATTTGCGCAGAAAACCGCTGACGAGCATGGTCTGACCCGAGAAGAGATGGACGCCTTCGCCATCGAGAGCCTGACCCGTGCGCAGCGCGCAATCGACCAAAGCCTGAACAGTCAGGAAATTGCGCCGGTGACAATACGCACGCGACGGGGTGAGCACTGTGTGTCGATTGACGAGCAGCCGCACAAGGCGAATTTGGAAAAGATTCCGCAGTTGCGCCCTGCCTTCGCCAAGGATGGCACGATTACGCCTGCTAATTCGAGCTCGATTTCCGACGGCGCAAGCGCATTACTGCTCGCCAGTGAAGCCGCAGCAGCGTCACACGGCTTGACGCCACGGGCGCGCATCATCGGCCATACAAGACACAGCCTGGCGCCGGAATCCTTTACCTTGGCGCCGATCGGTGCAGTGGAGAAGCTGCTCGCCAAAACAGGCTGGTCGGCATCGGACGTCGACCTTTGGGAGGTTAACGAAGCGTTCGCCATGGTAACGATGCTCACGATGCGGGCTTTGGATCTTGACCCCGCCTGCGTCAACGTCCACGGGGGCGCTTGCGCTCAGGGACATCCCGTTGGCTCAACGGGATCACGCATCATTGTTACGCTGATGCATGCACTGGAGCATTATGGCAAAAAGCGAGGCATTGCCGCGCTCTGCATCGGCGGTGGTGAAGCAACTGCCATGGCCATTGAACTGATCTAAATCCACAACGCGAATAACTGACATGCTGAGTGACATTCCAACTCTGCTCGACGACATCAGCGCAGGTCGAATGGTGATCCTGATGGATGATGAGGATCGGGAGAACGAAGGCGACCTGATCATTGCGGCGGAAAAAGTCACGCCTGAAATTATCAATTTTTTCGCAACAGAAGCCTGTGGTCTGATCTGTATGCCGATCACACCGGAGCGTGCCCGACTCCTTAAGTTACCCCTGATGGTGCGAGACAATCGATCGCAACACGAAACCAACTTCACCGTGTCAATTGACGCAACCGAACAGGTAGCGCCGGGCGTGAGTGCGGCGCAAAGAGCGCACACCATCCGGGCTGCTATTGCAGCGCACGCAACGGCCAAAGATATTCGACAGCCGGGTCACATTTTCCCCTTGGTGGCAAAACCCGGAGGCGTGCTCAAACGGGCGGGTCATACCGAAGCAGGTGTTGATCTAGCACGCATGGCCGGACTCGCACCCGCTGCTGTCATTGTCGAGATTATGAATCCAGACGGCACCATGGCACGCCGCCCTCAGCTGGAGGTTTTTGCAAAAGAACACGGCCTCAATATGGGGACCATAGCCGACCTGATTGAATACCGGTCCCTGCACGAGCAGTCGGTGGAGCTACACAGTGCCGAAGCAATTCATACCGAGTGGGGGCAGTTCCAGCTCCACACCTTTCGGGACCTCATCGACGATACCCTCCACTTTGCGCTGAGCCTCGGAAATCTTGAGGAAGCGGGTGCAGTACCGGTGAGAGTGCAACCGATCAGCACCCTGAGAGATTTACTCGGCACACAGATGGGCCCTTCTAATGGCGGCGGCTGGTCCTATCGCGCGGCCATGCGCTACGTCGCAGACGAAGGCCGCGGGGTGGTCGTTCTGCTGGGCGGAACTGAGACATCGAACTCCGTATTGGAGGATCTCAATCATTTACTCCACGAGGAGCAGCGCCCGCAGCCCCCTCAAAATTATCGCCTCATTGGTACCGGCGCTCAGATATTACGGCACCTCGGTCTTAGTCAGATGAAGCTGATGTCAGCGCCGCTGCACTTCAACGCACTCTCGGGCTTTAATCTCAATGTCTCGGAGTTCGTGGCCTCTCCCCCACAGTCAAGCTAACGCGACATGCCTCTCAGTATCAGCACCGGGGAGGCAAGTGTCCTCAGCGATGAAAGGTGACCACCTCCGCCAACCCAGCGCGTTCTGTCCGAACCTCGTTCACGGCCGTGTCCGTGGGGTACCCAAAGGACATACCAAACATGAGTTGCTCATGATCGCCGAGGGATAGCGTCGGCCGAATCACATTCGCCAGAAAAGCCAGTGCCGTTTGCGGGCAGGAACCGAGGCCATGGGCGGTAAGCCCCAACATAACGGTTTGGGCATACATCCCAAGATCGCACGCCTCTCTCAGACCAAAGCCGGTGGGCAGGGTAAAGAACGCGACCGCGGGCGCATCAAAAAAACTGAAATTGCGCATGAACCATGCGTTGCGCTCTGCCTTCTGTTCTCGCGCAATACCCAGAGAGTCATAGAGCGCCGCTGCCGACGCGTACTGACGCTCCTTATAGACGCCGTCGTACTGGCCGTCGTAAGGAAAATCAAGGGCGATTTCGCCGGCGGCAAACTTGGCGGGGAGCTCGGCGCGCAACCGCTCTAATGTCTCTCCGGTCACTACATGCACAAACCAGGGCTGAGTGTTGCAGTTACTGGGCGCTCGCTGTGCCGCACCAAATACTGCCGAAATGACTTCCTCGGGCACGGGATCGGACTTAAAGTCGCGCATCGAGCGCCTGGCATTGACGATATCCAGAAAAGTATTACTCGTGTTCCGTTTATCCATAAGCTCTCGTAGCTTCCTCGAGTGACAAAAATCGTTTGCACAAACCTAGTAAATTCGATCCCAGATAGGCGTCCAGCTAGGTGCTGTATTGACGGGTTCGGATTTGGAGCCCGCAAGAACATACGCCAGCAGTTCCGATAGTCTAATAGCTCCCGATTACGAGAAAAAATATGCCTCACTCATCGGAATTGAGGCCGCATTGGGCCAGAAACTGTATCATCCTGCCCCACCAGCGCAATCAGCAACCGACACGCTGGATAAATCTAATCGCTTTCGACCCCTATAAAGCAAAAGACGCGGTTTTTGAGAGATAGAAAAATGCAAAACTTATATGGACCAGCTGTTGTATTGGGAATGATCATTGGCGCGGCGATCATCGCCGATGACTTTATTCGACCTCATCATCATCCCACACCGATGACACGGCCGACAGGGCATGCTGCCCCGCCGTTTCCAAGAGAGGACCACAAGGTCTGGGTCATGAAACAAGGCAGTGATGCTGATATGCCGATGCATCGCGAAATGCGCATCATCATGGATGACGAATCAGAGAGCGTTGACCACGAGAAGACCATCGTTATGGTCAAGGTCGAAGACGACGATCTGGATGCCCCTGCGAGCGGCCAGGCACTTGCCGAGGCGATTCGCGAGGTTGTAGATGCTGCGCGAGCAGAGGGCCGCGAACCGACTGAGGAAGAAATCACGGCGGCGGTAACCGCCGTCAGTGGAGAATCGAGCCAGATCGAGGTGGAAGTGGACGTCACCGGAGCGCGACCGCGACCCGACTAGACGATACCGCGGAACTTCTTGTCCCCGGCACTGTCAGAGCTGACTTGCTCGCAAGCCAACGAGTGATGAGGCTGGCTAAACAGCCTCATAAACGTGCCTTATGGAGTTGGAACCTTGTATATCGAAATCAAATCGAGTCCGTCTTATGCGTATCATTCTGGTTGAGGATGATCACAGTCTGGCCACGGCTCTCGAGAAGGCGCTGTCAACAGAGGGCAATACTGTAGATAGCGTTAATACGGGTGAAGCCGCGCTCTTTCTGGTAGAGAATACCGACGCAGATGTGGTGATTCTCGATCTGGGGCTACCGGACATGGATGGTCTCGAGGTACTGGCGAGACTCAAGCGCATTAAACGGCATTTGCCCGTGATGCTGCTCACCGCACGCGACTCGCTCAACGATAAGGTGTCGGGCCTTGATAGTGGGGCAGACGACTATTTGACCAAACCCTTCGATATGCCCGAGCTCATTGCGCGACTGCGGGTCATGCAACGGCACAACAACGGGCAGTCACAAGACACCCTGACCCATGGTGAAGTAGTCATAGACGTCAGAGCCAATACCGTACTTCGCGACGATCAGCCGGTATCAGTATCCTCTAAAGAGTACACCCTGCTGACAACGCTGATGGAGAATCGTGGGCGGCTGCTCTCGCGAGAGCAACTGGAAGCAAAAATTATGGGTTGGGGTGAAGAAATCACCAGCAACGCTATTGAAGTTCATATCCACAATCTTCGCAAAAAACTTGGTCGGGATTTTATAAAAACCGTTCGTGGCATCGGCTACGGAGTCGGTCTTTGATGCTCTCAATCCGCCGGTTCCTGATTCTGGTCTCTCTGGCAGCAACCGTTGTCGTCATTTTTATAGCGTCTTTTCAAGGCTACCGCGCAGGCACCATTGCGACACAGTCACTGCTCGATCAACAGCTGGTAGAAAAAAGCCAGCTGTTGCGTTCTGAGGCAACGCTGGAAACATCGGAATCAGTCAATCAGCTTTTCCAGATTTTTGATCGCGACGGGCAACTCATCAGAGGCTCACCGGGAGCCCCTGAAACCCCAATCAGCAGTGAATCTGACGGGTTTATCGACGTCAGTCACAATGGCATCTTATGGCGAACGCTATCGACTACGACCCCTTCTGGAGAACTGATCGTCGTGGCCGAGCGCCGGGCATTGCAGTTTGAAATTGTCGAAGAGGTGGTAACCCAAACCCTGCTGCCCATTGGCATCGGCATCCCCATACTGGCGGTGCCTCTGGAGCTCCAACCCCTGCTGGAAACCACCAACTCACTGCTAGATCGGCTCGAAGCCGCCTTCGAGCGAGAACGTCGGTTTGCGGGAGACGCCGCGCACGAGCTGCGCACCCCTGTCAGCGCCTTAAAAATTGATGTCTTTAATCTCGGCAAAAAATTAGCACCCGACGATCCCGATATCCGAGCTGTCGAGCAAAACCTTGACCGCATGGGCCATATTATTGAACAGCTGCTCATGCTTTATCGTGCTAGCTCCGAACAGATTAAAAGTCAATTTCAGGAAATACAGATCAAGCGTTTATGTCAGGAAGTCATCACCGACCTCTATCCACTCATACAAGCAAGACAACAACAGATCTCTCTCGAGGGCGACGAAGTGGTACTTAATGCGCATCCCTACGCACTGAGCGCTCTGATCAAAAATATTGTCGATAATGCGAGTAAATATTCCCCCCGAGGTGCCACAATTGAGGTGAGCGTCTTAAGACAGGGCCAATCTGTCACCGTCGATATCATCGATTCTGGCCCCGGTATCCCAGACAGACTCAAAGATCGCGTTGCGCACCGCTTTGTCCGTGGCGCAGACGTCGCGCACACCAAAATCCCCGGCTGCGGCTTGGGTTTATCTATCGTGGATCTCGTCGCAAAATTACATCAGGGGACCTGGACATTGGCCGATGGTCCCAATGGTCTGGGCACAAAAGTGTCCCTGTCGCTTGCGCTACAAGGAAAGCTCGATGACTCGGTATCGGTGGCATAAGGCCCTGCCTCTACTCGCAACGCTGCCCCACACCCTGGCGGCCGCACCCACCGTTGAGTTGGAAATCATCAACCATGTGTTTCAGCCTAGCGCCGTGGAAATCCCAGCCGGTCAGAAGGTCCG
>Ga0255753_1004562_pt1 | contig 13726 bp, 7 predicted proteins | sample 041ome_10_FD_179953 | JGI IMG/M metagenome (GOLD analysis project Ga0255753, IMG submission 179953) | Coastal salt marsh microbial communities from the Groves Creek Marsh, Skidaway Island, Georgia - 041412US metaG (version 2) | ecosystem: Environmental > Aquatic > Marine > Intertidal zone > Salt...
AGGGTTGATGTGCCTGTTGGGTATCTTGTTTTGTGATTGGTGTGATCTGTATGGGAGATGGGTGTGGCTGCTGATGTGACGGTTGTTGATTCGGCGCATTTGTCGTTGACGGGTGGTGTGGCTCAGACGGTGCGGTTGACTGGTGCCGGTAAATATTTGGATGTGGTTGGACATTTGGGTGTTGAGTGGACAAAAATTTTTTTTACGGTTGCGGACAGCGAGGCTGATCTTGGGGCGGTTACGGTTGATGGTGATGATGTGAATGTTGCTGGTTATCCGCATCGGGTTCGTGTGCCGGTGACTCGTGATGTGTGGGTGCGGGTGTTAGCAGAGTTTGATACTGAGGTGTCGTTGGTGAAGAACAGCATCCCGTTTGTGCCTGATCGTTTCCGTGACGCCACGACCCCTGTGTATTTTACGTTGGGTTCTAATACTTTAGGTGTGTTAGATCAGAACCGGTTGGCGTAATTGTGTTATTATTGGCTTGTTTGTATTGTGAGTCGTTGAGGTAATTATATGGGTTTCCCTTACCAAACAAATGACGTTCTAACGGCTGCTGATCTGAACCAGTCCAGCGGTTTGGTGTTGGTCAAAACACAGACAGTCGGTAGCGCGGTAAGCACGGTCACTCTTACAGGCCTTACAGGTTTCAATGTTTACCAGTTTGTGTTTGAGCGCATCGACCCGACCGTTGGCGTGTTGATGCTTATTGACGACTTCACGAATTTTACCAGCAGTCTGTGGAACGCTACGACGTTGCTGTGGAATAGCAGCGCAACGCCAGCCCTCTACACAAACACAAACAGCCCCGATGCGTATTTCGGACTATTTGACACAAACCGCAGCGCAATAACGCTGACTGTCTACAACCTCAATCAAGCAGGACGGACAAGGTTCCATGCAATGAGCCAACATTCTAACGGAATTGCGATCGGCGGTGGAATGTACAACGCGGACACAACGTCAACAACGCTTACGTTCAAAACATCATCGGGAACAATGACTGGCGGAACGATCAGAGTGTATGGATACAACGATGGCTGAGTGGACACGCGACGAACTGGTAGCCCTTTACCCTGACGGCACCGTCAACGTGCAAGTCGATGACGACGTACGCCCGATGACGACCGATGAATGGTCGGCATGGATCGACGGCCAAGTCGGCCAAGAAAAACCAACCGAAAATAATACTGGAGAATAACAATGGCCGCAGACAAAACCGTAGAAAAAGCAGCACACGTAACCCTCACCGCAAACACGGCCTACACCATCAACCTCACCGGAGCAGGCCGATACATCGACGTAATCGCCCACTCCCACGGCTCACACAACGACGTATACTTCGCCACCGCAGCCACAGAAGCAGAACTACCCACCATCACCGCAGGCGGAGACAACACATACATCGCACACGCCGACGAACGAATCCGCGTCCCCGCACCACGAAACACATGGATCAGACTCATCTCCGGCGCAGGCATGGACGCATCCGTCGTCAAAATCCCCACCATTTTCTAAAAATTTTTTTACGCTGGTGATATATGGCGGATGACGACAGGGTAGACAACCCTAAAATAATAAGCGACTTGATGAAAGAAGTTACCGAGTCGCTTGAATTTGTTGACGAAAACGCTACGTCAGAGCCATACAAAGAAGTTGTCCACATTAAAGGCAAAACTTCTAAGTATTTACAGGCAGAACAGCGTCGCCGTAACATTATTCAACATCTTCGCACTAAGAAATCGGTGACGGAAGCCTGCGAACTTGAAGGCATTTCGTACTACACGTACGCATCATACCGGCAAAGGTTCCCCGAGTTCGCGGCTAAATGCGACGAAGCACGCCAACTTGCGGATATGGGCGACAGCGCAGGCTATGACGGCTCCGCCGCTTCTTTTATTGCCGAGTTCTTTGGCCATGTTCCTACATGGTTCCAGTTAATGTTTATTAACGAACTAGAAAAAACGCCACCGGGAAACATTTTGATGGTGTTGTGGCCACCAGAGTTCGGGAAGACAACAACATTTGAAAACCATGCGAGTCGTAAACTTGCAATGGACCCATCGTTCCGGTTTCTGGTCGCGTCAGAATCTAAAGGAATCGCTCAGAAAATTCTTGGGCGTGTCATGGACCGAATGAACCCCGAAGGGCCAGTACCGAAGTATGTGGAGCGGTTTGGGCCGTTCATGCCACAGTCTGGTGACGGTCGTGCACGGCAAGCATGGTCTGATAACCGGTTCACTGTGCGCGGTGCACGCCGTAATGACGAACGTGACTACAGCATGTTGGCTGTCGGCGCAGGATCAAAAAACATTGTGTCTACCCGTACCGATCATGCACACGTTGATGACATCCAATCGACCACAACGTTAGGGCAGACAAGCAAATTTGTTAACTGGTTCCGACAGGACTTGTTGTCACGCCCCGGCGAATCCGGTATTACCACGGTCTGTGGTACTCGTGTCGGTGAAGGCGACTTCTATGAAGCCTTGATGGATGATCCTGACATGGATCAGTCCATTATGAAGGTGTTGCGGTTCCCTGCAATTATTACAGATCACGATAGTGGCGAGGAAAAGTCGTTGTGGCCTGAGAAATGGCCGTTAGAAAAGTTAGAACGCCAACGTAAAAAGGTTGGCTCGGAGGCGTGGGATCGCAACTACATGCAAAATCCCGGTGTCTCATCTAGAGGAAGGGGCACCTTTGATAAAGAAATTGTTGAACATTGTAAAGATTCTTCAATCAGTCTTAGTGATTACCCTAGCCCTGATAGCATCGTATACGTTGGTATTGATCCTGCTCTTGGAGGCAAAAATTGCATCCTTGCAGTTGAGGCAACGCCGGATTACCGGCTCATCGTACGTCGCATTATCGAAGACGTTGAACTCAAATCAAACCACCAAATCATCGACCGGTTACAACAAGTCATCGAATTCTGCGCACAAGGCGGTGCACACGTTTCCGACGTTGTTATCGAAGCAATGGCGTTCCAGAAAGGTCTTGTCCACGACGAAAACCTTTTAGAACTACGCGATTACTGGGGATTTGCTATCCGCGACCACCTTACAGGGTGGAACAAATACGATCCTGATATTGGTGTGCCGTCAATGGCTGAGTCGTTCCGCAAACAAGAAATCGTTTTGCCGTACGCCGACGACACGTACACACGTTTTGAAATTGATGAGATGTGCCGCCAGTTATATGCGTGGAAACCCGGGGTTCGTGGCAGTCGTTTACGTCAAGACAGAGTGATGGCGTTGTGGTTTTGTTGGATTATGTGGCGTGAAAGGTGGAAAAAGCCTACCGGAACTGTGTATTCTAGTAACGGTTGGCAACGCGAGGGTTTGCCGTATACGGCGACCCGTTCGGGTTTACTCCTGCCCACAAACATAAGGAGAATTTAATGCGAGATTTTGAAACTATTAGGCAGATGACGATTGATTTACAGAATCGTCGTTCACCGGTTTTGCGTCGTATGCAAAACATTCGTGAGGCGTACGAAGCAGATTACGTGTTGCCAATGCCGGACGTTGCCGACGAACCGGACATGCCAAACCTTACCCCGTCGCTGATTACGGACGTTGTGGACGCTCTTGCATTGCGTGCCGCATCTGTCAAGCCAACCGTGTACAGCCCCGCTCTTGATCCGTACAAAGACGTTGGAGTGCGTAGCAAAGCAATGGCGAACGACCGTCGTCGTATCTTATCGGCTACGTATCATCATAACGGCTGGGCGTTGCTGCGTCGCCGGTACATGCGTCACCTGAACGCTTACGACACAGCAAGTATTATGGTGGAGCCGTGTTTTCGCACCGGTATGCCAAAGATTAGGGTACGTGATCCGTTGCAAACGTTCCCTGAGGAACGAGCATTAGAGTCGATGGAAGCCCCCGAATATGTGGCTTTTGTAACCCGATACTCAGGGGATTATCTGCGTTCACGGTTCCCGCAAACACGAGGCGAAGTCGGTGGCCCGATTAGCCCGTACGACACCACAGAAATGTGGGATGTGTTTGAGTGGCACGACAGCGAACAAATCCGGTTCGGTTTGCTTGGGCCTGTGTTAGAAGACGGTAACCATATTTACCGTGATTACAACATGTTTAGTGGCCCGTGGATGCCGTTAACCGATCCGATGCCAAACCTTGCAGGCATGTGTATGGCGGTTACTCCGGGGGCGGTTAGCCTGCATCGCATTGGCAACCGTCTTAATGCTTTGTTGGATAACGCGAAATGGCAGTCGAAGTTGTTGGCGTTGGACATTTTGGCGCAGGAAAAGGCTATTTTCCCCGACATGTATGTGATGGCAAGCCGTGGCGGTGCGCCACGGTTGGCTGATGGTCAATGGCATGATGGCCGTGACGGCGAAATTAACATTGTGACTGACGCCGAAAAGATCGGCACGATTAACCAGATGCCTGATGTGCGTACATCGCAGATGATTGACCGGTTGGAACGCAACTTCCGTGTGTCGTCCGGTTTAAGCCCTGTGTTCGGTGGCGAAACCCCGGGTGCTGCGTTGCGTACTGGCCGTGCGTTGGCGGAAATGACTTCGTATTCGGTTGATCCGCGTATCCAAGAGGTACACGAGGTCGATGAAGTGTGGATGCCGAAAGTAAACCAAGCCATTTTTGAGTGTTACAAGGGCTGGTTTGGTAATAAGAAGTTTACGATGTTTTCTGGTTGGTCGGGTGATCGTGGCCAAGTTGAGTTTGTGCCGAACAAAACTATTGAAACGACAGATAACACGGTGACGTACGCTATTCCGGGTGCCGACATTGTGCAGATTACACAGGTGTTGGGGTCGATGTTGGGGTCGGACACTATTAGCGCAGAAACGTTCCAGCGTCATCATCCGTGGATTGAAGACCCTCATGCGGAGCAGACCCGTATTACTGACGAGAAGTTGGAAAAGGGTGCGGTTAGTGGTTTGTTGCAGCAGGTTGTGTCTGGTCAGATGCCGATGGCGGTGTTTGCTCGTATCCGTCAGAAGATGATGGATGGCACGAAAGATATTTTCCAAGCAACTGTTGAGGTTGATGAGGAAGTTCGTGCCGAGCAAGCCGAGGCGCAGCAGGCTGCTATGGAACAGCAGGCTGCACAGCAGGCGCAGATGAGTCCGCAAGCCCAGTTAGGTTTGGCTGCTGGCCCGCAGGCTGCGGCGGCAGGGGCTATCCCACCAGAAGCGATGGCTGCTGCTATGGCTCAACAGCAACAACAACAGATGAGGCCGGAAGATCGTATGCGTCAAATGTTGCAAGCAGGAATGGGTGGTAGGTAATGCCTCGTCGTCGTAAAACACAATCTGGTGCAGATGCTCAAAATATTGAGTCTGTTGCTGGTCAACGTTACGGTGAAGGTAAAGCGCAAGCCGATATGCAACGCATGATGCCTGCACCAAATAGCAGAGAAAGTTCTATGCCATCTCCGCAAATGCAACAACCAGCGGTACCTGATCTACGACCGACACTTGTTCAACAGGCTGCTAGTGCCCCTGCCCAACGCAATCCGTCGGAAATTCTTGCGCAGATGCCTAAAAATATTTTGCGTGAACCTAGTTCGCGTCCTATTACGTCCGGTTTGCCGTCAGGGCCGGGAGTAGGCCCGGAAGCATTAGAGCGTTTTCAAACCATGTCTCCTATGCGCCGCACTTTGGAACAAATGTACAAACGAACAAGTAATCCTGTTATTAAGCGTATGTTGGATCAAGGAAACCTATGACATTTATTAGCCAAGACGATGAACTAGACATTCCTAATAACGCGCAAATTGACGCATCAGCATATGTGTCTTCAGCCGTTGCTGCGTCCGATGCAAACGTTTCATCAAATCTTTCTATTATTTCGCAGATTGCTCCTGATTTCGGATCTGATTCTGAGTTAATGATGGAATTGGCTACATCAGGAATCTCGCCTATTACGTTGTCAGATCAAGGCGTTGCTGCTTTAAGTGCAACACAGTTGGCTAAATGGTCAGATGATTTGGCTCGTTTGTCGCCTTCTCAGCAACGTGGCCATTGGTACGACATGACCGAACAACAACAACAAACGTTAATTAATGTTGGTTATATTCCTCCTGTTACTTTGGAAAAACCCGGTTTGCTGGAACGAGGCTTAGGGTTCGTTGTTGGGGCGGCGCAAGCGGGTTGGAATTTAATCCCGGGACAGCAACAAGACTGGATTGAAGCCGGTGCTAAAAGCACGTTTGGTGGTTTGTTATGGGTCGGTGACCGTGTACCGCATTTGTACAGGTCGCGTGCCCAGTTAGCACCGTGGCAACGTGCTTTGTCAGAAACCGCAGGTATTGGTGCTGCGGTTGCTGTAACTGCTGCTAGCCGTGGTCGTGGCGGTGGTCGTGGTGCTGCCACTACCCGCCGTGTTGTGTCTTCGTTGATGGGCGGGAAAGGCGGCACATTACGAGCAGGCGCAATTACATTAGGCGCTAAAGAAGCAACATCAAATCTTGTTGCGGCGTTAAGTACGGCACCAACAGGGTTTAACGATTACATTACTGCTTTTAGAACAACATACGACGGTGATACATCGTTTACTGTTGAAGCACAACGCGCAGCATACGACATGGTTCAAAGCGACAGCATGTTGTCTTTAGCACGCGATATTGCAACAAACATTACTCCCTACGATATTGCAGGACAAATGGCGTCGTTGCGCGACGTTGTTGACGACGGCGACATGTCCTTGCGGGCACGCAACGAAGCATTAGACGAAGTTGCCGCTCAATATGCGGAAGAAGGCACTTCCGAATATCAGCAAGTACGCCAATCACTTCTTGAACTTATGGCGATGCCAGAATTCCGAGATGCCGTAGTTACGTTAGCATTAAGCAAAACTACGTTTGGACGCGACGTTGCCAGTATGTTTGGATTAACTGCGGGTAGCGACTCATGGAGCCGTGTTAGCGGTGCGCTTGATGGTCTTTACCTTATTGCTCTTGATCCGTTTAACCTTGCAGGCACCGCAGTGCGTGCAGGTCGAATGGCGCGGTACTCGTTAATTCCGAAATACAAAGGTTTAAAAATACCTGAAGGAGAAATTGGTGATCTGCAAACAAGCCTAGCAATTTTGTATTACGGAACAGACACAACAAAATCAAACCGCAAAATTGTGCGGTGGGTTGACGAACTTGTTGATGCAGTCAACAACCAGCGATACGACCAAGCCCCTACCAACTTGCGTCCAATGTACTTGTCGCTTATTGAATACATGCGTGGTACTGGCAAACTGCAAGGCACGAACGTTGTTGAAGAACTAACAGCAGACGTATTTATTAACGAATATGTTAAAGGTTATGACGGATTAGCACACCTTGTTCGCGGTGTCGGAACCCGCCGTGGAGTAGGCCAAGTTGTTTGGCAACCTCTTACATCTACTTCAATTCGCGGTCGTTTGCGAACAAACGCTATTGCTTTCCGTACAGCAATGACAGAACCGTGGCAAAACCGGCAAGTTCGTCAATTTCTTGTTGACAACGACATTAATCCCGAAACGTTGTTTGGCGAACTAGCAGATCAAACTTCTGTTGGTACTGAGGTAGTCCCGACTTATTTGCTGCGCAACTCCAAAATTAAATTAACTGAATCAGGCGGTCTTGGCTTTTTGCTTGGGCGAGCGTTCGTACCTTTGCATTATTACCGTGGCCCCAAAGTTGGTAATGTTCTGAACAAAATTTCGCGCATGTCAAGCGGCAACGTTATTGACTTGTCAACAGGCGAAGGCGTAGAAGAATTTGTTAGCACAGTTTCATCTATTTTTGAACTACCAAGATGGATGGAACAATCGTACCTTAACACGTTGATGAATCAAGGTTCTATCTCAGATCGACTTGCTGTGCTGCGTTCTTTTTATGACGCAATGTTTGACTTTACGGGACTAAAAGGAACGGAAGCAGGACAAAAACTGTACGACGAATTCGTTGTGCGTGTTGGTGATCGGGCTGATGATATTCTTGCACGCTCGCAACAATACGGCATTGGGAATATTGACAACGTAATTCTTAACGATAGCAAAGACGTTCGTGGCACTGCTGCTGTTATGCCCGGGCAACTTGCTTTACGTATTGCAATTCCTGATCCCAAAACGTTGTTGTTAGCAAAAAAGCGATCTTTGTGGTTTGGCGAAATTGGTGGGGTTGCTAATCCATCAGACATTGTTGAAAAAACAAGTGGGATTTGGCGTGTTTCAGTTGTTGCTCGCCCCGGATTTATACCTCGTGCTGTTGGCGAAGAATGGCTTGCAGCAATGTTCCGTGGCGAACTTGGCCAGTGGGGTTCTGGAATGGCTGCACGCGGCATGGCACGTTACGAAGCGTTCCAAGAAGCCTTACGTGTTGCAAATTATGACGACCCTACGCTTTTGACAGACGATATGCGAAAGTTGTTAAAGGTCTACAAAAATGGCACATACAAATATAATTACAGCGGTCATTTGCATCCGTTGGTATGGATGCTTGACAGTATTGGCGGCGGCAAAATTGTTGACCACTATCTTGGTAACTATCAACAATGGTTTCGCTCTAAGATGCAAAATGGATTAGGGCAAACAGAAAAAGGAAAACAATTATTTAAATGGTTTGGTCTTGAAGATGCAAGTAAAATAAACGAGTCTGATCTTTTATCTGCGTTAGCGTTTGGTGGAAAGAACAGTTGGCGGCGCACCGCAGCAACAGGTGTCAGCAATCAACTTATGGCACGAGCACGCGAAAACATGAAGTTGCATGTTCAAGCAATGGCCCAAGGTGTCAGCGGGAACACACAAGGTCGGGTGGCTGAAGTACGAGAATTTACTGGTACAAGTGTTCACGATGTCTCAGTAGATGGTTTGCCGGTTCCGCGAATTATGGATGACGCAAACTTTGAAACCTTTAATTCTGGAAATCCTGAATACAACGCTGGTTTGCATTGGCGGGCGCATCACCATATAAATGATCCTAATTACGGCGAAATTTTTGATGATGTGTTTCCTCGTATCATTCCTTTGAACGACCCTGATTTTGATGTAGACGAATTTGGTGTTGTTCTTACGGAATTTCGTCGCATGAACGTCAACGATAAATACCATGCTTTGATTTTGACCCTCGGCAAAGAAGATCAAAAGTTTGGTTTTATTGCTGATTTGGAAAGCAAGGTTATTCGTTTAGAACGCATAAAAAAAGATTTGTATTCGCAAGGTAAATTAGGATCGCTGGCGGTTCAGTTCGATAACGAAATTGCTGAATTGCAACAACTTATTGATTTAACGCAACGATACCTAAACGGTCAACTTCAAACTTTGTCTGATGTTCCATCTAGCGTAAATCCCGAATTGGCTAATTGGTTAATTGTTTACGGCAATCAATGGTTCGATTTGTTATCAGAAAACAACCCTCAACTTTTTGGTTGGTACACCGCTGCGCTTGGCGCAGAATTTAAGGCTGCTTCTAATGGCGCAGAGTTTTATGATCTTGCACTAGTAAAAAACGCTGAACAATCGGCTGTAATTCCACAAGATGATTTAGCAACACGTTTTGGGTTTAAACGTTCCGTTTTTCGTGGGATTGGCCCCGCTACAACAGACCGCGCATATATTGATGATGCCGGAAATTTGCATTTGCAAGTTGCTGTAGGAGATTGGGTGACAGCGGATGCTCCTGCTCTTTCAACATCAATGTTGCCAGAACAAGCAGCACTTTACGCGATAGGAAATGTTGGCAACACTGACGACGCAGCAGGTTTGGGGACGATTTACGAACTTGATTTAGATTGGTTGTTGCGACATGTTGGCACAACATATGATGAATTAATGAATTTACCAGCAACGACGTTTAATGACGCTCGTGCTCGCGGACAAGGTGCTGTGCCTAATGTTGCACGGATGAATCCGTCTATGGGCGTTAACGAAACAGCGGAAATACAAATTTTGTCGGGTTTTACAGATCGTTTGATTTCGGACCCATCGGGTGTTGGTGATGAAATTATAAAAGAAATTGTGGTGCCTGCTGGTAATTGGCGTACATTTGCAACTGGTGAATTAAATCAATTAGAAAAGTTAGGTACAAATCGTTCCGAGTTTTTGCGTTTGCGTAAAAGAAATGCACGAGTTATGGGGTTTAATTCTGGAGCCGCTACTTCTGTTGGCGGTTTGCTTGACGATTTGGATGAACGCGATGTTGCTTTGCTTGCTGATTTAAATAAGTTGTTTGAAGAAAATATGCCACAGGTTGTTTTGGATGACCCGCGTTTGGAACCAATACGAACAGCGTTTGATTTTACTATTCCGACTGATCAATCCGCTATTACCTTAGAACCGTGGAATGATCATGAAACACTCCGGCAAAAAGCGCCAATTCAGGATTTACGTCGTTTAATTAATCGTTATTTTGAAGACACTTCGTTACGGTCATCATACGATGACATAATTCGCATTATAGATGATTGGGCCGCGTCAACAGAGTACGCTACAAAAGAAGAAGGCATTAGGGCTTTAACTGATGAGTTTGTTCGTATGTTCGGCGAACTTGATGGAGATGAAACTGCGTTTGCGGAAATGTTGTTAGGGGGGCAATTAACAGAATATTTGTACGATAACAACATTTCGTTAATTAACATTTTGGGTTGGAAAAATGATCTTGGGTGGAATGTTGAACCGTGGCTTAGGAATAAGGTCCGTGTTGCATCTTTTGTCCGAGAGAACAATTTAGATTTAACTGTCCTAAATGAGATTTGGGGAAATTTGCCCGAGCAACAAATTTATTCATTAATGAACGAATTATCTCGTCGCCAAAATTTAAACCCAGTTGACAGTTTTGGTTCTGTTGACCCTTTTATTTTAAATGTTCATTTTAAAATGCAGTTTTTGTATGGTGTTCCTATTTACCAAACAGATCCCGTAATGTTTTTAGGTAGACGCGGTATTGGCGAATATGATCCAGTCATTGCTCCGGGCACAAAAAATGTTTATGTCACTTTAGATGATGCGGTTGACGAAATACAGTTTATGGGTTTGCAAAGTTTGTTGCGGGATTCTCGTACGTCTGCGTCTGAAATAGTTGCACGACCGCAAATTTTAGACGAAAACGGCAGATTGTTAAGCGACGGATCGCGTACACGTATGCCCGTCAAGGGTCAAAAAACTGTGTTTGCTCCTACATTTACAACGTATGACATGGTGTACGGTGCAATTATTGACGCACGCAATGATTTGGCTGTTGTTGGTCGTTCGACCCAAGACGTTATTAATCTTGCGACAGATAAGATTATGAGTAGCGGGATTGCTAAAACTGCGTCGTTGCGTTTGTTAAATGATGATACGTATGACGAATTGTCGGCGTTGGTGCGCGCTTATGTAACGGGCTTTGTTTTAAAACACGAAGACGAGATGGGTTCAATTGCTCTTAGCCGTTTAACCGAACTGGCTCAAACTGGCAGTTACACGCAACCTATGTTGGCTGTTGACAATATTCGTGTTGTTAAATGGTTAGAAGAAACGTTGAATAATATGAGCCGTCCGCGCGAAGCGCCAAGAGGTATGCCGGAACGGATTTTGCAACGTGTTATTTATCGTCCGTCCGAAGAACAAATTGCTGGGAACACTGCGCGTACTAATATCCAAAAAGCGCAAGAATTTACCATGCAGCAAATGGACATTTTGGATGAAACCGATGATGTTATTGAATTAGCAAATATTGAACTTGAACAAGTTGGACCGTTAACGTCGTTGTACAGTTTTGACGACGGAGAATTTGCGCAATTTGAATTAACGTCATTTGACGGTTCGTTGGGAGATGGGCGAGATTTTGTATCAGGCGCTTATAGTTTTACGGATACGAATATACGGTCGATTCGGTCTGTGTTAGCAACTGGTGATGAAGTTCAATACGTTGCTCGCGTGCCAATGATGCGGCGTATGGAAAATGATGAAGTCGAAATGGTGCAAGTCGGTGAAGTTTTAAATCCGAATTTGCAATATTTTGAAGTTGTTGAACTGCCATTTGCTGATGAAATTGGTGGTGCCGTTTCGTTTGACGACCCAAATCTTGTTGAAGGAATTGTATTGCCTAATCCAAATCAAGAACTTATGTGGCCTGTTGTCGGCCCGTTGTTACTTGATCGCGCGTTACGCCAACAAAATCGTCGTTTAGCGGTACGAAATTTCAATGCTCCTGACAATTTACCTGCTAACGCTGTTGGAGCCGATTATGTTGAGTTACCGTTTGCGCGTATTAACGACGTTGACGGTGTACGAAACAAACCTCGACAAATTAGCGCACCACGTATTGTTACAAATACCGACAGTTTGCGAACAGGACTTTTAAAGCGCGGGGCAGCATGGTTTTTTGATCAAACAGGTAAAGCATTAAACGCAGTTGTGCGCGACCCAATGTTTTTCCATGCGTACACAGCACGTGCAGAAGTTGGTTACAAGTCATTGTTGCGGTTCATGAACCGGTTTAAGGACGACCGTTCCGCTGACACCGTTATTGAACAAGTTGCGCGCAACTTTGATAACTCAATTATCCGTGACGCTGAACTTGCGTATGGCGAAGGACGCCAAGCAGCGATGCTAGCGGTAGATGACTTGTTCGTTGATGTTGAGGATTATTTGTGGCATCAATTACGTGACGGCAAAATAACTGTCGATCAATTTTTAGCCAAAGTTGAAGAAGCCGATTTTGGTTTGCTTGTCCAAATGGAAGTTGACCCATTTGAAATCCGTGCAGAACGTATGCGCGTTCTTCAAGACGTTATTGATTCAAACCCGACAATTAAACCATCGCCTAAGTTTTTGGAAACAATGCAGGGCGAAGTCAGCGAAGCGTTCAAAGCCGGTTTGCGGAAAACCGATCCGAACGAACAAATTGTCGCGCAAAATGCCACAATTGTTATGCGAGAATTCGCAACAGATATTTTGGCTGTTCGTAGATTCAAAGAATACGTACAAGAAAACGCTGCTCAAGCAGCCATGAACGATGTCTTGCCGTTCATCGACTCACACGAATTCAAGAGTGTGTACGCGCAACAAATGCGTAACCTATTGCCGTTCTGGTACGCCCAAGAAAACTTTTTGAAACGTTGGGTTCGTGGTGGAATTAACAGCGGCATGTTTGGTTTAGACCAATTACGCAAAGCACAACTCGGGTATATGGGTTTGCGTTCGTCGGGCATTATTGTTGAAGACGACGACGGTACTGATTATGTGGTGTACCCCGGTTCTGCTCCGTTAAACGAATTTATGGGCAAAACCCTTGGGTGGATTCCGGGGTTGTCAGGAAGTGACTTAACATTCTTTAACCGTGCACGCGCATCAAGTTTGCTCCCCGGTGTTAACGATCAAGCATTAGACCCCGGCGTCGGACCACTCGGCGCTATTCCGTTGAACATTGCTAGTTTCATGTTCCCCGAAATTGAACCTTTGCGTCGTACTGTTCTTGGCGACATTGCTACGTCCGATACGTACAATAACAAAGCCCTTAAAATTTTGAACAGTGTGTTGCCACGACACGTTACACGATTGTTAGAACCGTTCATGTTGACAGAAGATGCAACGATCAATATGAACTCGGCAATGATTACCATTATTAGTAACGACTTAGCACGCTACGAAGCAGGCGAAGACAGCAATATTCCTACACCTACATCATCCCCCGGAGATGTGCAAGCGTACCTTGACGAAGTACGTAACAAAGCGCGTTTAGCCATGATCACAAACGGCATCATGGGTTTGTTCACTCC
>Ga0255753_1004564_pt1 | contig 13723 bp, 6 predicted proteins | sample 041ome_10_FD_179953 | JGI IMG/M metagenome (GOLD analysis project Ga0255753, IMG submission 179953) | Coastal salt marsh microbial communities from the Groves Creek Marsh, Skidaway Island, Georgia - 041412US metaG (version 2) | ecosystem: Environmental > Aquatic > Marine > Intertidal zone > Salt...
GTCACGCGCGGTCTCGAGACCTATGGCGACGGCGTAGACATTCTGTCCAAATTTAGCCGCGGCGTCACCGATGGCGACACACTGGGACTGCTGCCCACTGTTTCCGGCGTTCACACCGATCGCGATGGATGCCACACCTTGTTGACAGTACCCCGTGGTGTTTCCGATCGCCACGGCGCTATCACTCTGCTGAATTCGTCCCGCGTTCACGCCGACGGCGACGGCGAATTGCTGCTGACCGTCCGAACCGGCGCCGGACCCCACGGCGGTGGCGTACGTATTTTGATGATTGTATCCCGCATCGACACCCATGGCGATAGCACCAGGGGACTGACCGTACGACGCCGCTTGGTGTCCTATGGCGACACCGTAATCGCTTTGTCCCGAGTATCCAGACAAGTTACCAACAGCCACGGTGTACGATCCTTGGTTCAGAGCCCCAGCGTTCACACCGACCGCGACGGCTGATGCACACTGTGCACTATACGCAGCACCGGTTCCGATGGCGACGCTATAATTATTCTGTCCGAGGTACCCGGCGGCGTTCCCTACGCCGACCGCGTCCCGTCCCTGACCAGAACTCCCGGCGTTCACGCCGAGGGCGACGCTGTAAGGTCCCTGATAGCTGCGCCCCGCGGAGGTCCCGATGGCGACGGCGTACACGTTCTGTCCCTCGTACCCCGCGGAGCTCCCGACGGCGACCGCGTCATGTGCCTGACCGGAATTCCCGGCGTTCGAACCGACGGCGACGGTAAACACATTCTGTCCGTGCCGCCCCGCGTTGCTCCCGACCGCGACCGCGTCCTGTCCCTGACCGGAATTCCCTGCGTTCGCACCCACGGCGACGCAATACGAAGACTGTCCACAAAGTCCCGCGTTTACGCCGATGGCGGTCGACGCGGTGTTTTGACCATAACGCCCGGCGTCGTGTCCGATGGCGACGGCGCTGAAGTCCTGTTGGGATTCCCCCGCCTGCAAACCGATGGCGACGCTATAAACATTCTGTCCATTGCAACCTGCGGCGTACCCGATGGCGATCGAATGTGCGTTTTGTCCATTCGTACCCGCGATCTGACCGAGGGCGATACCATGAGACCCTTGGGTGTTCGCACCCGCTAAGTACCCGATGCGCATGGGTTGGTCAGCGGCGGACGTGATCGTCACCGCCCCCGGAAATTCCAAATAGCCCCCGGTCGTGATGCGCATTTTTTCACCGGTCGAGTAATTTGGTGAAAATATGATCGGTGTGTCGATCGTACCGAGTGCGAATGCGCCATATGACTGACCGAATAACCCGTTGCCATCGATACCGCAATAAGCCGTTTTACCATCAGCACTATTTGTATACGTGGTGTACGCTGATCTAGAAGCCACAGCCGCTTCTAATCGGAACACGGGGGGAGAGTCGGTCGCTTCGTACACGTGTAATTTTGTTCCCGGATTCACCGTCCCAATGCCGACGTTACCATCGTGTCTTATGCGCATTTTTTCGCTATTTTTGACCCCGAGTGCTATGAGTTGTGAATTCGCGTCGGTCGCCGAGCCCAGAACGTTGATGAACGATGCGTTCGACACGCCCGCTCTCACGGCAGCGCCGACGTAGGCATTGTCAAGATCGCTATCGTTCGCTAAGAATGTAAGTTGTGCCGCGCTCTTCACGTAGAGATCTTGGTTTTCGTCCGTGCCCGCGGCGCCACCCAAACGAATGTGTCCGTCCACGTGCAAACCGGACACGCCGACGTCGGAGGACAGTGGCGCGATGCCGACGCCCGCCATGCCGGTCGTGACGAACGCGGTGGACGTGTTCGCGAATTGCACGGTGAGCGAGGTGGAGTTCCCGACGCCGGTCACCTGTTGCAGCGAGTACGCGGGGGTGATTTCGATCGACCCGAGGGTCATTTTGTGTGCCGAGACGTTGCCTTCCACGGTCAACACGTTACTCCCCAACTCTTCGACGTAGAGGTTCGCGCCCACGGACAAGTCGTGAACGGGTGCGGTGTTTAAGATGCCCACGGCACCCGTCGTCACGAGGCTGGTGACGGAATCCCTGAATTCCACCGTGTTGCTCGTGACGTTTCCGTTGATGATGATTTCTTCAAAGTTCGCGGCGATGCCATCCAATTGCGAACCATCGCCGATGAAGGACGTGGCGGTGATGTTTCCGGCGACGACGACGTTGGAGTCGACGATGAGACCCGTGGTGACGTTCGAGAGCGTCACGGTGCGATCGGTGGATGAGCCGTACGTGGTCACGGATTGGAGATCGGAGACGATGTTCGACAACAAACCTCCATCGGCGCGGATGAAGTTACATTCGACATCTCCGAAGACGTTCATGGTGACGTTGTTGGCGGAATCGATTTCCATGACCGTGTCGTTCCCACCCTTGAACGTGTGCCCGATGCGCAGCTCGCTCGTCGTCTCATCGTAATACACAGCCACGTTCGGGGTGTTTGCCTGACGAGACAACAACAAACCGACGTTCGACAGTCCGGTATTGTTCGCCCCGAATGCGGTGATACCGTCCTCGATGGTCAAACGCTTGACCTGGAGATTTCCTGGAATCTCCACGTCACCGGCGAATGACTGGATATTCGTCGTCATGTTCTATACTAGTAGGAGAAATATTTGACCGCACTTCCCGCCTCGGTAATTTCAGTCACCCCCGCGGAAGGGTGACTGGACAGGAGTTCGACGTGAATGTCGTAATCGTAATTCGTGAGTCCGGTCTGTTCGGGTTCCCAGATGATTTGCGTGGGCGTGGTCACGACTTCGTGATTCCATGGGTAGCTGGTCGCCACGCCGAACTTGTTCACCTTCCCGGCGATGATATTGTGCGCGGAGGTGCCGTTCTTCGACCCACCACAACAGTCGATCTGTAAGGTGCTCACCTCGTCGTCGTCGTGTATCAGATGCGCGGTGATTTTTGCACTGAAGACGTTCGTGCTGAAGGTGACGCCGACGTTGGAGAACGTCATGCTTCCCGTGTGCGCGTATTGTTTGCTGGCGACTGAATTTTTGTTCACGACTAAACCTTCTTCGATGAAAACGTTGGAGGTGAAACTGAGCGTCGACCCTTCGCCGTAAAAGGCACCGGCTTGAACGTTCGACGTCGCCACGAGACCCGTGGTGGCGTTCGTGAATTGCACGACATTACTCGTGACGTTTCCTGTGTCGACCACTTGCGTCAGGGTCTGTAATTTCGTGAGGAGGTTGGTCGGGGCGATTTTTTTCATGTCGTTGTCAGTTTGGTTCACGTACACGTGAGTCAACTGACCGTTCGACGTCACGACGTTCGCGTTGGGTATGTCGTTCGAACGACCGATGCCCGTCACGAACACGACGCCGTTACTGCCATGTGCTCTGACACAGATGCCAACGTTTTGAATTTGATCGACACCGATCGTGCTGTACGGTTTCACGTTCGAGAGTCCACCTGCGACGACGTTGGACACGAAGACGGTCCCACCCTCTTGGAATCCAAACGTGTTCAATCCGTTCACTTTCCCATACGTGATCGCATACCCTTCGGTACCCGAGGCGATCGCGTCGCGCGCGATGCCTATCGCGGGCATCGTCGCACTCGAATCCGCTTTCGCGAGCGCGACGTTCGCCACGTTGGTGTTGTGCGAGTCGAAAAAGTACAACACCTTTCCCTTGTCGATTTCACTGCCCGTGCCGTTGTACACCTTGATGAACATGTTATCCGAATTTTCGTTCACCCACTGACCGTTCCCGGCGTCATATCTCAGCTGTTGCTGATCGACGAGCTCGGCGGTCGTGATGGTGACGTTATTCAGTTGATTGATGTTCATGACCACGTTCGAGGTGAGATCGGTGATGAACGCGGTCGTGGCGTTCATGAATTCGACGACGTTCGACGTGGTGTTGCCTTCGATGATGACCGATTCGAAATCGGTTCGTATGTTGCTCAAGAGACCGCCGTCCCCGTAATACACGAGCGCGTTCGCCGACCCGTTGACGTCCAAGACGTTGGAGCCCGTGACACTCGGTCGTCCGATGGAGATCGCGTCGACGACGACGTTCCCGTCCACCGTGAGCGTGTCGGAGTTGAAAATGAGCGTCGAGCTATCCGTGAGTTGTTTGTCGGCGCCGACGAACACCACGCGAGTGGCGGTGAGATCGGACACGACGAGGTTGTTGCTCACCGTGACGTTGCTCGAGAACGTCGGGTCGAGTATGTTCGCCTTCAGGTCGACGTTGGAGTTGATGAAGGCGACGTTGGATGCGATGTCCGCTCGAAGGTCGGAGACATTACTGGTTATGTTTTGGTTCAAGATCAATACGTTACTCTGGAGATCCGTTCGAAGGTCGGACACGTTGCTCGCGATGTTTTGATTCAGAATGGTCACGTTCGACTGGAGATCCGTTCGAAGGTCGGACACGTTGCTCGCGATGTTTTGGTTCAAGATGGTGACGTTACTCTGGAGATCGGTTCGAAGGTCGGAGACGTTGCTCGCGATATTTTGGTTCAAAATGGACACGTTCGACTGGAGATCCGTTCGAAGGTCGGACACGTTCGACGCGATGTTTTGGTTCAAGATGGTCACGTTCGACTGGAGATCGGTTCGAAGGTCAGACACGTTGCTCGCGATGTTTTGGTTCAAGATGGACACGTTACTCTGGAGATCGGTTCGGAGGTCAGACACGTTGCTCGCGATGTTTTGGTTCAAGATGGTGACGTTACTCTGAAGGTCGGTTCGAAGGTCAGACACGTTGCTCGCGATGTTTTGGTTCAAGATGGTGACGTTCGACTGGAGATCGGTTCGAAGGTCGGACACGTTTGACGCGATGTTTTGGTTCAGAATGCTCACATTCGACTGTAAGATCGCGAGGTTTGCGACGTTTGTCAGGTATTGTCCATCCCCCAGGAACATCGATGCCGCGACCGATCCGGTGACGTCGATCACGTTGGACGCGATGTCGGAGATGGCGATGTTCGCCCCGACATCTATCGAGGTGTCCACTTCGAGTGTTCCGTACACGTGCACGGTCAACGCATTCGACGCATCCGGGACCAGATCCGTGGACGAAGGGTCGGATAACGTGTGACCGAGCATCAACTCGGATTCATCCCCCCGATACCCGACGGCGACGCTGGTGCTCGGTCGGCTCATGATCCACCCCAAATCCAAGGTGTCCGACGTGTTGTTGTTCCCAATCTCAATGAGGGCGTCGTTGACGATCGTGTTGACCGTGCTCAACTGCACGACCGCACCCTCGACCGTGAGATTACCAGACACGGACACGTCACCGTCCACCGTGAGCGTGCTCGACTCGAAGGTCAGCGCCGCGGCGTCCGTGAGTTGTTTGTCTGCGCCGACGAACACCACGCGAGTCGAGGTCAGATCGCTCATGATGAGATTATTGCTCACGGTGATGTTACTCGAGAACGTCGGATCGAGAATGTCCGCTTTCAGATCGACGTTGGAGTTGATGATGGACACGTTGGACGCGATGTCCACGCGGATATCGGCGACGTTGCTCGCGATGTTTTGATTCAGGATGGTCACGTTGGACTGTAGGTCGCTTCGAAGGTCGGAGACGTTGCTCGCGATGTTTTGGTTCAAGATGGTGACGTTGGACTGTAGATCGCTTCGAAGGTCCGACACGTTACTCGCGATGTTTTGATTGAGAATGCTCACGTTGCTCTGGAGATCCGTTCGAAGGATGGACACGTTGGACTGTAAGTCGCTTCGAAGGTCGGACACGTTACTCGCGATGTTTTGATTCAGGATGGTGACGTTACTCTGGAGATCGCTTCGCACGTCCGACACATTACTCGCGATGTTCTGGTTCAAGATCGTCACATTGGATTGCAGGTCGCTTCGCACGTCCGACACGTTACTGGCGATGTTCTGGTTCAGAATGGTCACGTTACTCTGGAGATCCGTTCGGAGAATGGTCACGTTGGACTGTAGGTCGCTTCGAAGGTCGGAGACGTTGCTCGCGATGTTCTGGTTCAGGATGGTGACGTTGGACTGTAAGTCGCTTCGCACGTCGGAGACGTTACTCGCGATGTTTTGATTGAGAATGCTCACGTTACTCTGGAGATCCGTTCGAAGAATGGAGACGTTGGACTGCAGATCGCTTCGCACGTCCGACACGTTACTCGCGATGTTTTGGTTCAAGATGGTGACGTTGGACTGCAGGTCGCTTCGCACGTCCGACACGTTACTGGCGATGTTTTGATTCAAGATGGTGACGTTGGACTGCACATCCGTCCTTAAATCGCTCACATTACTGGCGATGTTCTGGTTCAAGATGGTGACGTTACTCTGGAGATCCGTTCGAAGAATGGTGACGTTACTCTGGAGATCACTTCGCACGTCGGAGACGTTGCTCGCGATGTTTTGATTCAGGATGGTGACGTTACTCTGGAGATCGCTTCGCACGTCGGAGACGTTGCTCGCGATGTTCTGGTTCAGGATGGTGACGTTGGATTGTAAGTCACTTCGAAGGTCGGAGACGTTGCTCGCGATGTTTTGATTCAGGATGGTGACGTTGGACTGTACATCCGTCCTTAAATCACTCACATTACTGGCGATGTTCTGGTTCAGAATGCTCACGTTACTCTGGAGATCGGTTCGAAGGATGGCGACGTTCGACTGCAGATCCGACCGAACGTCCGACACGTTACTCGCGATGTTTTGATTGAGTATGGTGACGTTACTCTGGAGATCGCTTCGCACGTCCGACACGTTGCTCGCGATGTTTTGGTTCAGAATGCCCACGTTACTCTGAAGATCCGTTCGGAGAATGGTCACGTTGGACTGCAGGTCGCTTCGCACATCCGAAACGTTGCTCGCGATGTTTTGGTTCAGGATGGTGACGTTCGATTGTAAATCACTTCGAAGATCCGATTCGACGATGCTCACGTTGGATTGGAGGATGACCAAATTCGCGACGTTGGACATGAACTGTCCATCTCCGAAATAGTACCCACCGACCTCGATGTTCGACGTGGTCACGTTCACGCCCGTGGTGACGTTGGTGAAATAGATGGTCTGATCGGTATTCGCCCCGATCTCAGAAATCCCTTGGAGGGTTTGGGTGATGTTCGATAACAACCCACCGTCACCGTAATAGATGGACGCCGCGATCGATCCGTCGACGTCGATGACGTTGGATGCGAGATCGTTCATGATGACATTCGACCCGACGTTGATGCCGTGATCGACGTCAAGGTTCCCATACACGTGGACATTCATGGTTCTCGTCGTGTCCGGGGTGACGCCCGTCACGGAGTGGGCGAACGCCAACTCCTCGCTCGTCGCTTGGTACGCCATGATGACGTTCGCACCCGGACGTTTCATGCGAATCCCCAGATCGACCGACGTCAAGGTGTTGTTGTTTGCGAGATCGATGACGGTGTCGTTGACGATTAAGTCGGTCGTGCTCACCATCGTGGTCGCTCCTCGGACGTCAAGATTTCCCATGAAAACGGTGTTCGGTGCGGTGATTTCCAGGTTCGTGCCCGTGGATTCAATCTTGGGTGTCGTGACGTTGGATGTGAATATCCCGGTGTCCGCGAGAGATCGGATGGCGACCACGTCTCCACTGTGCGTGACGAATACGTTTTGTCCGACCGAGATGGCGTACGTGTCACTCACGGGATTGGTGTTGGCGACCCCGAATCCGTTCGATGTGAATATCGTCCCGTACACGTGCACGTTCAACTCCCTTGACGGATCGGGGGTGAGCGTGACACCGTGCGGACCGTCGTTTGTGTACGCGATGATGAATTCGCCGTCGGTGGTGTTGTACCCGAACGCGACGTTGGCACCCGGACCACCACACATGGCGATGACACCGGTGTCCTGTGAGCCCGGATTGCCTATGCCCAAGATGGGATCCTTGACGTAGACGTTTTCGGTGTCTAGGTATGTCACGTTTCCGAACACGTTCAGGTTCCCGTACACAGACGTGTTCCCGGTGAATTTATTAGTTCCGTCGAGGTTGATGTGCGTGCCCGGGGCGATGAACGTCGTCGCCTCCACGTTCGAGTCGACTTTGATATCACCGGACGCGTGGAGGGTGTAGTTCGTATCTGGGTCATCGTTCGCGATCCCGACGGTGGAATCGGTCACGAACGCGACGGTCGGGGATGTGAACCGCACGGTGTTCGTGGTCGCGTTTCCATCGCTCGTGACGTGTTGCAAATCGACGTTTGAAATCCCAGCGCCATCGCCCGTGATGATGCCCGTGAACACTGGATTGTCTATGGGCGCTTTGAGGAGTTCGAGCGACGTCACTCGAGACGCATTGCTGTCGAGTTCGTCGATCGTGGCGTTGAGTATGGTGACATTCGACGTGAGATCGGCTCGAAGGTTGCTCGTCTCGCTTTCCAACACCGTGACGCGACCGTCGATGGCGTAGACGTCGAGGCTCAGGTTTGTGATTCTGTTCGAGTTCGCGATGAGATTGGATTCGACGTTTGTCAGTCGGTAGTGGTTACTCGACAAATTGTCGCTGTTCGTGGTGATCCTGAACGAGTTGTCTTGGAGCCATGTGTTGAGCAATGAAATCCTGGCGCTGTTGTCCGCGAGATTGCTCGATAAATTCGTGATCCGAACGCTGTTGTCGTCGAGCCATGTTTCGAGATTTGAAATCCGAGTCACGTTACTACTGTGATAGGACGCGAGCGTGTTCAAGAACGCGGCGTTGGACGCTTGGAGGTTGTACAACAGATTGAGTCGGATGACGTTGTCGTCGTGATACTGTTCGAGTGTCGAAAGCCGTTGGGCGTTGCTCGCGTGCACGTTCTCCAGATACGTCACTCGTGACGCGTTCGACGTGAGTTCGGTCTCGAGATCGCCGATGCGCGTGACGTTGGACAGGAAATCGTCGAGGTGTGCGACGTTGGTCAGCGTCGACCCTTCGCCGAAATACGCGTTCGCGTAGACGTCCCCGACCACGTTCATGGTCAACAGATTGGACGACGGCACGACGAATCTGTCCGTCGCCGTGTTCGACGTCAGGGCGATCGTGAGTTCATCGCGGTTTTCTAGGTATGCGAATCCCACGTTCTCACCCGGACGGTTCATGATGATCCCGACGTCGTACACGTACGCTTCTGAGTTGTTGTTCCCACCCAGTTCGAGGAGTGGATCCGTGATGCTCACGTTGTTGCTTCGCACGAACGTCGTGTCCCCGGTCGCCACCAAGTTGCCTTCGATCAACACCCCACCCCTCACGACGAACACGTTGACGTCGTCCGCGGTGGCACCGAACCCTACTTGCACCCGCGTCGCCGTGAGCGTATTCGAAACTTCCACGCCCAACGTCGTCACCGCCCCGTTGGACGTGACTTCTTGTAATCCTTGCGTTTGATTCACGGGAAACGACGCTTGAACGATCTCTTTCGTCGTTGGATTGTACCCGATTCCAACTGCGCTTCCCCCCTGACCTGCGGTGGGATCCAAGCGGATGGGTGCGACGTACAACCCGGAGTTCGCGGTGGTGATGTCGTCTGACGTGGCGTTGATCACGATGGTGTCCGTTGCCTGTACATCTGGTGTGAACTTGCCGAGGCGAATCTTCTGAGATCGCTCGACGCTCGGTAAATTCTTCACCATTTGACGTCTAATGTAAAGCCCTATTTTAATTCCGTTGCGCGATGACGGGACGGAACTGAGATAGAACTAAGTTACTAATTGGCGAAGCGTAGACCCGCACATCCTCGGTTGATAGTGAGCACGTTGAGATTGAGTGCCCAGATGGTGTCCGTGAGTGGGAGCGACTCCGACACGATTCTGAGACTCGACACCCGACTCGCGTTGAGTGATCCAGTGGGTTGGAACAAGTTCGTCGTGACACAAAACGGATACATGAAGATGTCCGGAGACGTCACGAAACTCGTGTGAAAATAGTGACTGACTTCGCAAAAGTGCGGTTTGCCCCATCGAAACGGGGTCACGTCGTTTCCATTGATTTGAATTTTGATACGATTGTTAATTTTTTTCAGTGGACTCGTCGCGCTCGTGTTCGAACTCGCGATGAATTTGATCGGGTGGTTGAACGTGAGATCGTGAATGAGTTCGCGCGAGGGAATGCTTTTTTGGACCTGGTAGATCAACATGTGTCGCGTGTTCGCGAGCGCCGCGCGTTCGTCGGCGTCGACGTAATAGAACTGCGAGTAGCACTCGAACTGCTTGCCCTCGGCGTCGGTGCCCCACTTGATGTATATCTCGACGTCTTGGAGCTGAATGCCCGCCAACGGAAGAGCCAGAGCGGGCGTCTCGCAGAAGAAGAAGCGCAAAGGAAAAAAGTACGAGCTCGACGAGGCGCCCGGGTGTGGACCGAGTGCCGATCGAGACGAGTTCCCGGCGAGCATGTCCACCGCCACGGTTTCCGACCACTCGCTGTACTGTCGATCGATGACTTCTCCACCGATTCGTAACTCGACGTACTCGATCAGGGTCGTCCAATCGCTCGAATCAAGGGCTTGGGTGCCGTTGTCGATCGAAAAGTACGTGTACCCCAAAAGATCGCCAGATTTTTCGATTTGAATCTTGGACAGACCGCCGTTTCTGATCGCGCCTTGAATGTAATTTTTTTCAATCGACTGTGAAAAGTTTGAATGTTTTCTCCAGACCTGATTAAAAAACGACACGCCTTCGGTACCTTCGGAGTGGATCCACTTGTCCTGCTGACCCACCGCCGTCAAAATGGTGACACCCGATGACATTTACAAGTAGCTCACAAATTTCTTTTCATGCAAACGAAGCGTACGACGAGAAAGTTGTCGCCGGTGTCCGATGAGTTTTTGATCGTGTTCCCGTCTTCGTCCATGATGGTCACTTGGAATCGGTCGATCGTTCTGATTGGGTCGATGTATTGGTTCACGATCGGGTAGTTATCTCTGAAGAGAATGAGTTGGTTCGCCGCGCCGTGCGTGGCGGATTCGGAGACGATGCTCGCGAATGCGTGTCTCACCTTGGACATCGATGCTTGCTCATCCAGTGATTTGAAAGCTCGGTCGTTGAAGAACGTGTCGAGTTCTTTGATGGACACGTAACAGTGTTCGACCGATGCGTTGGAGTGAATGTGTGCGGCGACGAGTCTGGCTTGAACCACGTTTCTCAACGGGGTCTGAAGAAAACACGTGAACGTGTTCGCGCTGGATTGTCCGACGCTGTCCAAAGTGATGGTGTGATATTCATATTGAAGATCCGGAGTCGAGGACTGGGGAGCGGTCACGAGAGCCATGTTACTATAGAGTGAGATAATTTAGTCCAAGATTTCATACGTCGCGGATTTGCGGACCCACTCTTGGTCACCACACAAACCGCCCGGGACGCCGCCTCGGCTGTACGCGGCACCCTTCTTGTGCCCCGGCGTGCATTCGACGTCTTGCTTGAGGTCCCAGAAGGTGCCCTCGAGGTCTTGCTTGATGACGATGGGTGCGCCGACGTACCCACTGGAGACCGTGCCTAAAACGAGGATCGCGATGATCAGGACGGCAATCCACGTGAGCGCCCTGCGGTTGGTAGTGTTGAGCTTGATCATTTGTACTATCATGAAATATATTTTTTCTAAAGTGCGTTAAAGCGCTCAGTATAGTTTCAACGAGAGTACTAGATCATGGGTGAAGAATTCGTCATCGATCGAGGTGACAATCCTTCGGTTATGAACTTAAGTGCCGACGAACAGCGCCTGATGGATGAAATCGAAATCACTCGATCTCGTCCGAATCGCATGCCCAAAAAACAAGCTCCGCGTCAGAAATACATGAACGACGACGACGACGACGACGACATCGAATTGGATGCCTTCATGAATCCCACGAAACAAGCCGCGCAGGTCCAACCGCCGGCGGTCGAGGAAGACATGGGGGACGAGTACGCGAACTATTCAGATGACGATGAATACGACGAAGACGTCCCCGTTCGACGCAACCCGCAGGCGTCGCAACAGCCTTCGAGTGGATTTTCGTCCATCGATGACGAAAAGTGTGACCTTCTGTCCAAGCTGCAGCGTCTCGGTCAAAAGAAGGGGGTGATCGTGAATAAGAGACTGAACGTGTACAGTTCGATTGAAGATTTGCGAACGGAATACAAGCGCGTGACGTACGGACTCGAGATCGAACAGTCCGTGAAGTTCAGTCGACGAGCGCTCGTCGCGTGCGTGACGGGGCTGGAGTGGTTGAACAAGAAGTACGACCCACTCTCGCTCGAATTGACGGGATGGTCAGAGACGATTATGGAATCTCTCGACGATTACGATCCGGTGTTGGAAGAGCTCGCGGTGAAGTACAAAAATTCAATGCAAATGGCGCCCGAGGTGAAATTGATCATGATGCTCGCAGGGTCTGGATTTGCGTTCCACTTGTCGAACTCCATGTTCAAGGCGTTGCCGAACATGACGGATGTTCTCAAACAAAATCCGGAACTGATGGGACAGATGTTCTCCGCGGTGCAAAAAACTCAAGCGGCGGGTGGTGCGCCGCCGCAGGGGGGCACTGGGTATGAGATGAAGGGACCGCAGATGGGCATTCCCGGACTCGACCTGTCGTCTCTCATGGGAGGCATCGCGATGCCTCCACCGCCGCCGATGTCCACCACGGTCGATCCCAGACCCGAACCAGAGGAGGATGAGATTTCGGACATCGTCTCCGAAGGGGAGTTCGGCGACGAGGACGGGGACGTCAAGGAGGTCGAACTTCCGAAAACCGCACCGAAGAGAAGAGGGGGAAGGAAGAAGAAGAATGAAATTAATCTCTGAGGCTAGTATTATATGGTAGCCTTCTGTCCACTCGACGAGGAAGACGCGCCTGACGTCAGGCGAGGTCCGATCGTCCGAGCTCAACCGAAGCCGAAGCAACCGCCTCGCGTGAGTGTCGGACGAGAGGAGAGCGAATGTAATTTCGCGGTACTCTTTTTCATCGTCGCCAGCATCGCTCTCATGCTGACCGATCAAGTCAAATAAAAAAAGCTTCACCCTGAATCGATCGTCTCGATTCACGATGTCGCCCTAGTACGTATAGCTTTGTACCGTTTTAGGATTAGAATTGTCATATTGGACGCTCGCGAGTTTTCCACTGGACACGCTCGAGTACAACTCCACGTGAATGTCGTACGAGTACTGCCTCGTCGACAGAATGTTCGAAGGCGCGAATCGAACCTTAGTCGCGGTGGTCGTGATGGTGGAGCTCCACGGGTAAGGATTCGCCGTTCCACCGAATATGTTCTTCGTCCCGACCGCGATGGGGATGGACGATTGATTCCCTAGCCCGTTCCCACCAGTCACCTCCAGAATCATGGTGTTGATGTAATCCCTGTTCGCCGAACTCACTTCTCTCAGCATGCACTTGATCTTGGCGTAGAAACTGCCGTTCCCAAAGTTCAGAATGACATCCTTCGCCACACCCGACCCGAGCGTGAATTTAGTGGAGTACCGTTTGCACGCCACGTTATCCCCTTCCGTGATGGATCCACCGACGACGTGGAGTGCGGTGAGGGGCGTGGCGATGCCCACACCGATGGCGCTCCCCAATTCAATCTTCCCACCGAACGAAATATCCGTGGTGACGTTTAACGACCCCTGAATGACGACGTTCGACCCCACGGGTTGCATGTATAAATCCCCATCCGTGCCCGAGAATATGTTCGAAAGTCCACCGGTGGTTACCATCTGTATGACGGCGTTCCCACTCGAGCGTTGGATTCGCGCGTCGCCGTCGTAGACTGTTAGTTTCGAC
>Ga0255753_1004579_pt1 | contig 13683 bp, 18 predicted proteins | sample 041ome_10_FD_179953 | JGI IMG/M metagenome (GOLD analysis project Ga0255753, IMG submission 179953) | Coastal salt marsh microbial communities from the Groves Creek Marsh, Skidaway Island, Georgia - 041412US metaG (version 2) | ecosystem: Environmental > Aquatic > Marine > Intertidal zone > Salt...
AAGATCATATCAAACAGTTTTAAGGTTCTCTTTACTCTAGCAACTTCTCCTAATCGGCTCATTTCAACATTTCCTCTCTTATGGTTGCCCAATCGAAAGGCATTTCACTAGGCAAGCCATATCTATTCTTGGCCATATAGCCAGGTGCTTGCTCAGTAAAAATAGTTCTGTCGCCAGCAACAGTCTTGGTAGTCATACCCATCTTGCCTTTGACTTGTACAGTTCCAACTTTGTAGTTGGCAAAAAAGACTGCATCGCTGTGTTCTACTAATAAGTCAGCAGCTTTACGATGTAGTTTGATTTCATGTCGATCATGTGGATCATTAGATGGGTCTTCATATCTGCGAATCTGATTGTGTGCAATCTGTATCACAGTCATAGACTTTTCATCTCTGAGTCTGTTAAGAACTTCAACATACTCTTTCCACTTATCAAGAGCCGCAACATAGCCTTTACCATATGCAGGTGTATCTATTTGCGCCCAACCATTTTCTTTACATACATGATCCCATAGCAAGGTTTCCAACCAGTCTAATGAATCAATACAAACAACACGAAATTCGTGATCTTCTGTCAATAAAGAGGTTAGATTACCCATAAACTCTTCATAAGTTTTTGCTACTGGAAAGTGGTCGCACTCAATCTTTCCGATACCATCTTCAGATTGAACGATAATGCATTTATCCATACTTGCGGCAAATGATGTTTTACCAATACCACCTGGACCATAACATATAAGCCTTGGCGGTTTAACCTTACCTTTCTTTTGTATTGCGGCTAGGCTCATTCAACAACCTCAACTTTAGATTCCTGTGATAAAGCAGAATCTAGTTGTGTGGCTAAATTGCTAGCATCCCTTTCAAGGCTTCTAAGGGATTGGGTAAGATTTAATGCTTGTTTAAATAGATCAGACTCCCTTAGGCTTTGTATTGTTCTATTTACACTTGTAAGCTCATTAGCTAATGGAATTGTTTTTTCATCTAAATCAGATTCAAAAACCTCGTTTGTAGTTCCATCTTCACGATTAATTGTAAAGATAGGTTCTTTTTTATTTTCTTTAGTCATATTTCTCTCCTAGAGTAGTTTTATAAGTATCACAATCTGCCTTGGCATTACAGAATCTGCAATGATCTCCCGCAACATATCGTGGGTTTTCTTCGTCACAAGCATCAGTTGCTTGTTTCAAATCGTTGTAGCCCCAATCAACCAGATTGGTAGCTGAAATCTCGTATGTTCTTATAGCGCCATCTTTATGCCAACCGCGTGGTTGTACAATGGTCAGCTCCATGGTGGTATTTTCATCCCCATACCGCGCGAGCGCACCCAGCCCATAAATCATTAACTGCTTATTCCTTTCGACATCTACACCCCACTTACCAGACTTTAAATCTATAACTGCAATGCGATCTTCACCAATTAATATTGTGTCAGCAGTACCAAAGCACTTTGTGGATATCTCATCCATAAAAACTTTTTCTTCTATCAACATCTTGGCGTTAAGTTCTTCCTTTCTTTTATGTATGTACTCTACATAGGTTTCCGCGCACGCAATCATATCCTCATCAACTTCTATTTCAAAGTCTTCAACCACTTGAACTTTGCCTAACCAATAGTCACGCAATGTCATGTCCTTGAGTCTGCCTTTTAATAGCATCTCGCACATCTCATGGATGAGTGTTCCTGTAGCCGCAGGTATGCCTACCTTGTATTCTGCTGAATAGTTTAGGTACGCGCTCGCTGGGCATTTAAACCAGCGATCTGAGGATGAAGGACTAAATATTGCGTGAGCCATTGGAAACGTATGAGCTTTCTTCTAATTGCTTGATCTCTGCTAGATCATAAAGAATTTTACCGCCGATCTTATAATAGTTAGGGCCTCCGCCTTTACGCCTTAAATTTGATAGCGCGTGTGGATTTTTACCCCACCTTTTAGCTAATTGCTTAGTGTCTATAAAGACTCTATCGGTGTCTGTCATTTCCTAATACTCCCTTTTTGTATTTGAATGTTGTTAAATTTACACTAAAGTTATATGATATGCAAATATATTTATAAAAAAAGGAGAAGAATATGAGTATAGATAATGCAACGCCAGAGGAATGGGATCAAGCAATTGATATGCTTGCGATCAATAACCAAGTAGGTGGCAATCATTATAAAGGCAATGGCATACAACCCATTGAGTATATTTACGCAAATGGATTGTCATGGTCGATGGGTAATGTGTTGAAACTTATTACCAGAGATAAGGTTGATAAGGTTGAAGACTTGCTCAAAGCCAAGCATTACATTGACCTTGAACTACAACTTGTACATGGTGTAGACGGAGAGGGTAACAAATTAGGCCAATATACCAAGGAGGTAAAGGTCTAGGAGTAAAGCAATGAACTTGTTTGATTTTGAAGATCCAGTTCTAAATGAGAGGAACAACAATACGCCTGTTTATGTAAACAGATATATTGCGCGTTCTTTGATAGATGTAGCTGGATTGGAAAATAAAGATCCTCAAGCATTAGCGGAGTATTTCTTACAATTAGGAATTAACTCCGTTAAGCATTACAAGGATCAAGAAGTTGTATTTGATATTAAGAATCTTTAACTAAGATTTTTTAATATGTCTTTGATGTTTTTAACAGCATCATTGTTCTTCATGTGTTCATCAACGATGGTTAGTTGAGCTTGGTCTAAGGGTTTAGAAAACACCACATTTCTGTGCGGTACTGCCACAAACGCAAACACATCTATCTCGTTATTTTTATATTGTCTGTGTTTTGAGTGTTGGCCTTTACGCATATCAAACCGCCAGTTGCCCCTGCGTTCTTCTATCTTGGATTGGGTTTTGACCTGGCATTTATATAGCTTTAGGTTGTGTTCAAAGATGATGTCTGCGGATGCGTTGTGTGGAACGATGGTTACTGTGTCAGAAACTTGAGAGAGGATTGCTGCTGTGAGATATTCACCAAAACGACCAACTCGTTCTGTTGCAAGGGGCATGGGTTATTGAAACTTATCTTTTTCTAGTTGTATGTATTCTTTCTGTATTCTTTTGTTTGTGTTAAACAAAATTTCTCTTGCGGTTTTTTGAGATTTTTTTAATGTTTTATCTAATATTTCTTTTTTTCTGTATTCTGGTAAATTTTTATAGCCAGAGCCTTTAATAATTTTATTTATTTGTTCTTTTGTTTTAAGCCTTTTTTGTATTGCCAATAATTGCTCATATTCTTTTGGTTCTAACTCAACATTTCTAATTTTTCTTGTTGGCATAGATGGGTATAAACCAACCTTATAAAACTCGTTATATACAGGATCTTCTTTCATTTTTGACAATCTTATTGGGGAGAATGAGCCTATGCCAAGCCCCTGATCTCTTGTTCTAACATCGCCAAATATATCTCTTCTTGCTGGCAACTCTTTTCTGTAACCAAGAAAAGGTAGTCTGTTTATAAAATTATCTGTAATACTTCTGGCATCTCTTAATACTGGGTCGTCAAGCTGCGATGCGTGAGCAAATATCGTTGGCACAAAAGAACCTGTAAATCTTTGCACAAATCTTTCTCCATATCTTGATGGGTCAGTAATGACCTGTATAGCAGAAGATATGCCAGATAAAAATGTTTTATTGGTAAGGTTATTAGTTACAGAACCCATTAACATTGATGCAAGTTTATCTAACTCTAATTCATTTTCTTTATTTTTCTCGCTTTCGTTAAATACATAATCACCTATTTCTTGCATATCAGCAGCTATTCCAAACAAAATTCCAACTGGTTCAAATCTGTTATAAGAGTAGTACGCATCGCCTATCTTTAAAGAATATGGTCTCCATCCAGTTGCCATTAAAGCTCTTCTTTCATTTGCATCTGTTGGGCCTGCACCAGTTATGTTTCCACCACCTGCTAAGATACCAACTGTTGTCATTACAGAAGATCCAAATAGCAACCTGCCCAAAACCTCATCTCTTTCTGCTCCGCCTTTGGCAAGTTTTTCTTTAAACTCTTTAGACATAAAACCTAGCGGAGTTCTTTCTCCAGCATACTTAACAATATTTACTGGCGTTCTAACAAATGGTAATAAAAATCTCCAATAAGGATTTCTATTAATAAATGACTGTACATTTTTTCCAGTTTCGCCAAGCTCTCTTGTAAATGTTTGATATCTGCCAACATCCATTGCTTTTAAATTTACATCTTTACCTATTGGAGATTGAAGCGGATTGTCTGAATGTTCTTTAACAAGCTGAGAAACTCTTTGCCATGCTTGGTTGCCTTTCAATCCTTCTTGTTTTGCTTTTCTCATAGCAAGACCATAAATTTCTTGCCTGTAAGCTGCTGTTTTAAATCCAGTATCGGTAGCTACCAACAATCTTCCTGGCGCTCTGACAACCTCGCCAAACAAACCAGGTATTGATTTTTGTTTATTAAGCTCTAATTTGGTCATGCTATCAACAACAGATTCAGGTTTGACAAATGCTTTTGATCCAGCTTTTAAACCCTCTATTGTTCCAGCAATAGTTCCAATGAGCCTAGAGTTAGCTTCTGAAAATGTTAATCTTTCTGGATCTCTTCTTACTGCGCCAACTAAAGCAGATGTATAAAATTCTGCTGGTCTCAACGCTGCTGTTAAAACACCACTTAAAAAGTTTACGAGCTGTGTGGATGGACTAGATAACAAAGAGTTAATCCACATTTCTTGAACTTTATCTAGGGTTTTGACTTTCTTTAAACCACTTAAAAAGTTAATTGCTGAATCAACATCTTCAAATGATTCTAGGTTTTTTGCTATAACATTTGGATCTTCGTATGTTCCTTTAACTTTGTTTAAGTATTCTTTAATAGCCTTGCTTCTAATATTTTCATCTGGACTTTGAGACATTTCTCTTAAAGCTCTTAATGTTCTTCCAGCTTCAGCAACAACTCCAGTTTCTTTACCAGACAAAGCAGTAACTGTATCTAAAAATTTTAAATATTCTATCTTGTCTATATCTGTAAGAGTTCCGTTGTTTAGCTTTGCGTTATATGTTTTGTTTAGATCTCTAGCCTCTTGTTGAGAGTCTCTAACTATTTGCCTAACAGCAGTAATATCTTCTGCGTTTACTGCTTGGCCTTGTTGTAAATTTAAAACATCATCAACTGTCCATCCTTTATCTATAGCTGCTTGATGTAAAACTTCACCCTCTTTTCCAAACCTTACTCGACCTCTTCTTTGTGTCCAAAATTGTTCATTTTCTTCTGCAATATCTTTAACTAAATTTTCTGTTTCTTCATCAAAGTCTTTTTTTGCTAAACGAATGTTTGCAGCAAAACCCTCTTCTGGTTTTGGCGCAATCCCCTCTGGTATTATTTCTCCTTCTTTAGGTTGAATTGCCAGTGGCTGTTCAGTAACTTGCTCAATCTCTTCTGCTTTTTTAAATTTATTTTTAATAGAACGCAATCCAGCAAAAGCCAAATCAAAACTTACACCTAATCCAGCTCCTTCTAATGCCATTTTTAATCTACCTTCGGCAGCAGTATCATCCTCATCTGCCATTAAATATTCAGTAAATTGATTTGGAGCATATCCCTGAATAACATTTGATAGCCTTTCTTCATCTGGACTAAAAGCCAATTGTTCTGCCGCTGTTCCAATAACAGCTGCTTTACCAATTTGTTTAGCTTTAGATGTTGGGTCTAATACTTTTTCAGCTTTTGATAGTTTGTTTAGTTTAGATGCTACGGATGCTGTTTTGGCTAAACCAGCATAGGGAATAGCAAATCCAGCTATATCTCTTATGGCTTGACCACCAGCATATGTTGGCTCTGGAATGACTGGAAGATCTGGTATGTCTGCACCAGTTACATCTTCTATTAATTCTGTGGTTGCTTGTGCTGTATCTCTAGCAGCACCCACTAAAGTTCTTTTTAAATTTTCACCAAAGCCTACTTGATCTTTAAATGGATCTTTTATAAGCCCTTCTTTTTTAAAAGGATCGGCTATATTTGTTTGATTTTTAAAAGGATCAACAATTCCATTTGACACAATTAGACACCATAATTTTCGTTAAAATATTTAATTAAGTCTTCGTCTGGTTCATTTGGATTGCTTTCTTTTAATAAATTCCATTGGTCTAAAGTTCCGCTAAAACCTTGGGGAACGCCATCCTCATCATCGGTAAAATCAAAAAGCTCTGGATTTGTAATTGCTAAATCACGATAATTTGGATCTATAGCAACCAAAGTATTAAAGTCAGTTCTGCTTATTTTTCCGCCTGGTATCATTAATTTGCTTAAAATTCCTGATCTTATTTCAGAAACGCTTTTTTCTTTTGGTTGTTGTGCTTGCTGTCTTTGTAAAGCTCGCATGGCAACATCTTTTCCTCCAAGAGCATCACTAAGCATTAATAACATTTCGCCTATTCCTTTGTTTCTAGCAGCTAATCTTTGTTTATTAAATAAATCTAATTGCTCTGGAGATAATTGTTGCATTTGTTCTTGCGTTGGAGATGGATACCTAAAGCCTCCAGCTCTCGCAAAAAAATCTCCAGCTTTTGTATATTTATTTAATGTTGCTGGATCTTTTGCAATTTCTTTTTGTTCTTTTTCTGTTAATAAACCTTGAGTTTCTAAGGTTGGTTGAGTTACCAATGGTAAAACTTTTTCTTGTTCTTGTATTACTGGAACAGTGGGTTTCGGTAAAGTTATACTTTCTCCCGATGCTCTTGATTTAGCTCGTTGTCTTGGAGTGCTAGCAACTGGTTTTCTTTTCTTTTTTTCTTCGTCTTTTTTTACAATAGAAGATTTGTAAAGATCTAATAATGAGTTTGGGTTGGTTGAAATATTAAAGTATTGTGCCATTTTATTTATGAGTTAAAAAACTGCCCCGAAAATGCAGAGCCAAGTAAACCAGTAGCCCCAGATAATATATCGCCGAGACCAGTTTTTTGTTTTGTTGTAGTTATTGGAGTTTGCCCAGTTTGACCTAAAGCCAATAAACTAAGTTGTTGAGGCCCATAAGCCAAAGCTCTTTCAAACTCTTGATAGGGAATTTGTAATCCCATTTGTTGTAATTGCTGTTGTTGTCTTCCAATCTGACCAAGTTGTCCAAGTCTTGCCATTTGCTCCGCGCCCACGCCCCCAAGCAATCCTGCTTGTTGTTGCCTTGCGCGTAATTCTAACTCTGGGGCAAACATTGCCATTTGCTGTTGTCTTGCGATATCTGATTCGGCAGCTCTTTGAGCTTGCTCAAAACCAGCTTGTCTTAAACCAGCAGCAGTTCTAGCTTGTTGCTCGATGTAAGGTCTTTGTGATTCAGATTCTAGTAAAGCAGAGCGTGAACCACCAAATGCGCCAGCGCCGATTGCGCGTGATTGCGCTTGACCTCTAGCTATATCAGCTTGTCTTTGTATATCAGCCATAGATTGTTCAATGACTTGTTGAGTGTAAGGGGATTGATACGCACCTATGTCAGCTCCTAGTAATGAGCCAACTTGACCTATTTGTGGTGCTTCCTTTTGTGCTAATTCTTGTATGCCAGTTAAAGGGTCATACTCCATACCAGTTTCAAATAAACCACGAGTGGCTTGAAATTGTCTTAGCTGATCTGGGTTAAAACCAGCAACTCTAGGGCCTGTATATGGTACGAATGGTGTACCAGCTAATGATTTACCAGCTTGAAATAGCTCTTTTGCTTGTGCTTCTTGGTATGCTGGTAGACTGACTGATTGTGTTGTTTTGCCTTTACTCATAATTCTTTACTAATTAAATTTTCTGATTTAAAACCTAAATGTTTTAATTTTCTTAACCATCCTTTTCTACCACCGCCATATAATCTTTTACAACCAGCGGCTTTTGCAAATGCCTCTAAGGATGGCAACATATCCTCTAACTCCTTGTAATCACCACCACAAAATAGCAAGTTCATTGCTGTATTTTGGGGGAATACTACAAATTCAGTTATCATAGCCGACTTCTTAGCTGGCCATAAATGGAATATTCCATGTCTTATTTTATCCTCTATATCGTCTATTGTATAGGAATCTTGATGTTTGATAGCTTTTGCTATATATGGCTTACAGCGTTCCCACTGTACTTCCCACTCTTCGGGTTCTTTTTTAATGGGTATGACTTTATTAATCGCCTTTTCCATACTCAACTATACTTGCATAAACAGTTAAATTACCAGCACGATCAGCTTGAACTTTAATAATATCACCTTGTTTTAAGATAAAACTTCTAGTTAATAACTCTTCTGTATCGTAAGCGGTAATTACATATTCTTTAAAAAAAGTATAAGTTGTACCACCATTGACAACTGTAACTGTAATATTGGTTTGCTGATTATCATGGTCACAAACTAAGATAGATTCCACAATAGAAAAATCAAAATCACCACCGCTAGGTGATGTATACAAAGTTATATCATCTGTGGTTGTAAGTATGACTTTGGCTGTTTCTGCCCTTTGTATGTACTGTCTTTGTGAGGATAGATCCATTATCTTTTACCTCTTGGTCTAATGTTTAATCTAATTTTTCCTACTTGAAAGTCTTGTGTGGTACTGCCTGTGACTGTCATTTGTACTTGTCGTGCAGTAAACCTAGCATCGGTATAACCATCACTTTCAAAAGTAAAACTGCCAAAGTCGGTTTCTGCACCGAGTGGAGTAAATTTACCTTTGAAACTAAGGGTGACACCTGGAAGCGTGTTAGCCTCTTCGTCTGGAATGATTTGATTACATTGGACATAATTGTCACCATTGCCTATTTCGATAGGCCCAGAGGTCGCATATGGAACAGCAGAGCCTAAATTAGGTGAATTACCTAATACAGTTGATTCGTGCTGATACACAAACCCAGCGTTATCTGCTGAAGTTGGATAATCAAAGACACCTTGGTCAACCCAACAACCTCTGTCTAGTTCACCAATAGACCAAACATTTTCACCATAGTTCCAAATCACATATTTGTTTGGTGCGTATTGTGATTCACCACTTGGGAATCCCCACCATATTTCATTAAAGTTAGAGTTGTGTCCACCCCAACAAGCCTTTCTACCTGGTACATTAAGTTGATCGTAAACATAATCATGCACTTCGCATGGTATCTCTCTAACAGTACCATCGTAAACAAAGAAAGAGTTTTCACCCATCCATGCTAAGAAATTACCAGTAGAAACAATGGATCTTCTGCTGACTGCTTTACAGTTAGTTCCAGCATCAGCAATACCATAAACAAAGGGTGATCCTGCATAGAACATTCTGCTGATACCTGTATCACTAAAGATAATAATGTCATTACCAAATGATGCTGCCATGATAGCTCTACCACCTGTAGGGATTTGTAAGTCACCTGCGGTGTTAGTAGCTTTAGATGTCCAGTTGGTATTATCTTCTCTGTTTGACCATTGAACTCTTCTTGGATCTCCGCCTGAACCTATGGCAACCAAATGTCTTTCGTTGGTTACAATAATGGCTTGACATCCTGTGGGTGCGTTAGATACGACTGTGGCTATGGTATCGGGTGATCCGCCTGCTGAATCTGGTCGCCATTGGTAAATCTTACCATCGCCAGAAAAACAGAAGTTTAAATGTTCACCCCAGTTGTCAAAAGAAAAATGACCTGTATCTAAAGGTAAACCTGATTGTGAACGAGCATCACCATAATCTTCAACATTGTAATGGTATGCACCAAAACCAAGAGGGTCATTACTTGCATCATTAACAAAGCCTACTGGTGTGATATCAGTCCAGGTGTTGTCGTATAAAACATAAACCTTTTCTCTTGTACCAACTGCTAATATTGGTTGGCCCAAGTTATCGTTGTAGGCGTACATCCCAATGGGTGCGCCATCTAATGCTGTAGCTCTAAGTTTTGTCCAGCCACCTATAGGTTTAAGGTAGCCATTTTCAAAGCGAACTAAATTCCCGTCAACCCAACGACCTTTGTTGCCATAATCAGTTCCGTTCTTGACTATGCCTGCGGGGGGAGTGATTGGGAATAATGCCATTCACTTACGCTACTAAAGTTTTTGTCTCTGAAGTTGGATTGATTTGCCCTGCAATGTTTGCATCAAGATTATCTTTTAAAGATTGTACCTCTTCTGCACCCATCGCACCCTCGACCCAACCTTGAACTTGTGAACTTGTTACGCTGTCAAAGTCTGTGAAGTTTGAAAGATCAGATGTGTCTAATACTTGAGTGCCATAAACAGATGCTGTGTAGGGATTGCCCTCTGCATCTACTTGAGCATCAGTGGCGTTTAATCGCCAATGCACATTATAAATCACATTGCTGTGTCCTTCGTCAGTAGGGTATACGTCTACTGTGTTTACATTCCATGTATATGATATTGCCATTTTTATTCCTCGTTAGTTTTTAAAGGTTCTACAATTACTTTACCGTTGTCATCAGTCCAATCAGTGTCATACATATGTTGGTCTTGTCTTTCGCCTATAACCAACCAAGATATAGTGGCTGTTGATTCTGAGTTTTCAGATTCAATGGTAAGGATGTTGCCTGAAACACTGCCTTTAACAGCATCCCAGTTTGATTCGTTTGTGGTAAAGCATTGTACTTCTCTGTTAAGAGCTACAAAAGTTCCTTCGGTCATACCTGCTACAGTATCAATGTTGACTGTCGCAGAGCCATTTATCAAATCTACTTTACCTCTGTAAATGTTATCTGCTTGTGGTGATTCTACAAATGAATGTACTAGATGGTGAGTATCTTTTTTAGATTCTAATGGGTGGTCAATTTTAAATGAACCTGAGCCTTTTGATAAAGCTCCTACAACACTTAAATTTCCTGATGTTGTTGCTAAACTCAGTACTGTCCCAGCCCCACCAGTTTTTTGAGGTGAATGCCAAACTAAAGTATTATTAAGATAATACATACTCACTTGATTAGCTGTACCATTATTATCAGCAAATACTATTTCAGGGTTTGAGCCTTCTATTCTTAAAACTGGTCCTGCAGCACCACTTACTGATGTGGGGGTTGTAGTTCCAATACCCACGAAGCCGTTGGTATCAATAACAAGACGTGTCTGCACCAAATTCCAGTCAGTAATATTAAAGTTATTACTTGCATCAGTATATGCCGCCCATTCATATGCTGTGTTATTAAAGAACAGGGCGTTGTTAGTACCAGTTCCGTATAACGTCATAAAACCACGAACAATACCACTGCCATTTACATCTAGTTTTCTTGTAGGACTGCTCGTACCAATTCCAAAATTTCCAGCACTATCAATCCTCATGCGTTCTAGTTGATTTGTATAAGCAGAAACTGCTTCATTAGTTCCATCGAATTTAAATCCTGCTCTTACTTCCCCATTTGTTGCACCACCATTGTAAGAATAGATAAATTTATCATTTGTAAGTCTTATATTGTTAACAAACTCAACATTTTCTGAACTATCTATGGTTATAGCAGTAGCATCTGCATTATCGTCAATACCTGTTGAAGTAAAGCCTGTTAACGTACCAACGCTTGTAATATTAGGTTGAGCTGCTGTAGCTAGTGTGCCTGTGATCGAAGTATTAGCAGTTAAAGTAGTAAAAGTACCTGCTGCTGGAGTTGTACCACCAATGACAGAGCTATCAATGACTGCTCCGTCTAAGTTAATTGCTACCGATGTACCAGTAGCACTAAAGATTGCATCTAGGTCATCTAAGTCATTGTTTAACTTAGTTCCCCAGGTATCGGTGGATGCACCAACCTCTGGTTTGGTAAGGTTTAAATTAGTAGTAAATGTATCTGCCATAAAAAAATTCCTTTAAGCTGCGTCTTGTTTGCCTAATGTTGTCCAATCTGAGGGTGGTACAGATTCTTCTGTCCATGTACCGCTAGGTGCAGTTTGATCTGTCCATGTCTCTGCTGGAACTATAATGTCATTCCATTTTAAACCACCAACAGCAGAAAAACCACTTGTTTGTTGAATGGTTGCTGAACCACGATCAATTTGTCTACCAGTCGCTACAAAATCTGAAACTGCTGGTAAAGTTGCATTTGCACTGATGGTGAATCGACCTGTAGCAGTCATATCAGAGATAGCTGCTATAGAAGAAACACCACGATCTATTTGTCTGCCTGTGGCCGTCATACCAGATGTTTCTGGTAATGTTGAAGATCCTAATTTAATTAAGACCCCAGCAGATGTCATATCGTTGGTTGATGATATGGTTGCAACACCCCTATCAATTTGCGTACCTACTGCACTAAAGTCTGATACCGCAGCAATGATCGCAACACCTCTGTCTATTTGTCTACCTGTTGCAGACATTCCAGATGTCTCAGCTATAGTCGCTGATCCACGATCTATTTGTCGACCTGTAGCTGAACCGCCTGAAACTGCGGATATAACTGATGCACCAAACTTGAGGACTACGCCATCACCAGTAAAGTTTGAGGTTTGTGCAAGGGTAGATGACCCTAATTTAATAACTGTACCGACTGAATCAAAGTCAGATACGCCTGGTATAACAGATGCACCATGGCGTATAACTGATGCTTCAGCAGTAAAGCCTGATGTTTGGGCGCATGTAGCTACACCAAAATGATAAACGGGAGTTCCATAGTCGGACTTCCCGTATGTGTATAACCCGTAGCCTACTGAGGCCATGGTATTAAGCTAATGTGATGTCTAAATCACCAGCGTCAAATCTGAATACATCTCCTGTTGATACAGTTTTTGAGGTAGTTAAATCTGCATATGCAAGTAAATTACCACCAGATGAAGCATCTAAAATACCAACCGCAACCACTGTTCCGTAATCGGCTGTAGCTGTTGGGTATTCGATTGCAGCAGAGTTTGTTGCTGTTGTGGGGGATGTGCCTGAGACAGTAAAAGCTCCAGTTTGTCTTACATAAGAACCACCTGTTACTTCAGTACCACCACCAGTATCGTCAGGTGCTACTGTATACAAAGCAACATACAATGTTGCAGGTGCTGTATAAGCAGTACCGCCAAATACATGGTCAAGTACCTTGTCTTCTAAATAATCACTAAATCCAGCCATTTTCTATACTCCTAGTTATTACCAAAATAATAAATGTCTTTTCTGCGTTTGCCATATGTTCTTCTTCTTTGCATTAAAGAACCTTTTGCAAACTCAGCTTTTTCTTGCTCTAGTCTCATTTCTTCTAAAGCCTTCTCGAACTGTGCTGTAAATAGTGGCACTCGTTCATCTTCCATTAAATAGATAGAAGCGTGTTTTAGTGATCCGTAAAGGTAAGCATCTGGATATCCTGTGGATAAAAAGTTACTCGTATTAGAATCGCTTAACGCATCTATCTTTCCGTAGTAGGTTAATTGTACTGTATAACTTCCGTCTGGGGTAGGTGCAAATTCAATTGAATCATCTACCAATGCAAAATAAATAGGTTGTCCTGTTACATTGTCATTAGACTTTCTATAAACATCCATGGATTCAATGGATTGTTGAAACAAAGGTGAAAAATCACCGCTATCAATTTGTAAGTTTATGGCTTCTAACCAATCAGTTGGTACTGCAAGATATTGACCTGTAAGAGTTGCAGTGGCTCTTTTAATCATGCCTTTAACTCTTAATCTGCGGTTAAATTCTGCTTCTGTACTATCTATAAATGAATCAATTACATCTGTTAAATCTGAACGATTTAAGTAACTTGCGATATTAGATTTTAATTCTGCGTATGTCATAGTTTACCCTGCCATGTCCTAAAGACTTTATT
>Ga0255753_1004589_pt1 | contig 13664 bp, 13 predicted proteins | sample 041ome_10_FD_179953 | JGI IMG/M metagenome (GOLD analysis project Ga0255753, IMG submission 179953) | Coastal salt marsh microbial communities from the Groves Creek Marsh, Skidaway Island, Georgia - 041412US metaG (version 2) | ecosystem: Environmental > Aquatic > Marine > Intertidal zone > Salt...
ATTGGAAAGTTTTTAAAGGAAGGAAGTTTGTATAGAGGTTTTAAGCCTGTATTATGGTCTACTGTTGAGAAAACGGCCTTAGCAGATGCTGAAGTTGAATATCAAGATCATAAATCTGATACTATATATACATCTTTTCCTGTTAAAAACTCAAACTTAGAAGATTTAAATGGTAGTGAGATTATTATTTGGACAACAACCCCTTGGACAATACCAGCAAACAAAGCTTTAGCTTATAATGAAAATTTAGATTATTTATTAATTCAAATTGATGATGACGGAGATTTTAAAGATAAAAAAATAATTATTGCAGAAGCATTGTTAGAGTCGGTGATTACTGAATGTGAAATTAAAAAGTATACGAATATAAAAAAGTTTAAAGGAAATGAATTTAAAGGAACTATTTGTAAACATCCTTTTTATGAATTGGGTTACACGCATGATATTCCAATGTTAGAAGCTAGATTTGTAACAACCGAGCAGGGAACAGGAATTGTTCATTGTGCGCCAAGCCATGGCCCTGACGATTTTAACCTATGTTTGAATCATGGAATCAAAGCCATTGAGACAGTTGATGGAGATGGAAAATATACTGAAAATGTTAAATTATTTGAAGGGCTTCATATATTTAAATCCAATCCAATTGTTATTGAAAAATTAAAAGAACAAAAAAAATTATTATTTAGCGGAAGTTTAGTTCATTCGTACCCACATTCATGGAGATCAAAAGCTCCATTGGTTCATAGGGCTACCCCTCAATGGTTTATTTCCATGGAAAGTCATAAACTAAGAGATAAAGCACTAAAAGCTATTGATGAAACTAAATTTTATCCAAATAAAGGAAAAGAAAGATTAAAAGCTATGATAGAAACGCGTCCTGATTGGTGTGTTTCTAGACAAAGAGTATGGGGTGTTCCATTACCAATATTTATTAATAAAAAAACTAATGAAATTTTAGTTGATGATGAAGTAAACGAAAATATTGCAAACATATATGAAAAAGAGGGATCTGATTGTTGGTTTTCTGATGATCCGCAAAAATTTTTGGGAAAAAAATATAAAGCAGAAGATTTTGAAAAATTAAGCGATATAGTAGAAGTTTGGTTTGATAGTGGTTCGACACATTCATTCGTTTTAGAAAAAAGAGAAGATCTTAAGTGGCCAGCATCAATGTATTTAGAAGGTTCAGATCAACATAGAGGATGGTTTCATTCATCATTATTAGAGTCATGCGGAACTAGAGGACGAGCACCATTTGAGTCAATTCTATCCCATGGATTTGTAGTAGATGGAAAAGGTTTAAAGATGTCAAAATCTTTAGGTAATGTTATAGCACCAGAGGAGATTTTAAAGAAATATGGTGCAGATATTTTAAGGATTTGGGTAGCTTCCTCAAATTATGCGGAGGATCTTAGAATAGATTATGGAATTTTAGATCAACATGCAGACTCTTACAGAAAAATTAGAAATACATTTAGATATTTGCTAGGAAATTTGAATGACAAATTTGAGGAAATAAATTTTAATGAATTAAAAATAGAGGAGTTGCCAGAACTAGAGCAATTTATGCTACATAAAATTTTTACATTAAATTTGAATTTTAATAGATACTTTAGAAATTATGATTTTCACAATCTCTATAAGGAACTTTTAAATTTTTGCACCGTAGATTTATCAGCGTTCTATTTTGATATAAGAAAAGATACTCTTTATTGTGATCCTATTAACTCAGCCAAAAGACAATCAACAATCATCTTGCTAAATATAATTTTAGATTGTTTATTAAAATGGTTTGCTCCTATACTTTCATTTACTACTGAGGAAATTTACAAATTAATATTTGAAAATAATAAAAGTATTCATCTCAAAAAATTTTTGAAAATCCCAGATAATTTTCAAAATTATGAATTAAATAAAAAATGGATTGAGCTTTTAAAAATTAGAAATATTTGCAACATCAGTATTGAAGAAAAAAGAGCATCGAAAGAAATAGGCTCAAGTCTTGAAGCTGATCTAAAAATAAATTTAAATTCAAAATTTAGAGAATATATTAACAATATAGATTTAGCAGAAATATGTATTACATCTAAAGCTACAATTACTTTTGGAGAGCAATCTGATATAACAGTAGCAACAACAAAGGCATTAGGTGAAAAATGTCCAGTGTGCTGGAAAATTAGTGAAAAAGATTGTGTTAGACATTCTTGATGATTTTAAAAGAAATTTTTAATAAAAAATTTTATTTAAATTTATCAATAGTTTTGATTATTTTTTTTTTAGACAGAATAACAAAAAAAATAGTAATCAGTCTTAATCAAGATAATTTTGGTCAACAAATATTTTCATCAGAATATCTCAATATAAGTTTAGTTTGGAATCAAGGTATAGCTTTTGGTCTTTTTTCATTTAGTGAAAATTATATTTATAATTTTTTAACTGCTTTAATTGCATTAGTTATTTTTATAATATTATTCATGATATTAAAAAATGATGGTTTCAAAAGAATTTCTTTACTAATGATTATGGGTGGAGCTTTAGGTAATTTGCATGATAGGATATTCTTTTCAGCAGTTCCAGATTTTTTTGATTTTCATGTTGGCGATTTTCACTGGTTTATTTTTAATGTTGCTGATATTTTTATAACTATTGGTGTGTTTTTTATGATTTTAAGTGAATTTATTGGTAATAATAAAAGCAGATTAAATGAAAAAAGTTAAAATTTATATACTGGCAATATTTCTTCCTTTTATAATGTCTAGTTGTGGCACTATTAAGGAAGGTTTTTCATCTCAAAAAAAAAATAGTACAGATGAATTCTTAGTAGAAAAAAAATCTCCATTAGTAATGCCCCCAGATTTTGATGAGTTGCCAACTCCGAATACAGGCAATAATACCAATAAAGAGGAGACAAAAGATATCAAATCTCTCATAAGCACAAATCAAGACACAATATCTGCAACTCAAAATAATGAAATAAATCAAAATTTAGAAAGTTCTATTTTAAAAAAAATTAAAAAGAATTAATGATTTTTTCTCATATTGATTTTAAAAATTTTAAAATAAAAAAAAAAAATCTAAGAATAAAAAAATACCTTCAGTTAATTTTAAAAAATGAAGACAGTGTAATATCTTCATTGGGAAATGGTTATAGGTTAAGTTTTAACAAAATAAAAATTATAAAGTATAAAAAGTTTTTAAGTTATAGATTAATTGGAATGGGTGGATCCTCCTTAGGCGCTCAAGCAATATATGAATTTTTAAAAAAAAAAATTAAAAAGAAATTTACTTTTATTGATAATCTTGAAACTGAAAATTTTAAAGATAATAAAACTAAATTTTTAAATTTGATTATTTCTAAATCAGGCAACACAATTGAGACATTAGTAAATGCAAATATTTTAATAAAAAAAAAAGATAAGAATATTTTTATTACAGAAAATAAGAATAATTCTCTTAATCTTTTAGCCCAAAAGTTAAAATCTGAGGTAATTCATCATAATAATTTTATTGGTGGAAGATACTCAGTTTTATCAGAAGTAGGTATGTTGCCAGCTGAATTAATGGGGTTAGATGTTAAAAAATTTAAACAACTAAATAACTTAACAAAAAATAAAGATTTTATTAATTCTTTGGTCTCCAATGTGGCATCTACAATTTTTTATATTAAAAAACAAAAATTTAATTCAATAATAATTAATTATGATCCAAGTTCTAAAAATTTGCTTAATTGGTATCAGCAACTGATAGCAGAAAGTCTAGGCAAAAAAAGTAAAGGAATACTGCCTATTATTTCAAATATGCCAAAAGACAATCACAGTGTTATGCAACTTTATTTGGATGGATTTAAAAATAATTTTTTTACCTTTTTTAATTCAAAAAATAATAATGATGTAAAAATTAATAATGATAGGATATTTTTAAATGATGAGTATTTAAGATACAAAAGTGTAAACCAAATCTTATTATCTCAAAAAAACGCAACTGAAAATGTGTTTTCCAGAAAAAATATACCTTTTAGAAGTTTTGAAATAAAAATAAAGAATGAAAAAACTTTAGGAGAACTATTTTGTTTTTTTATATTGGAAACTATATTATTAGCACATGCTTTAAATGTGAATCCTTATGATCAACCTTCTGTTGAGTTAATTAAAAAAGAGACAAAAAAAATTTTAATTTAAATTGAAGCAAATATAATTTTTGAAATCCCGTATTTTTTTTCTTCAATCACTTTAAGTTTGTTGGGAAACTTATCTATTTCTTTTTTGTGTCTATGAATGATAATTATTCCATTATTAACAAGTATTTTACTATCAATTATTCTATTTAATATTAGTGACAAATTTTTATCTTTGTAGGGTGGATCTAAAAAAATTAAATCAAATTTTTGATTAAATGAAAGAAAATCTAGATTATGTATAATATCTTTTTCTATGACATTAAAATTTTTAAATAATTTAAGATTGTTTAGATTCTTTTTTAATATCGGAAGTACATCTTTATAATTTTCCACAAAAGTAACATACTTCGCGCCTCTTGAAATACATTCTAATCCAAATGAGCCAACTCCAGAAAATAAATCTAAAATATTTGATTTTTCAAGGTTAATATTAAACTTTTTAGAATGTTTAATTATATTAAAAATTGACTCTTTTGTTAAATCTTTAAGAGGTCTTGTAGATTTATCTAAAGGTTGTAAAATTTTTTTACCTTTAAAAAAACCTGAAATAATTCTCATTTATCCATAACTTTAAAACCAATATCTTTTCTAAAGTATCCATTTTTCCAATTAAAATTCTCTAAATTTTTATGAATTTTTTCTCTGGCATTAAATAAATTATCTGCAAGTGAAACAAAATTTAAAACTCTACCACCATTAGAGAAAATTTGATTGTCAATTTTTTTTGTCCCTGCATGGAATAAATAATCTTGCTCATCAAGTTTGATTAAACTAAAATCTTTTAGAAGTACATTTGTTTTAAAAGTTTCTGGATAACCTTTGGAACATAATACTACACATATACTTTTTTTATTACTCCATTTAATATTAACATCTTTAAGTTTTTGATTACAGCATGCATTAAAAATATCTAACAAATCTGTTTCTAATTTTGGGATTATTGTTTGACACTCGGGATCACCCATTCTGACGTTGTATTCAATTAAATAAGGTTCACCTTTTACAATCATTAGTCCTGCATATAAAAACCCAATATATTTTGTTCCAAATTTTTTAATTCCTTCTAGGGTAGGATTAATAATTTTATTTATGATCTTTTGGTCCAAATCATCATTGATTAATCTTGATGGTGAATATGCTCCCATACCGCCTGTATTTTTACCCAAATCTCCCTCAAGAACACGTTTATGATCCTGTGCGGTACCAAATTTTTTTATAGTTATACCATCAGTGACAATAAAATAACTCATTTCCTCTCCTTCAAGAAATTCTTCAATTAGTATATTTTCAGCTGTTCCAAATTTTCCATCAAAAATTTCTTTAACAGCGTCTAAGGCTTCACCAAAATTTGCACAGATATATACACCTTTACCAGAAGCTAAATTGTCAGCTTTTACAACTATTGGAAATTGTACTTTCTCTAAAAAGTTTTTTGAGTCTTCAAAATTTTTAAAAATACCAAATTTAGCTGTAGGTATACCATATTTTTCACATAATTTTTTTGTAAAAATTTTTGAACCTTCCAGTTGAGAAGCAAACTTATTTGGTCCAAACACTTTGATTTGATTTTTTTCTAAAAAGTCAACTATTCCTTCAACAAGAGGTTTTTCTGGGCCAACGATGATAATATCTATATTATTATTTTTAATAAATTCTTTCAATTCATTAAAATTTTCTAAATTTAATTCAATGTTTTTTGCTATCTCAGATGTACCCGCATTACCTGGAAAACAGTAAATCTTATCTACTTTTTTTGATTTCTTTAATGAATGGCAAATTGCATGTTCTCTTCCTCCACTTCCTATAATTCCAACTTTCATGTATAGATATATAAACTAAAAATGATTAAAAAATTAGCTAAAATAAAATTTTTACCAAATAATTTTAAGATAATAGAACCAGGAGACCATGTTATTTGTGCTGTTTCAGGTAAACCAATAAGTTTAGAAAATCTTAATTATTGGAACGTAGATTTGCAGGAAGCATATTATTCATACAAAGAAGCTTTTCAAAAAAAAGAGAGCTTAAATGAAAAGTAATTATTTTTTCCATCTATTGTGTGACCAAATCCACTGACCTGGTTTAATTAGTATCATTTTTTCTAGAATATTATTTAACTTTTCAGTTATTTCTTTTTCAGAATTATTTTTTGAAAAATAAATTGGTTTATGAATTGTAATCCTAAATTTTATACCTTCAATTCTTTCAATAAATAAGGGAACAATAGGATAGTCATATTTTTTTGCTAATTGAGCAGGGATCGTAGTTGTAAAAGCTTCTTGATTAAAGAAATTTGATTTTATACCTTGTGATACCCTTTGATCAACCATTAAAGCAGTAGAGAAGCCACTTTTGTTTAATTTAATAATCTCTCTTAGTCCACTAATTCCTTTTTTAATTTGATATTTGCAAATATATTTTTTTCTTATTCTTTCCATTAAAATATTTAAAAATTGATTATTTAAAGGCCTATAAATAGCAGCTAATTTAATTCCTAATTTTTCGATTGTCATAGCCATAAGTTCAAAATTACTTAAATGACCCGATATAAAGATAACTGGTTTTTTATTTTCTTTTATCTCTCTTAAAATCTCTTCTCCTTTAATATTTATATGTGAATTAAAAAGATTGTTTCTATAATTTTTTATGAACATATATTCCGCAAAAACTCTTCCATAGTTATTCCACATTTCTTTAGTGATTTTTTCAGTATTTGATGAGTTAATTTTTGGAAATGCTTTTTTTATATTAGAATAGATTACTTTCTTAGATCTAAATAATGGACCTATTACCTCAAACAACTTACCTCCCAAAAAAGAAGCAATTTTTAGACCTATTAGTTTAAAAAAAAGAAATAAAGGAATAATTAATAAAAATTGTAGAAAGTATTTAATGTTATTCATTCAATTTGAATATAGCATTAATTAGGTTATCTTCATCTTCTATATATAATTCAGATTTTATAAATTTTATTTCTTTTAATTTATTATCATTTATTCTTATAAAGTCTTTTTCAGTAGTAATAATGTTGCAATTTAGTTCTTTAGATTTGAGAATTATTTTATCTAAATCATGTTTAGTGTAATTGTAATGATCAGGAAATTCTATATTATGGATAATATTAAATTTATTATTTTTTAACATTGAAATAAATGTTTCATGGTTTCCAATACCTGAAAATGCAAGATATTTTTCAGATAATCTAAAATCATCTAAATTCGAGGGTATATATTTTCCTAAAAATATTACAGATTTTTGATTTATTTTTTTTATAGTTTTTTTTATATCATCTATATTTTCCAAATTTCCATTTAGAAATATATATTTATAATTTTTTATTTTATTTAAATTTTCTCTCAGTGGTCCAGCAGGTATTAATTGGCCATTACCTATCCAATTAAGATTATTAAAACATAAGATTTTTAAATCATAATCTATACTGCCGTCTTGCAATCCATCATCAAAAATTCCAATTTTATATTTTTCTTTAACTGCCTCTTCTAAACAATCCAATCTTTTAGCAGACGTAAAAACTTTTCCATGTTTTTTGAGAAGTTTGATTTCATCAATATGATTTGGATAAAATTTTTTTATAAAACAAGTTTTAATATTTTTATTTTTTAACAATTTATTAATCTTAATAGCTAGTGAGGTTTTTCCTGTACCACCAATGTAGATGTTGCCAATACAAATTGTTTTTATATCTTTAAATTTTATTTTTTTTTTAATTTGAAGTAAAGAGACAAGCTCTACTATTTTTGATATAGGCCAAAGCACATATGAGATAAAAGAAGGTTTTTTAAAATCCCAAAATTTAGGTTTTTTAATTTGCATTTTTAATAAATAAATTTATTTCTTTTGTAGTTTGTTCTAATATTTTGTTACCCATTTTTTGAATTTTAAACTTTCTATTATTTGAAAATTTAAAATCAATTGATGAAGCAAGTTCCTCAGAATTATTTATAGATCTAGAAAAATTTAATTTTTTTAAATATTTATATATATCATCAAAGTTTTTTATATTTTTTCCGTGTAAGATTTTTGCACCATATCTAGCTGCCTCCAAAGGATTTTGTCCTCCACGATTAATTAGCGACCCACCTAAAAAAACAGTTTTGGCAATTTCATAAAATTTTCTAGACTCTCCATAAGCGTCAACTAAGTAAATGTCAGTATTGCCTAAGTTTTTTGGTTTTTTGCTATGGCATGTTACTTTAAGATTTAAATTAGCAATATTAGAGATAATTTCATTAGTCCTGTTAATATGTCTTGGGATTATAATGGTAATCAAATTTTTAATTTTTCTTTTTAAAATTATGTGAGTTTTTGCACAAACTATTTCTTCATCATGATGTGTACTGGCTGCTATCCAAATTTTGTATTTAGAAAACATTGAACTTAAATTATTTTTAAAATTAGTTTTATTATCATAGGGGTTTTGAATAAATTTTAAATTTCCTAAATATTTTATATTTTTTACATTTAATTGTTTGAGATATTTGAGAGTCTCAAGATTTTGTGGATAGCTATAGGATATGTTTTTAAAAACTGATTTAGCAAAATTTTCTAGTAATAACCATTTCTTGAAAGATTTATTTGTGACTCTTGCATTTAGTAATATTAATGGAATTTTTTTTTTTTTTAAAATTTTAAATAAACTTGGCCAAATTTCAGATTCTACAAAAATTACAACAGAGGGTTTCCAATAGTTTATAAATTTTTTTGATATAAAAAAAAAGTCAATCGGATAAAACTGATGGATAGTTTTTTTAAACTTATATTTTTTTAAAATATTTGATGAGCTTAAGGTGCTTGATGTAATTAGTACTTGATCAATTAAATTGTTATTCTCATAATGATGTACAAGTGGTATTATACTCATAATTTCTCCTACACTTGAACCATGAAACCATATAAGCTTGCCTTTTTTTTTATACTTTGAGTTGAAACCAAATTTTTCTATAAATCTAGATTTATGTTCTTTTTTTTTAAATATTCTGAATATGATTATTAAGGGCGATATAAGAATAATAAAAAAAATGATTATTTGATAAAAAAAAAACATTTCTATTTTTTAATCTGCTTGTCATAAAAATTTTTATAAACTGTGGAATTTTTCATTAATTCTTCATGTTTTCCACTTGCTATAACCATTCCAGAGTCTATGACATAAATATTATTGGAATTTAAAATAGTCGAAAGTCTGTGAGCAATAACTATTGTAGTTTTATTTTCTGTTAAAATTTTTAAAGCATTTTGTATTTTAGACTCAGTTTCAGCATCTAAGGCTGAGGTTGCTTCGTCTAATAAAATTATAGGACTCTGTTTCATTAAAGCTCTTGCTATTGAAATTCTTTGTTTTTCACCTCCAGATAATCTCACTCCATTTTCACCTATTAATGTTTCATATTTTTCTGGTAAATTATTAATAAATTCATCACAATAGGATAGTTTTGCAGCATTTAAAACTTCTTCATCAGTTGCATCTAATTTTGCATACCTAATATTATTCATTATTGTATCGTCAAACAAAGTTGTTTCTTGACTTACTAAAGAGATATTTTTTCTTAAGGATTTAATTTTAGACTTAAATATAGATTGTTCATCAATTTTAATATCTCCAGATTGTGGGTCGTAAAATCTAGGAATTAAATTCAAAATTGTAGATTTTCCAGAACCACTATGACCCACTAAAGAAGTCATTTTTCCACCTAAGAACTCTAAATTAATACCATTTAAAACATCATTCTCATTTTTTTCATAAGAGAAATTAATATTTTCAAATATAATTTTACCATCACTAATTTTAAGTTCTTTTGCATTTAAATCATCATTAATATCATTTTTATTATCAATGATTGGTATAATTCTCTTAGCAGATGAGAGGCCTTGATTAATTACCATGTTGAGTGTTGATAAAGCTCTCACTGGTTGATAAGCCAACATCATTGCGGCTAGAAAAGAGAAAAAATTATTTATTTCTAGTTCATTATTAGACATTAATTTTCCTGAATAAAAAATTAATATTGCAACCATAATTCCAGTTAATGTCTCCATTATTGGAGACATTCTAACAAATACAGTTTGTATTTTTTTATTTTTATCTTTTAAGTGTCCCAGATGTTCATCTGCTCTATCTTTTTCGTATTTTTCTTTTTGAAAGATTTTAATTAATTTATGATTTTTAAATAGCTCCACAAGATAGGATGTTAAGAATCCTGATTTTTCTTGAGCCTCGGTAGTGACTTTACCAATTCTTTTACCAAGAGTTTTAGCAAAAAAACTTGCTAAAGGTATCATGGCTATGGATATAAGTGCTAACTTCCAATTTTGGTAAAACATTACAAATAATAGACTAATTAGTGTGATACTGTCTTTAAATAGACTTAAAATTGCATTACTCAATAAATTTGTAATATGTGTTACATCATAAGTTAAATTTGAAATAAATTTTCCAGAATGTTTTTTGTCAATAATTTGTGTATCTGCATAAATTAATGAACCAATCATATCAAACTGTAATTTTTTTTTTACTTCCTCTGCAACTGCAATCATATTAGCTTTGGCCAAATAAAGAGAAATACCCTTAGTTGCAAATGCCAAAACAATCATTGCAGGTATAAAAATTAACAATGATTGATCTTTTTCAATAAACAATTTTTTAATCGCAGGATCTAATAACCATGCAATAGCAGAAGTGCTTCCTGCAACTAATATAGAAAAAAAACCTGATAAAATTATTTTGTTTAAGTAGTTTTTTGAATAATCATGATAAAGCCTTTTATAAATTTTTGAATTTTCCATTAAAAGTTTTTCCCTATTAAAAGACTTAAAAAGACAAGCATTCCAAAAAAATTATTACTTTTGAAAGCAATTAGGCATGTAGCCGGTTTTTTTTGGTTAAACACATTTACTTGATAGAAAAATAAATGAAAAAAAATAATAATTAAGAAAAAATAATAATATTCACTAAAATTCATCATATATCCTATTAATATCAAAATAGATGCTAAGATAAAATAGCATGAAAGTAAAAATTGTTTTGCTTTATGCTTAAATATTATTGATGTTGATTTAAGTCCTATAATCTCATCATCATTTATGTCTTGATATCCATAAATGGTGTCATAGCCTAATGTCCAAAATATGGCTCCAACGTAGAAAATAATTGGAATTAAGTCAATTTGACTATTTATAGAAGTCCAACCTAATATTAATCCGTAATTAAATGTAACTCCTAAAAATAATTGAGGCCAGTAAGTATATCGTTTCATCAATGGATATGTAAAAGCTAGTGGCATAGATCCCAATGCAAGTATGATAGTAAAATAATTAAAATTTAATAATACCGACAATGCTACTAAGCATAAAATACAAGAGTAGAATAATGCAAGTTTAATTGAAATTTTACCAGACGCTATTGGTCTATTTTTTGTTCTAGTAACTTTTTTATCAAAATCTTTATCAAAAATATCATTAACAATACATCCTGCTGATCTCATCAATATCGAACCAAGTAAAAAAAGAATAAGATAAAAAAAATATAAATCAGTATTATTTTCAAAATTATATGCAATTGTTAGGCCCCATGCGCAAGGCCAAAACAAAAGCATAAAACCAATTGGTTTTTTTATTCTTATTAACTCAATAAAGAGATTTAAGTGTTTCATAATATTTTACTTGTAAATAACAAAGGCTAGTTTCATAATCAAATTGATTCGTATGAATATAGATTACACCGTAACTGCTTTGATGTTCCCTGCAATACCTTTGTTAATGAGTGTCTACAGCAACAGGTTCCATTCACTAAGTATTCTTATTAGACAGCTTCATGACGAACATGTTTATGAAAAGCATATTCCTCCGGAATGGAAAAAGCAGTTTATTAATTTAAGTGGTAGAATTACGCTTTTGAGATGGACAATTCTTTTTGCTTCTTTTGGTTTTTTATTTAATATGCTTACTGTATTTGCACTTTATTTAGATGAAGTTTTTTTAGCGAGATTAATTTTTGGATCTTGTTGTTTGTCAATGATTGTTTCCATACTTTTTTTTATAAGAGAAATTCATATTTCTACAAATGCATTAAAATTGCATATGTCTGATATGGATGTTGATGTTGATTAAGGAACTATTACAGCAGGTCCAGTAAGGATTCGAGACTCTAAGTCGGTATGGGCTTTAGCAATATCTTTTAATGAATATTTTTTTGAAATTTTTATTTTTACTTTTCCGCTAGATACCATTTCAAAAACTTTATTTGTTGCTTCTTCTAATTCTTCTCGAGTAGTTGTGTATTGCATTATACTTGGTCTTGTTAAATATAAACCCTTTGGTTGAATTGATTTTGCTACATTTACAAGATCTAGAGGTCCCGATGCATTACCAAAAGAAACAAGCATACCTCTAAGTTTTAAACACTCTATTGAGCCATCAAAAGTATTTTTTCCAACGCCGTCGTAAACAACTGATAAACCTTTACCATTTGTAATTTCTTTAACTTTTTCAGCAAAATTGTCTTTATTATAATTTATTACATGGTCATAACCATTTTGTTTTGCAATCTCAATTTTTTCATCTGAGCCAACAGTTCCAATTACATTACATCCTAAACTTTTAGCCCATTGACCAAATATTTGACCAACACCTCCGGCTGCAGCATGAAACAAAATATTTTCTCCAGCTTTTACAGGATAAGTTTTATGTAGAAGATAAAAAGTAGTAATTCCTTTAGTCATTAAAGTTGCAGCAGTTTCTAATTCAACTCCTTCAGGAACTTTCACAAGACTTTTTGTTGGATAATTCCTGTGCGTTGAATATGCGCCAACTGGTGCAGCGCAGTAGGCTACTTTATCTCCAACTTTAAAATTTTTTACTTCAGATCCAATTTTTATTATTTCTCCTGCACCTTCTAAACCAATAGAAGAGGGAAGGCTTAATGGGTAAAGGCCTGAACGATGATAGGTATCAATATAATTTAAACCTATTGCATGATTTTTAATTGTTACTTCATCAGCTTTAGGCTCTTCAAGTTTTAGTTCTTTATATTCTAAAACTTCTGGACCACCTGGTTTCGAAATAATTACTGTATTCATATATTTATTTTACAAATGTCCCATTATGATAATCTTGTACTGCTTGCAAGATTTCAGCTTTAGTATTCATTACAAATGGTCCACCTCTTGCAATTTGTTCATTGATTGGTTTTCCAGATATAACTAAAAATTTAGCATTGCTAATTGCTTTTATGATAAGTTTATTTCCTTGAGTTAAAAGTATTAAAGTGCTGTTTGTTACTTCCTCGTGATCTTTGCTACCTATTTTTATTTCACCATTAATTAGATAAATAAAAGAGTTGTGCGTTTTAGGTAATTCATAAGTAAAATCTTTATCTTTTTTTAACTCAACATCAAAATAAACTGGTTCAACATTGTGTCCTTTAACTGGACCCTCAGCATTTTCAAACTTTCCAGCAATAACTTTAACC
>Ga0255753_1004595_pt1 | contig 13649 bp, 21 predicted proteins | sample 041ome_10_FD_179953 | JGI IMG/M metagenome (GOLD analysis project Ga0255753, IMG submission 179953) | Coastal salt marsh microbial communities from the Groves Creek Marsh, Skidaway Island, Georgia - 041412US metaG (version 2) | ecosystem: Environmental > Aquatic > Marine > Intertidal zone > Salt...
CGCCTTAACCGGCAAGTCGACGACCCCTTGGGGTTGGCGGGCTTGGCCAAAATCTCGGCGCTGGGGGTAAAGGTGCACCGCCATTGCACCTACCACGGCCTGGCCTTGAATGCGGCCATGGACCTCAGCCCTTTTGCTGCCATCCACCCCTGTGGCTACGTTGGCTTACAGGCCATCGACCTCCGTACAATCGGGGTGCTCGCCGACGTGGCCGACATGGAAGCCGCCTTGGCACAGCACCTCAACACGCTGCTTTGCGCCAACACCCCCACATGACCACCGCACCAAGCCCCACCACCAAGCAAAAATCTGCCGACAAGGTGGCGCGTATCCCCATTAAGGTGGCGCCAGCGCCGGTGCTAAAAAAACCCGATTGGATTCGTGTCAAGGCTGGCAGCGTGAACAGTCGGTTCTACGAAATCAAATCAATTCTGCGTGAGCACCAGCTGCACACCGTGTGCGAGGAGGCGTCGTGCCCGAACATTGGCGAGTGCTTTGGCAAGGGCACGGCCACGTTCATGATCATGGGCGACAAATGCACCCGACGCTGCCCGTTTTGCGATGTCGGGCACGGCCGGCCCGACCCACTTGACCCCAACGAGCCGGCCAACTTGGCGCGCACCATTGCCGCGCTGGGGTTGCGTTATGTGGTGATTACCAGCGTCGACCGTGACGACTTGCGCGACGGCGGCGCGGCTCACTTTGTGGCCTGCATTCAGGCGGTGCGCGAGGCATCGCCCACCACGCAAATTGAAATATTGGTTCCCGATTTTCGTGGCCGAGACGATCGCGCGCTGGGTATTTTGCGCGACGCGCCACCCGACGTCATGAACCACAACCTTGAAACGGTGCCGCGCTTGTACGCCCAAGCGCGCCCTGGTTCAGACTACGCCTTTAGCCTCAACTTGTTGAAAAAGTTCAAAGCCCTGCACCCCAACGTGCCCACCAAAAGCGGCATCATGGTGGGGCTAGGTGAAACCGATGAGGAAATTTTGCAAGTCATGCGCGACATGCGCGCGCACGACATTGACATGCTGACCGTAGGCCAATACTTGGCCCCCAGCACCCACCATTTGCCGGTGCGCCGCTACGTGACGCCCACCGCGTTTGCCGAGCTGCATACCCAAGCCATGGCCATGGGATTTGTGCACGCCGCCGTTGGCCCGATGGTGCGCTCAAGTTATCACGCCGACGTGCAAGCCCACGCCGCCGGCGTGGCCGACACCGGCGCCGCTTAACCCCTACGCAAGCGGTTGCTACGGCCGCAACGCATCAGCCATTTGAGCCAACACCTCAGCCGGCCGGTCGCTGGCCAGCGCTTGGTCGGCCCAGTGCTTAAGCGCGCCCACGTTGGCGGCCAACACCCGCTCTTTCACTTCCAGAATATGCGACGGGTGCATAGAAAACTCGCGCAGCCCCATGCCCAGCAACAACGCGGTGTACGCCACATCGCCGGCCATTTCGCCACACACGGCAACCGGCTTGCCCGCCGCGTGGCCGTGGGCAATCGTTTGCGCAATCAGCTGCAGCACCACAGGGTGCAGGGGGTCGTATAAGTGCGCCACGCGATCGTCGGTGCGATCCACCGCCAAGGTGTACTGAATCAAGTCGTTGGTGCCGATAGACAAAAAATCAAAGTACCGCAAAAACATGGGCACGCTAAGCGCGGCGGCAGGCACCTCGATCATCGCCCCCAACCGAATCGGCGCGCGCGCCACCCCGGCGTCGTCAAGCTCTTGGCGCGCCAAGGCCAACTGCTGCAGCGTGCTTTCGATTTCGGCACGCTGCGACAACATGGGTACCAACACGTTGACGTGGCCGTGCACCGCCGCACGCAGCAGCGCGCGCAGCTGTGTGCGAAACATGTCGGTGTCGGCCAAACTCCAACGCACCGCGCGTAGGCCCAAGGCCGGGTTTTCAAATGCCTCGCGCGCTTGACCAAGCGGCTTATCGGCGCCAACGTCCACGGTGCGAATGGTGGTGGGCAAGCCGCGCATGCCGCGCACCGCCGCGGTGTAGGCTTCGTATTGCTCATCTTCGCTGGGCAACAAGGCGTGGCCTTGCTCGGCACGCCCCATGTACAAAAATTCGCTGCGAAAAAGGCCCACACCGACCGCGCCGGTGGCCAATGCCGCTTGGGTATCGGCCGGGGCCTCAATGTTGGCCAGCAAGGTGATGTCGCGGCCATCTTGGGTACGCGCCGGGGTGTGGCGCAGGCGTTGCAGCCGCTCACGCGCGCGCTGATCCTGCTGCTGACGCGCGGCATAGTGCTGCACCACCTGCGGCTCAGGGTTGATCACCACACAACCGGCGTCGCCGTCAATGATGACCCAGTCGTCGTTACGAATCACCTCACTGGCGCCACGCGCACCAACCACAGCCGGAATGTCTAGACTGCGCGCCACAATCGCGGTGTGCGAGGTTTTGCCGCCGATATCGGTAACAAAGCCGCCAAAGACGCTGCTGCGAAAGCGCAGCAACTCCGCGGGGCTTAAGTCGTGCGCCACCAACACCACCGGCTCGCCGCTGGGCTTGGCCACGCGTGCCCCCTCAGGCACCATAGACGCCACGCCATCACCGCGTAGCGCCAACAGCAAACGCTCCACCACCTGCTCAAGATCCACCTTGCGCTCGCGGAGGTAGGGGTCTTGCATGTCGTCAAACTGGCGCGCCATGATGTCCATTTGCGCCTGCAACGCCCACTCGGCGTTGTAGTGCCGCTCCACCACCCAGGCGCGCACCGCCTCGGTCAGCGCTTGGTCTTGCAGCAACATCAGGTGCACGTCCACCAGGGCGCTGAGTTCGGCCGAAGCCTCAGGCACGCTGTCATCGATCAGGTGCTGCTTGGCGCGCTCCATGTCGGCGCCCACCGCCCGGCGCGCTTGGCGCAAGCGGTCCAATTCGGCGGGCACCTGCTCGGCGTCAATGAATTGATGCGCCACCCCCAAACGCGCCGAGGCCACCACCACCGCCCGGCCCATGGCCACGCCCCGCGAGACCGCGTGACCTTGCACACGCTGCTCGCTGGCGTCGTTCATTCGCCTTCTCCAAACTTGTCGGCAAACAGCTCCTCAAGCGCTTGCAAGGCAGCAGCCGCGTCGCTGCCCTGGGCCTCCAGGGTAAGCGCGGTGCCCATGCCCGCGGCCAGCATCATGACCCCCATGATGCTTTTGGCGTTGACCCGGCGCTCACCCCGCGCCAACCACACCTCGCTCGCAAAGCCGGCGGCGCACTTAACCAACTTGGCCGAGGCGCGGGCGTGCAAGCCCAATTTGTTGGTGACGGTGATGTCGCGTTTCATGCGCGCGGCGCCGGTGCGGTGTCCACTTGCATCACGCCTTGGCTGGCGCCTTCCTCGGCCAAAACGGCCAAGGCCTCGGGGTCTTGATCGCGGTAGCACACGGTGCGTAACAGCATGGGTAAATTGACACCCGCAACCACGCGTATGGGCTTGTCTTTGGCCAATTGGGTGGCCACGTTGCAGGGTGTGGCGCCCAATACGTCGCACAGCACCAGCACCGGTTGTTGCGGGTGCTGGCTAAGCAGCGCGCGCGCGCTTTGTAGGGTTTGCAGTGGGTGCTCGTCGGGCGGCACATCCAGGGTTAACACCGCGTGGGCATCGTCGGGAAACACATGCTCCACGCATTGCTTAAGGGCCGAAGCCAACGGGGCGTGGGCCATAACCAAAATCAAGCTCATAGCACCATTATCTTGCAGGCGGCAGGTTTAAACCGTCCCAAAACGTCTCCTGCGCCGAAGGCTTGAGCGGCCCGTACACCGCCAGTTGGATCAGTTCGGTGTCGGTGGCGGCCCACCCCCATGCAGCCGGCATGGCTTCACCCTGATACCGGCCCGCGCCCTGCCACCGCTTGCTCCAATTGGCGTGCCGCACAACCCAGGGCTGGGCTTGCATGGACGCCAGCGTTACCCCAACACCCAAGCCACTGGCGCGGCGCCAGTGCTGCGCCAGCGCCGCCACGTTTTGTGGCTCGGTCACGGCCATCCACGCCACGGCAAAGCGCGCGCCACCAGCTTCGCATGCCAACATGTGCAACACCCGCGGCGGCGCAGGGGGCGGGTCCACGGCCACCTCGCGCGTGGCTTGCTCTGGCTTACAAGGTAAAAACGCCTGCGCCCCGTGTGCGCCCACGGCAACTTGGCGCCAGTTAAGCGCTGGTGCACACCCGGCCAGCGCCAGCACGCCAACCATCAGCGCGAGATGAACCACAATACGCTTCATGCAACACCAAGCCTCCCCTTCAGCCCTTCATGGTATTCGTGTTTTGGATTTGTCGCGCATCCTTGCCGGACCGTGGTGTACCCAAGTGTTGGCCGACCTTGGGGCCGACGTTATCAAGGTCGAGCGCCCCGGGCGCGGCGACGACACCCGCGGCTGGGGCCCGCCGTTCTTACCTGACAGCCAGGGGCAAGAGTCGCAAGAGTCGGCGTATTTTTTGGGCACCAACCGCAACAAACGCTCGATCACGTGCGATTTCTCTAAGCCCGAAGGGCAAGCCCTGATCCGCGCGTTGGTACCCCATTGCCACGTGGTGGTTGAAAATCTGAAGGTGGGTGACATGGCGCGCTACGGCCTGGACCATGCCGCCTTGCAACCGCTGAATCCAGCGTTGGTGTTTTGCTCCATCACCGGCTTTGGGCAAACCGGCCCCTACCGCGAACGGGCGGGGTACGACTTTGCCATTCAAGGCCTGGGGGGCTTCATGAGCATCACCGGTGAGCGCGACGACTGGCCGGGTGGCGGCCCACAAAAAGCTGGTGTTGCAGTGGCCGACTTGTTCACCGGCATGTACGCCGCCACCGCCATTTTGGCGGCGTTGCGCCACGCCGAGGCCACCGGCCAGGGACAGGCGATTGACATGGCCTTGCTCGACAGCCAAGTGGCGATGTTGGCCAACCTTGGGGCCAACTACCTGACCCATGGTCAATATCATCAACAAGTGCCCGGGCGCATGGGCAACGCCCACGCCAACATCGTGCCGTATCAAGTGTTTGAGGTGGCGCCGCTGGCCAGCGGCTTGGCGCAACACATCATTGTGGCGGTTGGCAACGACAACCAATTTGCCAAATTTTGTGCGGTCTTGGGTCACGCGGAGTGGGCGCAAGACACACGCTTTGCGCAAAACGCCGCCCGCGTGCGGCATCGTGAGGTGCTGGTGCCCCTGCTCGCCGAGGCGCTTAAGCAGTGGCCCAAAGCCGATATTTTGCAAGCCCTAGAAGCGCAACACGTGCCGTGCGGGCCAATCAACGGGCTGGACGAGGTGTTTGCCGACCCGCATATTCAGGCCAGAGGCATGGTGCAACATTGGCAGCACCCGTTGCAGCCCGACCTGCAGCTGGTCAACAGTCCCATGCGCCTGTCGGCAACACCCACCACCACCCGCCATGCCCCACCCATGCTGGGCCAGCACACCGAGGAGGTGTTGCACGAGCTGCTGCAATTTGACCAGGCCACCATCGCTGGCTTGCGTGCCCAAGGCGTGCTTTAACGGGAACTTAGGCCACGTTTCGCCCTCAACACACTCAGCATGACCACCCAACACCTACCCACACCCGCCTCGCTGCCCGACGCCGCAGGTGGGGCCATGGCACGCGGCCAACCGCTGGTGCTGCTGGTGAGTGTGCGCGGCTGCACCGCCTGCGAGTGGGTGCGGCGTACGGTGCTGTGGCCGGCCAAGAATCGCAACGAATTGGTGGCGGTGGAAATTGACATGACCGACGAGCGTCGCACTTTACTGGGGTTTGACGGCCAGCGCCGTACGCCACGCACCCTTGCCAAAGGCTGGGGGATTCGTTTGGCGCCCACGGTACTTTTTTTAAGTGCCCAAGGGCAAGAATTGGCTGAGCGCCTAACCGGCTTGCCATTAATGGATTTTTATCAGGCATACTTTGATCAACAGTTACAACAAGCCACCCGCCAGCTGCAAACGGGGCGTGTCGGTGGGGGGCAAACGCGCTCACTTAACCTCAACCCCTATGGTTTGACATGATGCAAGGCGACCACAGTGGGCCGGGCCGCCCTTGGCAACGACGCCAATGGCTGGCCGCAGCCGGGGCACTCGCTTTAAGTGGGTGCGCGGGCAGCCAAACCGCGCCCGAGGCCAATTACCTTCTGCTGGATGGCAGCCGAGTCACCAACACCGCGCTGCGCGGCAAGGTGACCTTAATCAATTTTTGGGCCACCAGCTGCACCAGCTGCGTGGCTGAAATGCCGGATTTGGCCAGCACCTACCAGCGCTATCAAGCTCAAGGCTACGAAACGATTGCCGTGGCCATGCAGTACGACCCACCAGCCTTTGTGGTGAACTTTGCGCAAACCCGCCAACTGCCGTTCAAAGTAGCCATTGATCACACCGGCGCCGTCGCCCGTGCATGGGGCGACGTGCAACTTACGCCCACCAGTTTTTTGCTCGATCAATCGCTGCGGGTGGTAAAGACCTACGTCGGCCCACCCAACTTTGAGGCCTTGCACGGGCTGATTGAGTCGCTGCTGAAAGCATGAGCGCCACAGAACCTCCGGGGCATGTGGTTCGGGTGTGGGACTTGCCCACCCGCGTCACCCATTGGGCGCTGGCGGCGCTGGTGGTGGTCATGGTGATCACAGGCCAAGTCAACGGCGACTGGCTGGTGTGGCACATGCGGGCCGGCTATGCGGTGTTCACGCTGTTGCTTTTTCGGTTGGGCTGGGGCGTGCTGGGTGGCCATTGGTCACGGTTTGCGCACTTTTCGTGGCGTTGGCCGGTTGGGCAACGGCCTTGGGCACACGCCGAAGCGGTTGGCCACGCGCACACCGGCAGCTGGTCGGTGTTGGCGCTTGGGTTGCTGCTGGCTTTGCAGCTCGGCTCAGGCCTCATGACCGACGATGACTTTTTATACGCCGGGCCACTGGCGGCCTACGTTGACAGCGCGTGGGTGAGTCAAATGTCGTGGTTTCACACCGAGCCTGGCAAGCTCTTGCTGCTGGCCTGGGTGCTGGCCCACGTGCTGGCCATTGTTTTTTGGCAGCGCCGCGGGCACCGCTTGTTGCCGGCGATGTGGCACGGCAACAAGGCCTGGCCCGTGGTGGTGCCGCAAAGCAAAGACAGCTGGCGCAGCCGCGCCCTTGCCCTGGTATGGCTTGCGGTTTGCGGCATACTGGTGACTTTGGCTGTGCAAGCGCTGCGCTAGGCATTGCCAACAGCCATGGCTTGGTATGCCCACTGACCCCACCCCCCACATTGCCCTAACCGAAGCCACCTCGGACCAAGCGCTGGAGGCGGTGCGCGGACTGTTTCATGACTACGCGCTGGCGCTGGGGGTGGACTTATCGTTTCAAGGGTTCACCGAAGAATTGGCCACGCTACCCGGTGACTACGCCCACCCCGGCGGTGGCCTGTTTTTGGCATGGGTCGATGAACAAGCCGTGGGATGTTGCGCGTTTCGTCCGCTGCCCGATGCGGGCTACCCCAACGCGTGCGAAATGAAGCGCCTGTACGTGGCGCCTGCGTTTCGGCGCTTTGGCCTGGGGCGTATGCTGGTGGACCACACCTTGGCCATGGCCCGCAGTGTCAACTACAGCCACATGCTGCTGGACACGCTGGACGACATGGAGGCCGCACGGGCCTTGTACCGCGACAGCGGGTTTGTGGAAATCGAACCGTACTACCACAACCCGCTGCCCGGGGCGCATTACCTGATGGTTAAGCTTTAGCCTGCTGCGCTTGCGCCAGTATGGTGTCGGCGTCGCTGACCTCGAATTGCCCTGCGCCTTCAACGTTGAGCGTTTGCACCACACCGTCTTTGATCAGCATGGAGTAACGGTTGCTGCGCAAGCCCATGCCGCGCGCGTTCAAATCAAGGGTTAAGCCGACCGCTTTTGAAAATTCAGCGCTGCCGTCGCCCATCATGCGAACCTTACCAGCGGTGCCTTGATCACGGCCCCAGGCGCCCATGACAAAGGCATCGTTGACGCTGACGCACCACACCTCATCGACACCCGCGGCACGCAAGGCCTGGTGCTGCTCGATGTAACCGGGCACGTGCTTGGCTGAACACGTGGGCGTGAAGGCCCCCGGTAGCGCGAACAGTGCAATGGTTTTGCCAGCCGCCGCTGCGGTTACTTCCACGGGGTTGGGGCCAATGCTGCAGCCACTGCCCTCCTCTTCAACGTATTCATACAACGTGGCCGAGGGCAGCTTATCACCGACTTGAATCATGGCAAATCCTTAAAAAAAAGCGAGATCCCGATTGTCGGGTATCTCGCGGTGTGCCTGTTGCAGGAAGCCGCTAAAGCCCCCTTAACCAGCAAGATTAAACCAGGGCAGCCTTTTGCACCAAGCGCGTGGCCACCCAGTTTTTGGTTTTGGATTTGGGCGCCGACTCGGCGATTTCGATGAGGTCACCCAGCTTGTACTCGCCTTGTTCGTCGTGGGCGTGGTATTTGCTGGAACGCATCACGATTTTGTTGTAGAGCTCGTGCTTGACACGGCGCTCCACCAACACGGTCACGGTTTTGTTGCGCTTGTCGCTAATCACACGGCCAACCAGCGTGCGGGTACGGGTTTGTTGTGCTTCGGTCATGTAAGCTCCTTACCCTGCTTGCTTTTGGGTGAGTATGGTTTTGGCCCGTGCAATGGAGCGGCGCGTCTGGCGCAAGGTCGCGGTGTTGCTGAGCTGCTGCGTGGCTTTTTGCATACGCAGACCAAAATGGGCTTTCTGTAGCGATTTGATTTCTTGTTCCAAACCGGCCACGTCTTTTTGCCGTAATTCTTCTGATTTCATCGTTGGCTCCTTATTGACCCAACATACGGGTAACAAACGTGGTGCGCAGCGGCAACTTGGCCGCGGCCAAGGCAAACGCCTCGCGCGCAAGCTGCTCGGGTACGCCCATGATTTCGTACAACACTTTACCTGGCTGAATTTCGGCCACGTAAAACTCGATGTTGCCCTTGCCGTTGCCCATACGAACCTCAGCAGGCTTTTGTGTGATTGGCTTGTCGGGAAACACACGAATCCAAATACGCCCACCACGCTTAACGTGACGCGTAATGGCGCGACGCGCGGCCTCGATTTGGCGGGCGGTTAGACGGCCACGATCGGTCGACTTAAGACCGAACTCACCGAATGCCACGCTGTTGCCACGCGTGGCGATGCCGGTGTTACGGCCCTTGTGTTCCTTGCGGTACTTACGACGCGCAGGTTGCAGCATGCTTATTCTCCTTTGCCGTCCGCAGCAGCAGCGGGCGCGGCTTTACGTACGCGCTTAACGGCGGGTTTTGCCTCGGTGGTTGCCTCGGCGGGTTTGTCACTGCCATCGTCTGGGGCGCCAGCGGCACGACGGGTCGTGCCACGACGGGCGCCATCGCGACGCGGGCCACGTGGTTTGCGCTCTTCTTCTTGGCGTGGCTCGGCAACCACTGGCGCGTCACCGCGGCCCAGGGTGTCGCCCTTGTATACCCACACCTTCACGCCAATGATGCCGTACGTGGTGGCGGCTTCGGAAAAGCCGTAATCAACGTCGGCACGCAGGGTGTGCAGTGGCACGCGACCTTCGCGGTACCACTCGGTACGCGCGATTTCGATGCCGTTAAGACGCCCTGACGACATGATTTTGATGCCTTGAGCACCCATGCGCATGGCGTTTTGCATGGCACGCTTCATGGCGCGGCGGAACATGATGCGTTTTTCCAGCTGCTGCGTGATGCTGTCGGCAATCAGCTTGGCATCGATTTCGGGCTTGCGCACCTCTTCGATGTTGACCGCGACGGGTACACCCAGTTGGTCGCTGAGGTCTTTTTTCAAACGCTCGATGTCTTCACCTTTGCGGCCAATCACCACCCCCGGGCGTGCCGAAAAAATGGTGATGCGCGCGTTTTTGGCTGGACGCTCAATTTGCACGCGCGACACCGCAGCGTTTTTGAGTTTCTTTTTCAGATACTCGCGCACCTTGATGTCTTCGGCCAACATGCCCGCAAAATTGCGGTTGCTGGCGTACCAACGGCTGGCCCAATTACGCGACACCGCAAGGCGGAAGCCGGTGGGGTTGATTTTTTGTCCCATACTGGTGTGACCTCTTAGTTGCCAACCGACACGTAAATGTGGCAGGTGGGCTTGCTGATGCGGTTGCCTCGGCCTTTGGCGCGTGCCGTGAAGCGCTTAAGTGTGGCGCCTTGCTCAACGTGAATGGTTTTGACCTTCAACTCGTCGATATCGGCGCCATCGTTATGCTCGGCATTGGCGATGGCGGATTCGAGCGCCTTTTTCACGATGCCAGCGGCCTTCTTTTGGGTGAAGGTCAGGATGTTGAGTGCCTGGTCAACCTTTTTGCCACGAATCAGGTCGGCCACCAAGCGCCCTTTGTCTACAGAGAGGCGCACGCCTCGTACAACACAGCGGGTTTCCATCATGCGTCCTTATTTCTTGGCCTTTTTGTCGGCCGGGTGGCCCTTAAAGGTGCGGGTCAGTGAGAACTCGCCCAACTTGTGCCCCACCATTTGGTCGGTGATGTACACCGGCACATGCTGGCGGCCGTTGTGCACAGCAATCGTCAGTCCGATGAACTCGGGCAGGATGGTGGAACGACGCGACCAGGTTTTGATTGGCTTTTTGTCGTTGGTTGAAACAGCCTTTTCCGCCTTGACCATCAAGTGGTGGTCTACGAATGGGCCTTTTTTCAGTGAACGGGTCATGTGCTGGCCTCTTACTTCTTACGACGCGACACGATCATGTTTTGCGTGCGGCGATTGTTGCGGGTGCGGTAGCCCTTGGTGAGGTTACCCCATGGGTCCACCGGCGCTTGCGCTTCGCCGGTACGACCCTCACCACCACCATGGGGGTGGTCGATTGGGTTCATGGCCACGCCACGCACCGTGGGACGAATACCCAGCCAGCGCTTGGCACCGGCTTTACCCAAGCGGCGCAGGCTGTGTTCGGCGTTGCCAACCTCGCCTATGGTGGCGCGGCACTCAATGTGAACCTTGCGTACCTCGCCCGAGCGCATGCGCACCTGCGCGTACACACCCTCGCGCGCCATCAGCACCGCCGAGGTGCCCGCTGAGCGCGCAATTTGCGCGCCTTTGCCAGGCATGAGCTCAATGCAATGAATGGTTGAGCCCACCGGAATGTTGCGGATGGGTAAGGTGTTGCCCGAGCGAATCGGCGCCTCAGAACCCGACACCAAGGTGGCGCCAACTTCTAGGCCGCGCGGCGCAATGATGTAGCGGCGCTCGCCATCGGCGTAGCACAGCAACGCAATGTGGGCGCTGCGGTTGGGGTCGTACTCAAGCCGCTCAACCTTGGCTGGAATGCCGTCTTTGTTGCGTCGAAAGTCAACCACACGGTAGTGGTGCTTGTGACCGCCACCCTTGTGACGGGTGGTGATACGACCCTGGTTGTTACGCCCCGAGCGCTGGTGTTGCGGCTCAAGCAAAGGCGCGTAGCCCGGGCCTTTGTGCAAGTGGTCGCGCGTGATTTTGACGACCGCACGACGCCCCGCTGAGGTGGGTTTGGTTTTAACGACAGCCATGATTACGCAGCCTCCCCGCTGAAGTTAAGCTCTTGGCCTGGCTTGAGCGTGACAAAGGCTTTGCGCACGTGGTCACGGCGCCCCTCGATACGGCCAAAGCGCTTGGTTTTGCCCTTTTGGTTCGCGACGGTTACACCTTTGACCTCAACCTTGAACAGCATTTCTACTGCCGCCTTGACTTCGTGCTTGGTGGCGTCGCGCAGCACCTTGAACATCACGGTGTTGGTGCCTTCGGCGATGCGGGTGGCCTTTTCTGAAATGATCGGGGCCACCAACACTTGCATCAAGCGGCCTTCGTTGTGGGCAGCGGTGCTCATGCGAACATCTCCTGCAATTTGGCCAACGCCGACTGGGTGACGACGACCTTTTTGTAAAACACCAACGACAGTGGGTCGGCGTAACGCGGTTCAACCACCAAGACGTTGGGCAGATTGCGCGACGCGAGGTACAGGTTCTCGTCGATGTCATCGGCGATCACCATGACCGAGCTGAGATTCATGGACTTGAACTTGGCTGCCAACAGCTTGGTTTTGGGCGCCTCAACCGACAAGCCGTCGACCACCGCCAACCGACCGTCTTTGGCCAGCTTAGACAAAATCGAGCGCATGCCGGCGCGGTACATTTTTTTGTTGACCTTGTGGCCAAAGTTTTCGTCTGGGCTGTTGGGGAAGGCACGACCACCTCCACGCCAAATGGGCGACGAGGTCATACCGGCACGGGCGCGGCCGGTGCCTTTTTGACGAAACGGTTTGGCCGTGGTGTGGCTGACCGTGGCGCGGGTTTTTTGCGCACGGGTACCTTGGCGCGCATTGGCTTGATAAGCCACCACAACCTGGTGCACCAAGGCTTCGTTGTATTCACGCCCGAATACGGTGTCGGAGACCTCAATCTGTGAGGCCGCGCCGCCGGCGCCGTTGAGTAGTTCGACTTGCATCAGTTGGCTCCTGAGGCGGCTTTAACGGCCGGGCGTACGGTGACAAACCCACCACGCGCACCTGGAATGGCGCCGCGAATCAAAAGCAGCTGGCGCGCCTCATCGACACGAACCACATCAAGGTTTTGCACCGTGACGGTGGCATCACCCAAGTGACCCGACATTTTTTTACCCGGAAACACGCGGCCAGGGTCTTGCGCCATGGAAATAGAACCGGGGGCGCGGTGCGAAATACTGTTACCGTGCGACGCACGCTGCGACGAAAAGTTGTGCCGTTTGATGGTGCCGGCGTAGCCTTTACCAATGGAGCGACCTTGTACGTCGACCTTTTGGCCTTGCGCGAAAACGGCTTGGGCTGGCACCGTGGCGCCTGCACCGTATTGATCGGCCACCTCTTGGCTGACACGAAATTCTTGAAGCAGTTCGCCGGCTTCAACGCCAGCCTTGGCCAAGTGGCCAGCCGCTGGCTTGGTCACGCGGCTGGCGCGACGCTTGCCGTACGCCACTTGCAGCGCCACGTAACCGTCGCGTTCGGCGGTTTTAACTTGGGCCACCCGGTTGTTTGCCACGTCGATCACGGTCACGGGCACCGCCACACCGTCGTCGGTGAATAGGCGCATCATGCCCACTTTTCGACCCAACAACCCCAAAGCGTTGCTAAGACTCATTTTTTTCTCCGTTCCCGACTTCAATTGGCCGGGCCTGATGGGTTTGGCCGTGATAAATCACGGCGAAGCCCTCGATTCTACTGTAATTTGATCTCGACGTCCACGCCTGCGGCCAAATCGAGTTTCATGAGCGCGTCCACCGTTTTGTCGGTGGGGTCCACGATGTCCATCAACCGCTGGTGGGTGCGGATCTCGAGCTGGTCTCGGCTGGATTTGTTGACGTGCGGCGAGCGCAAAATGTCAAAACGCCGCATGCGGGTGGGCAGTGGCACGGGGCCACGCACAATGGCCCCGGTGCGCTTGGCGGTATCAACAATTTCAGCCGCTGAGGCGTCAATCAGCTTGTAATCGAATGCCTTAAGGCGAATACGAATGCGTTGTTTTTGCATGGCGTTTGACCTTAAGCAATGATTTTGGCGACCACGCCGGCGCCGACGGTGCGTCCGCCTTCGCGGATCGCAAAGCGCAGGCCTTCTTCCATCGCAATCGGGGCAATCAGCGTCACCTCAATCGCCACGTTGTCTCC
>Ga0255753_1004602_pt1 | contig 13631 bp, 9 predicted proteins | sample 041ome_10_FD_179953 | JGI IMG/M metagenome (GOLD analysis project Ga0255753, IMG submission 179953) | Coastal salt marsh microbial communities from the Groves Creek Marsh, Skidaway Island, Georgia - 041412US metaG (version 2) | ecosystem: Environmental > Aquatic > Marine > Intertidal zone > Salt...
ACGCATCTCTACGGGTTTGGAAGCGAAGAGAACCGTTTAGACCAAAAACGCCGTAAAGAGAAAATCGAAAAAATGATGCTCGGAATTTATGTAACGTCAAAAAATACGCGCAATCTTCATTGACGCTGCCACGCGGTGCTACAAACCACGCGTTCGCGTGTGCTTTCTAGGGGCCTAATAGGAACACATTTCTTTCAAAACACGATGAGCGCGTAACAGATCGCTGTCATTATCGTCTTTCGAGATCATCTCCGATGCCTCGGCGCGACGCACGAGCGTTTGAATCGTTTTCTTTGTCTCTTTGCTATCACGTTTGAACAAGTCAAACACCGCGCACGCAATTCGAAGATTAGCTTCGGCACTCTTCGTCGTTGGACTTTCGTTGAAAGCGACAACGTCGGCAGCTTTGGATACCATCTCCTTTGTCCACGAGCAGCATTCGTCTATAAACGCTTGCTCGGACCCGCCGAATAGCTCTACGTTCTTCTTGTTTAAAGTTCCACAGGTCTCTGCAAACGCTGCAACCACATATGCGAGCGCGAGATATGCGTATGCCTTATAACATCCTGTGTCCGTCGTCATTTTTTCAAGCATCGTCGACGCTGTTGCGATCGCGTAAAACGAACCGTATTCGGGATGACCCGCCGGGTTATCCATTAATACTTCGGAGAGTTTCGCGACAAAAGCATGGACTCTTTCAGCGCGTAGAGTTTCAATCGCCTCTTCTATATCTTGTATCGCGGAACTAATCACGCCATCGACTTGCGCGTGTAATTCGCAAACCGTGGCGTACTTTGCCGTTTCGACGATCAAGTCCAAACGCGCTTCAATATTTTCAACGCTAGGAATGGTTATTTGACAAAAAGCAACGCTCGACGCAGCTTGCGCTTTGGTCTTTTCGTTGTTCTTCACGTCCTCGGTTATGCAGCGTTTTACTATGGCGATGGCTCTCTGCACCACTTTGATGAGTGCGCCGTCGGCGTTTGTAAAAGCAGAGCGACAGTTCATGAGAAATCGAAGCTCTCCATCAACGTTGGCTTCCTCAAAATGAACTTTCGAAACAAAGCTCGTTACCAAATCAAACAAAGTGATGCTTTCGTCCACTTCAGCAAGCGATCCCGTCCTCAACGCGAGTGCGTCGACGCTGTCGTGAACGGCTTTAGCACCTTCGAATGCGTGATTAATCACGCTGCTACCCTCCAGACGATGTTTTGATTTCCCGATTCGCTCGAGCAGCTTTCTCGAGAATTGAACTTTTGACTGACCACCAAGCTGATCGACTAAATATGAAAATCCAGATAGAGAAAGCGCCAAAGATATGTCCTCGAAACGAAAGAGAATCGTTGTGCAGATATTCTCGATGTTTTTCGCTAAATTGCCAGCTTGAATCTTTCGGCGAGAAGCTAGTTCTTCATCGCCGTCAAAGAACTTCGCTCTTGACTTCCTCACCCGCTTTGCTAAATCTTTCAATAAAATCTCGAGCTGACTACGCGTAAAGTTTTCGGCGACGAAATCAACAAACGCATCCGTAACCCCGGCGTAATGCTCGAGCTGATCTTCGTTCCATTTACCTAAAACTTTCCACACCTCCATCAGTACGTCCAATCTGTACTGTTCTTGCGGTGGTACCCTCGCGAATGCCTTTCCAAGAACGACGAAACACTTCGCGCAATCACACACATCCTCCTCGAGGTTACACGACGAAGAAGAATCTTTCACGAGACGTACTAATCGCATCGCGTTCTCAGCGCAAACCTCTTCAGACAAAGTCTCAAACAACGCCGAAAGAAACGAAAGTGGTGGTTTACCCTTAAACTCGTTCGAACACATTTGTATCGATCGTTCGAGCGTCGAGGACTCTGCGAGCTTTATATTTCTAGATAAAATCCAAGCGAGCGATGGATGCATCAAACGCACAAGAACATCTTTTTTCAATCCAGAGCGTCGCATTGCTGCGCTCGCATTGTTCGTATTTGACTCATCTATATCATTTATGACTACATATCTGGAAATGAAATCACCAAGAAGCGTCTTCAACGCGTCTTTTTGAAACTTTTCAGGTAGAACCGTCGCTATTTTCTTCGCGGCGTAGCATCGCAGGTACGCCGATACTAGAGGATCACCGACGCCTTTTATCTGAGCAATCAATCTATTGAGTCTATCGACCGGAGGTTCTGGACGTAAAAAGCGCATACAATCTAAAAGCGCAAACTCGAGATATAAACGAGGCACTAGTTCTCGGATAGACGCTACTTTGAAAAACCAGTTTCTACATGTTGCTTTTGCCGAGTCGCGTATGTCGTCCGAGTTCCAATTCTCAGGTAATATTGATTTCTTTCTTCCAGTGCTCGTATTTTCAATATCGTCGTTGATCTCATCGTCGTACGTTTCTTCGCTCTTATTTTCAGCTTTCGCCTTTATCCGTTTATAAACTAATCGACCTACGGTATCTGCTATATCGGTGACAAGGAAGAATAAGATTGGATAAAATTCTGGCGCTTTGCCTCCAGCGTTGTATCCCAATAATTTGACTACTTTAATTGACAGTTTCAAAGCAGCTACTCTATCCGCTTCCAACCACGCGTGCGCAATGTTATCGTTTAGTTTTTGCAAACGTTCGACGCAATCGCGCTGTGTTGTTCGAGCAACGTCCTTCGAGGTAGTTTTTTGTGAAGACGCGTTCTCGAGCTCTTGCAGACGTTCTTCGCCGAATTTGTCTTCGTTTCTAAACAACGCGTCTATGTCAATATTCATCGATTTGCTTCTGAGAGACGACGCGCGATTGGGCGTCCCGGGTGTTCTATCTTCTACGTTTCTGTTGATGTTGGTGTAGTCTCTAAAGAATTGCTTTTCGTCACTAACGCTGTTATTGTTTGTATCCGTCCAAGATGATAAGTTTAACTCCAAAACGGCGTCGTCTGAAGCTTGCGTGGCAAACCGTTTCAAAAACACGTTTTGTTTGTGCGCGCTCCATTCCAACACGGCAGAACGAACAGCTTCGGAAGACGTTTGCGCGAGCGAACGGACTCTTTCGTTTTCTCGTTGTTCGTGCAATTCGGCTAAGCTCGTAGAAGTCTCGGAAGTTTTCGTTTTTGTCGTTTCCTTCAATTGAATACCAGATACATCGATGAGACTAACATCCTTTATCATTGCGTTTATACTATCACTGTTATTGGTATTATCGATATTGTTATTATTATTATCATCATCATCATCATTTTCATCGTTGGCGCGTACTTCTTCTTTCTTCTCTAAAAATTCTTGTTGACGACGACGTGAACGAGAACGAGGCACGAAATCGCGCAGAACGCGTTCGAGTAACTCCTCATTGCTATCGGACGAGGTGCAATCACTCGCTGATGAATTCAGTCTGAGTTCCATATCGAGAAGAAGAAGAAGAAGAAGAAGAAGAAGAAGAGAGCGGAGAGAAGAACGAAGAAACAAGCGAAACTTCTGAAGGAAATAAGAAGAAATGTTTCCAACACGAAACAGTTAAATTACGAGTCGACGATATCTTCTTCCACACCAAATAAAAAAAACTCAATCTATCTCTCTTCAGACAGAACACGCATTGCAATCAGTACATCCACGGAAAAAATGGGGAAAAGATTAGTAAACGCGCTCATGATTGGTGCGGGAGAGTACACGACGGGATCGGTATTTACCGCCGCCGGGGCTGCGCCGGATAAACCAGCGGGCGTGGTCGCGATTACTTTCACCGACTTGAAACGACGCGGAAAAATCAACGATATGTTTTTAGCCGACGCGGTTGGAACGAGAATGCCGGCAGTTCGAGATACCATGCGAATGAAGATTGCTGAGAAGTATAAAGGCATGGAGTCGGTGAATGCGATCAAAACTTTCCCTAACGATGACGTGGCGTTCGATGCAGAGGCGTATAAATTGGCAATAAAACATTGTTCTCCTGGCGACGTGGTTACTATCTTTACGCCGGACGATACGCACTTTGATATCGCAAAGGCGTGCATGGAAGCAAAATTGCACGTACTCGTTGCGAAACCCGCGGTGAAGACGTTAGATAAACATCTTGAACTCATTCAAGTGGCTAAAGAGAACAACGTTTTGTGCTGCGTTGAATATCACAAGCGTTTCGATCCGCTGTATACGGACGCGCGGGATAGAGGAGACTCTCTCGGGCCGTTTTCGTTCTTCAACGCGACGATGACGCAACCGAAGGCACAACTCGATACGTTTAAAAACTGGGCGGGTAAGTCGAGCGATATTTCGTATTACTTAAATTCGCATCACATCGATATCTGCGCGTGGATCGCAGGCAAAAGTTCGCGACCGACGAAAGTAACCGCAGTGGCAGCCACCGGTGCGGCAAATAAGTATTTAAATGTTTCAGATAGAAAGATTGAAGACACTATTACACTCACGACTGAATGGGAAAACAAAGACGATGGCTCGAAAGGTATTGGAATATACACCGCTTCTTGGATTGCACCGAAGAGCGACTCGCACACGCAACAAAACTTCCATTATTGCGGTCAAAACGGTGAAATTCGCGTCAATCAAGCCCGAAGAGGGTACGAAATGGCAATGGACGACGAGCAACGACCGTTTGCGAATCTCAACCCGTTGTACATGAAGTATACTCCGGGGAAAGATGGCTATTTTTCAGGACAAAATGGTTACGGGTATAAATCCATCGAGAGGTTTGTGGAAGTTTGCCAACAGATGAACGACGGTGAGATTACCAAAGACGACGTGGAAAAGATGGGAGATTTGGCGACGATTGAATCATCGGCGCGCGTGACTGCCATATTAGAAGCAGGGAGAATTTCATTAGACAATGCGAATCGCGGTGTCAAATTAGTGTACGACGAGAGCGCACCGTTTGAAAGCGAGCCGACGGCGTTGCGTTTATTTTAGTTTGATTAACATTATTATTGTTGTACGAATATTCTACATGTGCGTTGTATTGATATCTACTATCAATTTTGTCAACTTTTTTAACTGACCCCCCTAATACAAATTATTCTCTTCACTTCAGACAAACACACTTATTTTTAGATAAATACATGTCAACGGCGCGCTTGAAGCACGTCTTGCTCTCCTCGAATAATCTCAAAAAGACGTGCGATTTCTTCACCAAAGGTTTAGGATTCTCTCTCGTTGTTTGCACGGACACTTTTGCCGAGTTGACGACCCCTTCTTCTTCTTCTTCTTCTTCTTCTTCGACGAGTGGAACAAAATCCCCTACCAGTAATAACTTCACCATCACTCTCGCCGTGCAACAAAGAATATCATCATCGGGAAAAGAAGCAGAGATCAGAAGCAGAAGTGTTCATATCAACAACTGCAGCACTCTTTCGTTAAACTTTGAGGTTGCTGACGTCGATCACGCGGTAAAACAGTTGTTGGAATTAGGGGGCACTTTGGACGGACCGATTCAGTATACGAGCGACAAGTCGAAAACGGTTGAAAAAATTGCGGCGATGACGACAATCGATGGACACTCTATTGGATTGTTCGAACCTAAAGAAAGACCAAAGGAATAAATCAGATTAAAATCTGCGATGAGCCTCTCGTCTGGATCTTCACTTTCCTCACTTCTAGTCTGTGTTGATTTTCTTGGGAACGCGAAGAAACCTCTTACGGAGGAAGACAAAGATGCAACGCTGGTTATGCTGGAGGCGTCGCATCGAATCGTTCAAGATTTATGTAACTCGAACGAATTCCAAGCCGAACGGTTGCAAGTTGTACATCTTGGACGGCGATATTCCGAAGCAGAACTAGATGTCAAAGGATCGAATACTTTACGACACAATAGTGGTGAAGATGGCGTCAACTTTGTGTGCGCTTTTCAGCAGCAAAGATGGGCGTTCTTTTCCATTCGACCAAGTCGCACGTCTGTGAATACCACCGTCAGCGTGGAACAAGCGACGCGCGTTTGCGTTAAAGTTTTGGAGCTTGTGCAAGGTTACGTCGCGAACCCTTCATTCGTCCGTGGTATAACATTTGGCGTTTCCACAAACGCGAGTTTGGCAAAACACTGTTGCGCGCGTCGGAACATTGGGAGTGGCAATAACATTAAGTTCGCGTGCACGTCTGAAGAAATTGAAAATTTGATCCATCAATTCCACCCGTGCGATGGTATCATACCTGAATTAGCGAACAACGAGAATTTACGGATGAAAATAGATGCGAATAACGTCGCAAACGTTCACGAACTTTTGAAGGAACGTAATCTGGGCTTTTTTACGGGAAAACTCGGGCTTTCAAAAATTTTAGCCACGAAGGTTATGGATCGATTGGATGCTTTTTCCTCTCTCCTAACGTCGCGAAACGATGAGAATACTAGCGGGAAGAATAAATCGTGCGTGAGCGCGAAAAAGACGACGCACGTTTCCGTATTGAGCGTCTATAAACCATTGCAGAAATGCGAGAACAACAGCGATGCTAATTTCAATGACTCCTTCAAGTCCATCGCGCGAGACTTATCGCGCGCGACTTTCTTTCACGGCATATTTTTCAACAGATGGCCGGAAGATTTGATTTGTGAAGTACACATAGCACCCACTGACGATGGCGATTCGAACAACAAAGGAGTATTTGAGGAGAAAGTTAATTTTCCAAGCTTTTTCTCTTTGATAGGTAACGACGGGTGGTCGAATAGGAAGCAAACGCGTGAAGCGCTCGTGAAAGAATCGTGTTCTATTCTTGATTCGAAACGACGAGGAGAGAAAGGAAATTCTTCGAGCTGGTTCACGATCGTTGATGTGATGGGCGATAAACTGGCTAATCTCATACGTCAGGTAATTGGAGACGATGCCCTCTTAAATGCGCGCGCCTTGCGAGTTCAAGCGTCCAGTTTTGTTCCTGAACGAGGAGGAGACTGTAGAATTATGCATCCAAACAAACACGAAATGGAAGGAAGAGGAGAACATAGTGAAGGAGAACGAAGTGACGGTGACGATCGCGGGAATGACGCCGACGCCGTCGACGGCGATCCTGGAGAGTACCAATCTAATAAGGAGTTTTACAAACATTACTACGAAGCCTTGGATCATGAGTACGAAGGTGCGAAACATTACGGAGGTAGATTTGAGCACGAGCTTAAGCGCAAAGGACCAAACGCATCGGCGAACGAAAGATCAAAGCCGAAGACGACCCGTTTGCAAACGGAGCAGAAGAAATGGACGAATCCAGAGATTAATCGAGACGTGAAAAAAAATGCGCGCACCATTCAGCCCTTGGTAGGGGAGATATATGCTTCCACGAGAACAGTCACGGGGAAGTCGAGGAGAAATGCTTTTGAACCCGATGAAGACGCGGTTAAGCGCTTATTGGGTGAAAAAGGTGAAGCTACGAATGTGTGCGCACTTCTGGATTTTATAAGTTACGGAGATTCGAATCCAAAGGTTATTCGAGACGTGTTGTCAGCCGCTGAGGATTCACAACAGGTAGGAGAAGATCACGGGAAGGACGAGAAAAGAGATTTTGATGGAGAGCGACGAACCGAGTTTAAAAAAAGGAACGCTGAAGCGAGAGGTAGTGTTTGGAGAGACGCGACGTGATTTTACAATGAATAATTATAGAGCACATTTAGAAGAAAGAAAGTTGTTTTTAGAAGAGATACGCGCGCATGAAATACGGTAGTTTGTGATTCGATGAATTCTGACGTACTCGTAGTTTCGAGATGTTTACAAAAACGCTATGAATCGAAGCGAAAAGGGGATGATACATCTTCCTCGTTTCGCTTCGTTTCCTTATTATTTGCGTCCTTATTATTATTATTATTATCATTATTATTATTTCGTTTGATGACCTTTTCTTATTTAACGTGTGAATGTGGCTGTTTTCTTTAAACGAACGCATCCACTCTCGTTAGCCTACCTCCTACCGAGAAACACCGCGCGCTCTTTCGTTTTAAATAACGTGCGCACGCGAATCTTTTTCGCTATTTTTTAAAATAAATAACGTCTTATCTTATACTTGTTTACGTTGCTCGATGTACGGCGCTTCCAATTCCATCTGAGAGACAACCATCGGATACACCATGAATGATGCGAACAAGTCGTTCAAGAAGTTATCTCTGATGCTGCGCGCAGCTCTGACGTGGAAACGAATAATCGCGACTTGGGCAACGAAGAAGCAGTATAACATCCACGCGATGGAAGCGGTGCCTTCACCAATGCCAGACAAGCATAAGCAGAGAAACCATGTGAACCACGTGCAAGTAGCAACAACCGCGTAGATGGTACCCATGACGTCGTCGTTGTACGCAGCAACTGCGGCGGTCTTGAGACCCTTGTACGGGAAGAACAACGCGATGACGTTCGATTTGAACCTATCGCCGCTCGACGGCGACTGCGCCGGCATGTCTTCCGGGCTGTACAACTCGAGAATGTCCAAAGAAGAAACGACGAAACCATGTCTTTGCGCCATGATGTCTTCGTCTCTCAATTCTCGTTTCAAGGCGCGATAGAGCGACGTGCAGCAGTAGCAGATGGCAATCGTGTACGGTAAACCAGCGACAATAGAAACTGCTTGAATAGTGCTCAATCCAGATTCCGAAGCGGAAAGTAAGGCTTGCGCGGTGGCAGCTTCCGTAACGGCCCAGTAGACGCGTTGAATCCACGGCGGATTTTCGTGACCTTGCGCGGAAATGATGTCGTCGACGAACGAACCAGAATCAGACGAAGTCACGAAGTAGAACGTGATTCCGACTAACACCAACAAGTGCATGAACGTCGTCAATTGGCCGTACGGGGCCATGACATCGAGAATACGGTCGTTGGAATTTCTGCACGAGAGTAAATAATAACCCTTATCGGCGAGCGCAATGGCAGCATCGGAAGTCGGAGTGCGACCATCGTAACCAGCCGCAGCGCAATCAATGCTCCAGTTGGATTTGTCCACCTGAACATCCAACGCCATTTCAGCGGCGCGTTGCATTTTGATACCGAGAGAACCAAAGAAGGTCAAGAAAATGAACGAAAACAAGATCGGCGCGATGAAAGCACCTTTAATGACTTGTCCGACAGTTCTGCCTTTTGAGATTTTCGCGATGAACATGCCAACGAACGGTGCCCAGGAGATCCACCAACCCCAGTAAAAGATGGTCCAACCGTCCATCATCCATTCCGGTCCGGAATCGTACTTCTCGATGGCCAAAGCAGAGGACGTTTCGATGCCGGTAGCCTCGAAGAGCTTGTCGCTCAAAGAATCTTTGCCCCAAAGCAAGGATTTACCTTCGTATTCGTACCCGTTATCGAATTCTTGATTCAATTGCGTCCACGTGCCGCAGTTGAAGCCGACTTGAATGACCCACGTCATGTACACGCCAACCGCCTCGACAAAGGAGTTGATGAGAAACCACGTGTTATCGCAAACGGTGACCAAGACGAGCAAGATCAAACCAATGGTGAAAGTAAACAGCGACAACGATTTGATGCCCCGTTTAAGACCGAGAAGGACTGAGCACGTCGCAACTGCGGTGATAATCCAGATGATACCGGTTTGCGTCTTTTGGTTGACCGCTACGGAACCATCCAAACGGGCGAGTACCGAGTTAATTTGAGAGACGCCCAAACCTAAGGACGTGCACACGCCAAAGGTTGTGCAAGAAATAGACAATGCATCGATCACATCGCCAGCGAAACCTTTGGTGTGATCACCAATCAACGGGTGAAAGGCGTTACGCATGGTCATCGGTAAACCTTGTCGATGGCAGACGACGCCGAGCGTCAACGCGACGACGATGTAAGGAATCCAGCCGTGAAGGCCCCAGTGAAAGAGGGTTTGAAAGATAGCCTGCTGCGCTTTTTGATCATCGTTGGTAACCGGAAGCTTTTGCAAATTACCGGATTGACGGTAGTGATAGATTGGTTCGGAGACACCGTAATAGTAGAATCCAACCCCGATACCGCAGGAGAAGAGCATAGAAAACCACGCGAAATCTGAAAATTCAGGTTTATCGTCGTCTTTGCCCAACTTGATGTTCGCATACTTCGTAAAAAGAAGCCAGAGCACAAATATGAACCAAATATCTTGAGTCAAGATGTACATCCACGTGAAGTTGACCGTGATCCATTTTTTCCATCGCGAAAACTCAGTCGGGAGTTTCGGATTGGAGTGTTCTTCTTCGTCGATCAATACCGCGGCGACAAAGCCCCACAACACGAGAGACGCGAGCAAGGAAGACACCCAGTTGAATCGAAGAAATCTGCACGAGTAGTCGTTTACATTTACATTTTTAACAGAGAAAGAGAGAGAGAAATTGTGCGTCGTCGTCAGTCGTCAATCGTGTCTATTATATTTTCGTTTTTTGAAATAATTCGCTCTCTCTCTCTCTCTTTCTTTGCTTTTTGTTGTTGTCGCGAGAGCGAGCGACGAGAGGCTCCTTCAAAAAAAAAAAAAATCTTCGCTGATGTGAAAAAAAATCACCCGAAATTCTCAGCGCTTTTTCCTCGTGCTTCGTCACCAATTTCCGATCACCCTCCCCAATTCAATTATTGGAACGAAGACGGCGGCGAATCAGTCGCGTCCAAAAGAAGAACTCGCTTTTTCTTTGCTCAAAAACGACGAAAGAAACGTTCATCTTTCATTTTCAGACGGTTTTTTGGAACGGAATCCGAGGAAAGACGAGAAAGACGCGCGCGCGCGAAAAGTGATAAGCAAACCAAGAAATATCAATTCAATAAAAAACCAACGGAAAAATAATTGAAAAAATAATAATAATATCACTCACGGTTTTCCGCCGATATCAACAGAAACCCATCTGTTCTTGCGCGTGTGGCGTTCGACGTTCTCGTCTTGAGAATAATCGTCGAATCTCTTTTCTTTAGTTTCTTCCGACATTGTTTTAGTGTGCGTAGGAGAAAGAAAGAAATTTGAATGAAGAAATTTGTACGGGAACAGGGAACTAAAAAACAGGAAAGATATGAAAATTTTTTTTGAGATTTTGACACCCCAAATGCCAAACACCGGTCCCCCGTAGCGTAAAATGTTCTGTGACAAGTGGTAATAATAATATTGATAATAATAATAATAACTAAAAACAAAGAAAAATCGATGACGATCAAAACAGAAACAAGAGCACGTGCAAGAGCGCGAAGTAGCCAATCAGTAAGACTCTTAACGTCGGTCTGCGCTGTAAAAACACGGAAAACCGATCGAACATGTTCGCCGCTTGCAAGCAACCGCTCGATTGCAACGGCGGGCAGAACGTCAACGACTTGAACTTGCCTTGCAAAGGCACGAAGGAGTAGCTTCCACCGGAAATGATCGCGCCTTCGATATCGTTCAACATCGTCTCGTCGTCGTCGTCGCCATAATCTTCGTTCTTTTTGTTGGTGAACCTGTGATGCGGGGACGGTTGCTTTTGTGCGCTTTCAGAGGCCCCTTGAACCGTCGCTGCTTGTTGTTGTTGCGCCGCCAAAGTGGCGGCTAAACGCGCGTCGAGCTGCGCTCTTTTCCCTCGCTCTTCTTGCAACTGTTCGCGCAAAACGTTCATGCCTTGCAACTCTTGCTCCAATCGAGACTTTAATTCGTGCAATTCTTTCTGCTGTTCCTGTTTTTCGCGTTCTAGTTCCTCCGCCGACGGGCCTTGCTGGACGTTTTCGGAGGCTTGCGCCAACGCCGCGTTCGCTTTCGAAAGTTCCTCCTCCAGGAACGTCGCTCTCTCGCTCGCCGCGCGCAACGCGGTTTCGTGTTCTTCCATCTTCATCTGCGCGTTCGTTTTGGATTCTTGATCGAAATCTTTCAACTTTTGTTTCAGCTCCTTCGCTTTCGCCTTTTCGCGATCGAAACTTTCCAAAGCTTTTTCGCATTCGGACATGAACATTTCCTTCTCCGCGTTGATTTCTTCCAGCTTTTCCGCGCTTTGCTCGATCTCTAACTTCATCTTCTGCACTTCGGAAACTTTCGCGTCTAATTCTTGCTTCAAACTTTCCGCAACCTCGCGCTCTCGAGTGCCTTCGTCTCTCGCTTCCGCAATCGTCGCTTGCAAAATTTGAATTTGCTCCGCGTGTTGTTCGTTCGCAGCGGCTAAAGTGCGTTCATCCTGTTCCGTGAGTTTCTTCTTCAACGTTTCAACTTCCTCGCGCGCGAGTTGCATGTTCGCGTTCGCTTCATTCAGCTCCATTTTCAATCGTTCCTCTTCGTTCAAGTTGCTCGCGTTGTTCTCCTCGTAAAACGATTTCAGATCCGCAAACTCCTTCTCTTTCGCTTGTAACTGTATCTTAGTCTCACCTAACTCTTTCTCTGCGTTCGCCACGGCTTCGCGCGACTGTGCTAATTCATTTTCTATGGAAGAGACTTTCTCCGCGGAAGCGTTGCGCTCGACGATCAAATCGTCCACTTGCTTTTGAATGCTTTCAACACCCGCCGCCGCCGTCGCTTCTCGCTCGAGCAACGACGCAATCGTCGCGTCTTTTTCCGCGAGCAGCGCGGTGTATTTTTCCTCTTTTTCTTTACTCATATCTTGTTGTTGCTGTTGAGGTGTAGGCTCAGCGTTCGCTAAAGCGTCCAAACGCTGTTGCAAGTCGATCAATTCCTGCTCCTTCACGCCGAGCGTTTTCTTTGTCTCTGCGAGATCTGCTTGGATAGACTTGCCTTTTCTGACGGCTTTTTGGACTTTCTCAGACTGCGTATTCTTCATTTTCGTCATCTCGTCCAAATCTTTCAATATTTTTTCGTTTGCCGCGAGTAATTCCCCTCGCTCGCTCTCCAAAGAGTTGATTTTCTCTAAAAGTGTAGCCTTCTCTTCCCTGAGCGAGTCTTCGTCCGATTTGTGCGCGTCGAAAGATTTCTCCAAATCGCCCATTTGCTTCTTATACTGGTCAATTTGCGCGATCAAATCGTAACGTTCATTCGATACCGTTCTCGCGTCGAGTTCTAACTGCGCGATTTTTTCGTTTGCTTCTCCCAACGTCGTTTTCGTTTCCGTCAACTCCATTTTCAATCGTTCCTCTTCGTTCAAGTTGCTCGCGTTGTTCTCCTCGTAAAACGATTTCAGATCCGCGAACTCCTTCTCTTTCGCTTGTAACTGTATCTTAGTCTCACCTAACTCTTTCTCCGCGTTGCCGCTTCTCTCGTTGGCGACTTCAATCGTCTTCATCAACTCTTCGCTTTGCGTCGTCAACGCGTCAAACGCCGACTTGATTTCGTCCCTCTCTGCTTGCAACGCGATGGTCGCTTCACCGTGCTCTTTTTTAATCTTTCCTAAAAATTCTTCGTGCGCCGCAGATGAGTTCTTCTGCAAATCGTCTATCTCTTTACGGAGAGCTTCCAGCGCTTGTTCCGCTTCCGCGAGCTTTCTCTGCGCTTCGTCGCGTTCGACGCCGAGTTGGAACTGTCCGGAAACTTCCTCCTGCGCAACCGATAACTCTTGCTCCAAGTGTTCGCACTTTGGTTTCAACTGTTGGTTAATTTCTCGCTCCAAATCTTCGCATTTTGGTTTCAATTCTTCGTTTATTTCGCGTTCAAACGCTTCGCACTTTAGCTTGATCGCTTCGTTTTCCTCCTTGGTGCGTTCAAACTCCGCGCGCAAAGACTCCGTAGACTGCGCGTTCGCGTGACGCAGCTCCTCGACTTCTGCTTCTAAACTCATGCGCGTACTCACTTCGTTTTCCAATTCTTGCTCTAACACTTTCGTTTTC
>Ga0255753_1004622_pt1 | contig 13595 bp, 12 predicted proteins | sample 041ome_10_FD_179953 | JGI IMG/M metagenome (GOLD analysis project Ga0255753, IMG submission 179953) | Coastal salt marsh microbial communities from the Groves Creek Marsh, Skidaway Island, Georgia - 041412US metaG (version 2) | ecosystem: Environmental > Aquatic > Marine > Intertidal zone > Salt...
ATGCCTATCGCAAGGTTGCAGAAAAACGATTGAAAACTGTGCGTAAATTCGACAGCGAAGCATTGGCCGTGACCACATCCAAACGCGCTGAACCGCGTGTTCCGTTTGGCCAATTGGTTGAACGCGGTATGTTGCGTCCAGGCGAAGAGCTGTGGTCAATGAATGGTCGTTACAAGGCCAAAGTGCGCGCAGATGGCACGTTGATTGGTGCCGACATCAAGGGGTCGATTCACCAAGTGGGTGCGAAACTTGAAGGCGCGCCAAGCTGTAATGGTTGGACCTATTGGTGTTACAAAAAGGACGGAAAAACCGTTCCAATCGATATGTTACGCCAACAAATCCGCGACGAAATGGTCGAACGTCCTAACTAATCCTAACAAAATATGCGTGTGCGCCCCATGGATGCGCACGCCCGATTTCCGCCTGTGTCCTGACAACACAAGGAAACTTGCCTCTATGCGTTTGCGCATAGAGGTCTTTTTGTTTTTGTCAGGATTTGTCCCTTTGGGTCAATCGAAAGCTGATCGCTTCGGCCAGATGGTTTTTTCGCGTAGGCCCAGATTGATCGAGATCCGCGATGGTGCGCGCGACCCGCATGATGCGATGATATCCGCGCGCTGTTAGGTCAAGCTTTTGTGTGGCCCGATCCAGATATGTGGTCGCCTCGGCGTCGAATTTCATGAATTTTTCCAACACATTGCCCTGCATATCCGCGTTTGTGTGGACTGTCTCAAACTCAGCCAAACGATCCAACTGAAGTTGGCGGGCCGCTTTTACACGTGCCGCGATTGCTGCACTGGGCTCGCCATCATTTGGAATGTTTAAATCGCGAAAGCGGACGGGGGAACCTCGATACGAATGTCAAACCGATCCATCAATGGACCCGAAATGCGGCCCATGTAATCCGCGCCGCACAGGGGCGCGCGATTACAGGCCTGTTCGGGTTGCGTCATGTATCCACACCGACAGGGATTGGCCGCCGCGATCAAGGTAAAGCGGCAGGGATATTTGACATGCGCATTTGCACGGGCAATCATCACCTCGCCCGTTTCGATGGGCTGGCGCAAGGTTTCAAGAACATGCCGCGGAAACTCGGGGAATTCGTCCATGAACAAAACCCCGTTATGAGCCAATGAAATCTCGCCCGGCTTCGCGCCCCGCCCCCCGCCGACGATTGCCGCCATGGACGACGTGTGGTGGGGTTCGCGAAAGGGTCGCACACTTTGCAACCCATTTGCGCTAAGCAACCCGGAAAGGGAGGAACCATCGTGGTTTCCAAGGCCTCTTGCGCGGTCATTGGGGGCAGGATTGTCGGCAATCGGGCCGCCAACATGGATTTCCCCGCGCCCGGTGTGCCGATCATCAACACATGATGGCGGCCTGCCGCTGCGATTTCTAGCGCGCGTTTTGCCCTTTCTTGTCCCTTGACGTCGTTCATATCGATCAAGTGTGGCGCTGCGTCTAAGGTGCGTGGGGCGGCCGGTTCGATGGGGTTTTGTGCGCTCATATGCTGGATCAGCCGCAACAGCGTTGGCGCCGCAATAACGCGGGTGCCGTCGACCCATGCGGCTTCGCTGCCGCAGTCCCGCGGGCAGAATAAATCTTTGTCCAACTCTGCCGCTTTCAAGGCTGTGGGCAGCGCCCCAGCAACCGCATTCAATCGCCCATCCAGCGATATTTCCCCGATGGCTAACGCGTTCTCAACATCTTCTTTGGGGATGATGTCCAATCCTGCGAGCAGTGACAAGGCAATGGGCAAATCCAAATGCGCCCCTTCTTTGGGCAGATCCGCAGGCGTTAGGTTGATCGTGATGCGCTTGGAGGGCAGCGCAATCGACAGCGACGAAAATGCCGCACGGATGCGATCGCGGGCTTCGGACACGGCTTTATCGGGCAGGCCGACGATGGAAAAGGCGGGAAGACCGTTTGCAATGGCGCATTCCACCTCGACCAATCGTGGTTCCATACCTTCAAAACAAACTGTATATGCCCGTGTGATCATTGCGCCCTCTCAGAGGTCACTTTTGATCAAGGATGGTTTCAAAATGGTTAACGACGCTGACCTGCGTCACCACGGGCGCTTTCCCTTTTACACCATAGGGGATAACATAAGATCATGGAATCGCAGTTGGATTGGCATTACGCCAAAGCAGTTTTGGAATGGCAAATGGAAATGGGTGCGACCGAGGCGATCTTGGACGCCCCTGTCAACCGTTTTGAATTGGCAGACAAGGCCAAGCCCGCGGTTTCGAAAACCACCGCCGTGCCAACCAAAATCGTCGAAGAAACCCCCGCTGACATCGCAACAAAATTGGCGCAATCGGCCAAAAGCTTGGATGATCTACGCGCCATTATGGATGGGTTTGAACACTGCGATTTAAAACGCGGTGCGCGACAGTTGGTGTTTTCTGATGGCAAAGTGGGCGCGCGCGTGATGGTGATTGGCGAAGGCCCTGGCCGTGACGAAGATATGCAAGGTAGTCCGTTCGTGGGCCGCGCGGGCCAATTGTTGGATAAAATGTTCGCGGCAATCGGGCTGTCGCGCGATGCAGTTGATCTTGAACGCGCGATTTACATCACAAATGTGGTGCCGTGGCGACCGCCGCAAAACCGTGATCCTTCGCCAGATGAAATTGAAATGATGTTGCCCTTTTTACAGCGTCACGTCGAATTGGCTGCCCCCGATGTCATCATAGCGATGGGCAATATCAGCTGTTCCGCGATTTTGGGGCAAAAGGGGATATCGCGTTTGCGTGGCACTTGGGCCAAGGCTTTTGGCGTGGATGTGTTGCCAATGTTTCACCCTGCCTATTTGCTGCGCAATCCGATTTCAAAACGCGAAGCTTGGGCGGATCTTTTGTCTGTTAAACAGAAATTGGGAAATTGAATGTCGCGCATTGATGAAACCAAAGACTTTATTCCCGTTCGGATCGCGGTTCTAACCGTGTCAGATACGCGTCAATTGGCGGACGATAAATCGGGCCAAACTTTGGTGGATCGGATCGTTGCAGATGGTCATATCGTCGTCGACCGCAAGATCGTGCCGGATGAGCGCACCGTGATTGCGGATCAGCTCAGGGCGTGGATAGCCGACGAAACCGTCGATGTGGTGATCAGTACGGGCGGCACTGGATTAACTGGGCGCGATGTCACCGTCGAAGCGCATCGCGATGTCTATGAAAAAGAAATCGACGCGTTTGGAACGGTGTTCACGATCATTAGTATGCAGAAAATTGGGACTTCTGCCATACAATCGCGGGCCACTGGGGGTGTTGCGGGCGGAACCTATCTGTTTGCGCTTCCCGGATCGCCCGGTGCATGCCGTGATGCGTGGGATGAAATTCTTTCCAAACAATTAAATTTTCGTCATCAACCCTGTAATTTTGTTGAAATAATGCCGCGATTGGACGAACATCTGCGACGGAAGTAGACGCACGTCGCGTTGAATGCAAAAGGGCTTAAAAAATTCATTGCCCGATACACTGAAATATACTGTTTTGATATCTTAAGGACCGCGACATGCGCTTTCTTCGTAATGGCCTAATCGGATTGTTTCTCATGGCGCTCAGCCTCGGTCTATTGGCCTATGCAGGGCAAATGGTGAAAACAGCGATCAACGATCGTATGTCCAAAGAAACCCGCGCGCCCCAAGCGCGTGAGCGTGTGTTTACGGTAAATGTTGTGCCGGCGTCACCGGAAACCATTTCGCCGGTGCTTGAGGTTTTCGGCGAAATCCAAAGCCGGCGAACATTGGACTTGCGTTTGCCAAGCAGCGGCCAAGTCATTGAGCTGTCCCCGAACTTTATCGAAGGCGGTCAAGTCCAAGCTGGCGAGGTTTTGGTTCGTGTCAATGATGCCGATGCGCAATCCGTTTTGGCCCGTGCCAAGGCCGATGTTACCGACGCGCTGGGCGAAGTCACCGAGGCAGAGCGTGCCATCGCATTGGCCCAAGATGAACTGGCCGCAGCACAACAGCAAGCGGATCTGCGGCAACGCGCTTATGAACGCCAACAAGATTTGCAAACCCGTGGTGTCGGGACAGCGGCGTCGGTCGAAGCGGCCGAACTTGCCGCATCTTCGGCCGCACAATCCGTTTTGTCGCGGCGCAGCGTGCTGGACCAGGCCAAGTCGCGCCAGTCACAGGCGAAAACGCGCCTGACCCGTGCAGAGTTGGCTGCCGCCGATGCGCAGCGCCGATTGGATGACACAGTGTTACGCGCGGAATTCTCGGGTGTTCTGAGCGGTATTACATTGGTCCAAGGCGGTTTGGTTGGTGCAAACGAACGCATTGGCCAGTTGATCGACCCCAGCGCGCTTGAGGCGGCGTTCCGCGTGTCCACCGAACAATATAGCCGACTTTTGGATGATGCAGGTCAATTGATCCCCGCAAAAGCAGGGGTTTCCCTAAGCGTTATGGGAACAGAGCTGACATCTGACGCCGTCATTAGCCGTGATGCCGGTGCGGTTGGCGATGGTCAAACAGGGCGCTTGGTATTTGCGCAGCTGGACAAGCCAATCGGCCTGAAGCCCGGGGACTTTGTTTCGGTCAAAGTCCAAGAGCCCGAGCTTCGCTTTGCGATCCGCTTGCCCGGCACAGCGCTTGACGCGGCCAATTCGGTCTTGGTCGTGGATCAAGAAGATCGGTTAGAGAAAATCGACGTCACCTTGCTGCGCCGTCAAGGCAATGACGTGATCGTTCGATCACGCGACTTGGTTGGTCGCGAAGTTGTCGCACAGCAAACCCCGCTATTGGGCGCAGGGATCAAGGTCAAGCCGCTGCGTGCCGCGGATCGTGATGGTGCGCCTGCAGAACCTGAAACGGTTGAGCTGACAGAAGAACGTCGCGCAAAGCTGATCGCCTATGTCGAAGGGAATGGATTTATCCCCGACGCAGCAAAGACGCGAATTTTAGGCCAATTGAAACAAGAAAAAGTCCCTGCACAAGTTGTTGAACGCTTAGAAAGCAGAATGTGAGATCAAACATGGTACGAGACATACCAAAATCGGCTGGCGGACTGTTATCGTATTTTACGCGCCATAAAACGGCGGCGAACCTGTTATTGGTCATTTTGTTGGTCGCAGGCCTTTTGGCAGTCCCACGGATGCGGGCCCAGTTTTTCCCCGATGTGATTATTGACAACATCTCGATCTCAATCATTTGGAAAGGCGCAGGGGCAGAAGACGTTGATGATGCGATCGTGCAACTGGTTGAACCCACACTTTTGGCCATCGAAGGTGTGACAGGTGCCACCAGCACTTCACGCGAAGGCAGCGCGCGCATCGCGTTGGAATTCGAACCTGATTGGGACATGTCGCGGGCAAAGGCCGATGTTGAGACAGCGCTTGATTCCGTCAACAACCTTCCAGAAGACGCAGACGATCCGACAATCACACGCTCGTCTTGGAGCGATCGCGTCACAGATGTCATCATCTCGGGCCCCGTCGAAATCGAGCAGCTTGGGCAATTTGCAGACGAATTTGTTCTGCGGCTCTTTAATGACGGGGTGACGCGTACCGCAATCCAAGGTGTGGCTGCACCCGAAGTGATTATCGAAGTTCCCACTGCGAACCTAATCAAATATGATACATCGATGCGCCAGATTGCGGCCGCCATCGCCGAAGAGGTGAACGCCGATCCCGCAGGTGATGTCAGTGGCGCCAACACCCGTGTTCGCACGGGCGTGGAAAAGCGCAGCGTCGAACAAATCCAATCCATCGTATTGGGATCAAACGCGGATGGGTCCACGTTGACCATTGGCGATGTCGCCCAAGTCTTTGCAGAAGGCGTTGATCGTGAACGCGCGTATTTTGTCGGTGAAAACCCTGCGGTTGCGGTACGTGTGGATCGGTCGCAAAAGGGCGACGCAATCGACATTCAACACCAAGTCGAAGGGGTTGCGCAAAAGCTGCAGGCAACCCTTCCCGAAGGGACAACCGTCGAATTAATCCGAACCCGTGCAGAATATATTTCGGGCCGTCTGAACATTCTGATTGAAAACGGCCTATCGGGGTTGGTTTTGGTTCTGGGGCTGTTGTTCTTGTTCCTGAATGCCCGTACCGCGTTTTGGGTCGCGGCGGGTATTCCAACCGCGATGATGACGGCAATTGCGATTATGTATGTCGCAGGCATCACGTTTAATATGATTTCCCTTTTTGCCCTGATCATCACGCTTGGCATCGTGGTGGACGATGCGATTGTGGTCGGTGAACACGCAGATCAAAGGGCGCGACGTGGTTTGCCCCCCGTCGAGGCGGCGGAAACGGCGGCTCTGCGAATGGCGATGCCTGTTTTGGCGGCAACGATTACAACCGTTATTGCGTTCTTTGGTCTGACATCAATCAGTGGGCGGTTTGGCGATTTGATCGCCGACATTCCATTTACCGTGATTGTGGTTTTGTTGGCGTCCTTGGTCGAGTGTTTTTTGATCCTGCCAAATCACATGGCACATTCGCTGTCATCCGATGACAAAATCCGTTGGTATGACCGCCCAAGCCAATATGTGAACATGGGCTTTGAATGGGTGCGCGACACTGTGTTCCGCCGCTTTATGATGTTCGTGGTGCGAACACGCTATGTCATGATTGCAGGGGCTTTGGTTCTCTTGGCATCGCAAATCACGCTTGTCGTGTCGGGCAAAGTGAACTGGCGCTTTTTTTCGGCGCCTGAATTGTCATCGGTGACGGGCAATTTCGCGATGCTCAATTCTGCGACGCGTGAAGACACCATTGAAATGAGCCGCGAAATGCAGCGTGCCGTTGAAGAGGTCGCAAAATCATACGAGGAACGATACGGCCGCAACCCCGTGGAATATGTGCTGATCGAAGTCGGTGGCAATGCGGGCAGATCGCTGCCCGGAACCGAAAGCAAATCTGCCGATCTGTTGGGAAGCATCTCGATTGAAATCATAGAACCCGATTTCCGCCCCTATTCCAGTTTTGCCTTTGTCGGTGAATTACAAGATGCCGTGCGCAATCATCCCTTGTTGGAAACCGTTTCCTTCCGCGGATGGCGGTCGGGGCCGGGTGGCGATGCGTTGGATGTGCAATTCTTTGGTGCAGATGCAGAAACGCTTAAAGCTGCTGCGGAAGATTTGAAAACTGCGCTTGCGCGGTTCCCCGTTGTTTCAGCGGTCGAGGATGACCTGTCTTATGACAAAGAAGAGCTCGTTTTAGAATTGACGCCCCAAGGCCAAGCGCTTGGTTTTACCATCGATGGATTGGGCTCTGTGCTGCGCAACCGTTTGAATGGGGTCGAGGCCGCAACATTCCCAATGGGAACGCGCAGTGCTGCCATTCGCATTGAGCTGCCAGAAGAAGAGCTGACATATGATTTCCTCGAACGGATGCAGCTGCGTGCGCCAAGTGGGATCTATGTACCGCTTGCCGATATTGTCAGCGTCGAGCGCAAATCAGGGTTTTCAACGGTGCGCCGTGAAAATGGCATCCGATTGATTTCCGTGACAGGTGACATTGCAGAAGATAACCCAGATGACGCGGTTGCGGTCAGCGAAGCATTGGAAAATGACATCCTGCCGCGCATCGCGTCAGAACGTCAAGTTGATTGGCGTTTGTCAGGATTGTCAGAGCAGGAAAATGAATTCCTAAGCGATGCACGCACGGGGTTAATCCTGTGTTTGACGGGAATTTATCTGACACTCACATGGGTTTTTGCCAGCTGGACACGCCCAATTGTAGTGATGGCGGTCATTCCCTTTGGTTTGGTTGGTGCGATTTGGGGTCATTATTCGTGGGATATTGCGATGTCGATGTTCACCGTGGTGGGCCTGTTGGGGATGATCGGTATTATTATCAACGACTCGATCGTTTTGATCACGACAATCGACGAATATGCCAAAGATCGCGGGTTGATCCCCTCGGTCATCGATGCGGCTGCGGATCGTTTGCGCCCTGTTATTTTGACAACTGCGACCACCGTTTTGGGGTTGGGGCCGTTGTTGTACGAACGGTCGTCACAAGCAGAGTTTCTGAAACCTACCGTGGTGACATTGGTCTATGGGTTGGGGTTTGGCATGGTCTTGGTGTTGATCGTTGTTCCATCCTTGATCGCCATTCAGAATGATTTCCAACGGTTCCGCGTGGCCTTTTTCAAAGGGTTGCGCATGCGAAATACGGGCGTTCGGGCGATGTTTGTTGGATCAACGATTGCAATCGTGGGCTGGCTTGCTGCGACGATGGGTTGGGTCATTGTGTATGATACTTTGCCAGCGATGCTTGCGGGGGTATTTACCACATTTGGCATCGGGATCGGGATCACAACTGCCTTTGCCGCATTTCTGGCAGGTGTCGTTGTCTTGATCGCGATCTTGACCTTGGTCACGCATTTCAACGCGCTTATGTCTTGGATCAGGTCGCGCCGCTTGACCCCTGCGGAATAGACGTAGGTCGGGTGGCGGCACGCCGCATCAGCGGCGCGCGCATCCGATTTGCTCAATCGAGCGTGATGATGTCACAATCGTCAATCGAAGTTTGTCGCGCGCAAGCAGGATCGGCGTATCTGATCCGCTATGGATCGTTGCCGTTGCCATCAGCTTTGATCCCTCTCGGTTGGTCTGATCCATGACGACCCACGCAGTGGGATCCGCATATTCGACAACAATCCATTCCCACACATCTGTTTTCGGAAGGCCCGATGTGACAGCGACATTCAATTTGGACCCCTCTTGCGAAAAGGTGCATGTCATTTTCGCGCCCGCGACTTGATCGCTTGGGAATGGGGCCGTGGCAAGTGCCGCGATAATTTTTGGATCCCGCTTTTTTGTGGGTGAGAGTGTTTCTGTCATGACAAAATCAACCGGCACACAGATGTCATCACATACCCCGATGCTTGCGGCGACGGCCAATGTGACCGGTCCCGCCGATTTCGGTGTGATCCGCAACGGCAGCACAAGCGCATTTTGATAGCCCAAAGTTTCATATCCGTCTGATCCAGACAGGCTTGGGGTTGGCCAAATGATATCAACACGGGCGACATTTTCGCTGCCCGAGAAATCAAAACTTGGTGGAAAGCCCGCATCCCCCGGCGCACGCCAATAGGTTTTCCACCCCTCATCCATGGTGAATTCCAAAGCAGACGTAATGACACCTGATGTGTCTTGCCATCCCTGAAGGATCACCGCGCTGCGCAAACCTTCTGCGTGTACGGCAGAACCTGCACAAAGTATTACGGTCGAAAGGGTTTTCAAAATGCGTGAAAATTTGTTCATATTCGGGTTTTGAGACAAATTTAACGACTTGCCAAGTCACAATAAAGCGATAACCTGTTACATAGGGAAAATTGAGAGTGCGGTGCGATGTCTATGGTTCTTGGGAATCTGGCGGGAAAGTTCTTGGTTGCGATGCCCGGTATGGGCGATCCAAGATTTGAACATTCTTTGATCTATGTATGTGATTATTCCGACGATGGCGCGATGGGGTTGATCGTCAACAAGCCTGTCGAAGGCCCAGATTTCGGTCAGTTGTGTGATCATCTTTTGGTGTCGCGCACCCGTGAAATTAATGTCGATGTGGTCTATGGCGGACCGGTCCATGAAAAGCGTGGATTTGTTTTGCACAGTGCGGATTACCAACCAGACGAAGCAGGGCGGGTGCTTGGGCAAGATTTGGCCATGTCAACGACGTTGAGTGTTATCGAAGATCTGGCGCGTGGCGAAGGACCCGTCAAAGCCATGGTTGCGATGGGGTGTGCCGGTTGGTCAGCGGGGCAGTTGGAAAAAGAGATTTCGCAAAACGCGTGGATGATCGTTGATGCGGACCCGGATTTGATCTTTTCCCATGACTTTGATGACAAATGGAAAACCGCGCTTGTGCGGGCGGGGATCGATGCGCGGCTTTTGGAGCCAGCGCTAGGAAGCGCGTGATTTAATCGCGGGGGGCCGCTGCGCGGGACAAGCGGTCGTTGATTGCAATTCCGATCCCGTGGTTCGGGATCGGGGAAACGGCAATGCGGTCGCCGTCCATGTCATCGATTTGATGCAGCATCGCAAAGAGATTGGCCGCCGCTTCAACCAAATTACCTGTTGGGGATAGGTTTAATTCACATGTGACATCCCCGAACCCCAATCTTTTTTCGCCGGCATGCCAATCCTTGGCATCAAGACGCACTGCGGCGCGGGGTGCGTAGTGGGATGTCATCTGGCCGGGTGCAATGATATTGTCTGCGTGTTCCAATCGCGCCACGGGTTGATCCAAAACGGAACTGATGTCGGCGGCAGTGATCGTGCCAGGACGCAAGATCGTCGGATTTGGGTCAAAGTGCAAAATGGTCGATTCAACCCCATTTTCGCTATGACCTTCCGTGAAAATTGCGTCGATGCGCCCGTCCAGCCCGTTCAACACGTGGTCAGCCCGTGTCGGGCTTATCTTGCCTGACAGGTTGGCAGAGGGTGCTGCGACGGGTCCGTCAAAGGCGCGCAACATGGATTGTGCAATCGGATGGCACGGGATGCGGATTGCAACTGTCGGCAAACCCGCGGAAACCAACTTTGATACACCAGCATCTGTGCGCATCGGCAGAACAAGCGTCAAAGGACCCGGCCAAAACGCATGCGCCAAGTGATCGGCCTGATCGTTCCATTCGACCAAGCGTTTGGCCATTCCAACATCGGACACATGCACGATCAGGGGGTTAAAGCTTGGCCGCCCTTTCGCCTCGTAAATCTTGGCAACGGCCAAATCATCACAGGCATCCGCCCCCAAGCCGAATACAGTTTCGGTGGGAAAGGCAACCAACCCCCCTTTGGCCAAAATCTCGGCGGCTTTTTCGATGTCGTGCTGGGAGGACCCCAATCGCTGTGTGTACATGATCCAATTGACGCTGCGTTTTAGTTGCCGTTCCTCATATCGCTAACTTATGGATAAGACCAGTCCGACCAACAAATGAATAAGGATTTGTCATGCCCTTTCGTGCCCCTGTGTCCGAATATCAGTTTTTGTTTGAAAATGTTGTCGATTATTCGGTTTTAACAACAGTTGAAAAATTTGAACATGCCACATCTGACATTGTCGACGCGATCTTAACCGAAGCAGGGCGGTTGTGCGAAGACGTGATTGCGCCGCTGCAACGAAACGGGGATACCGATCCCGCACGGTTGGAAAACGGTGTTGTGCGCACGTCAAAAGGATTTGCAGACGGATACCGCGCGATTGCCGAGGGCGGATGGGTGTCCACATCGGCCAGTCCCGAATTTGGCGGCATGGGGCTGCCTTTGACGGTGACAACCGCTGTGAACGAAATGATGGCCGCGGCCTGTTTGTCGCTGCAGCTCAACCCATTGATGACCCAAGGCCAGATCGAAGCCTTGGAACATCACGCCAGCGACGAGATCAAAGCGCTGTACCTGCCAAAGCTGATTTCAGGCGAATGGAGCGGGACAATGAATTTGACCGAACCACAAGCGGGATCCGATGTTGGCGCCTTGCGGTCAAAGGCTGAGCCAAACGGTGATGGCACCTATGCAATCACGGGGCAGAAAATCTATATCTCATGGGGTGATAATGATTTCACGGGCAACGTGTGCCATTTGGTTCTTGCACGTCTGCCGGATGGGGTTGCGGGGACCAAAGGCATTTCTTTGTTCATCGTACCGAAATATATCCCGGATGAAAACGGCAATCCTGGTGTGGCGAACACATTGCACGTTGTCTCGCTTGAACACAAAATGGGTCTGCACGGCAGCCCAACAGCCGTGATGCAATATGACGGTGCCAAAGGGTGGTTGATCGGCGAACCTCACGACGGTATGCGGGCCATGTTCACGATGATGAACAATGCGCGTCTGGGCGTTGGCGGCCAAGGTATTGGCGCCGCAGAAGGCGCGTTGCAACACGCTTTGGCCTATGCCACGACCCGCAAACAAGGGCGCAGCCCCATTGAAAACGGCACAGGGACCATCATTGATCACGCCGATGTGCGCCGCATGTTGATGACGATGAAGGCGGATGTGTTTGCCGCACGCGCCATTGCGCTGTCGAATGCGGTTGCGATTGATATGGCGACTGCCACAGGTGATGCCGATTGGTCCGCACGTGCTGCGTTTCTAACCCCAATCACCAAGGCGTTTGGAACAGATACGGGCATCGATGTTGCATCGATGGGAATGCAAGTGCACGGTGGCATGGGCTTTATCGAAGAAACAGGTGCCGCACAGTATTTGCGCGATGTCCGCGTCACCGCGATTTACGAGGGCACGAACGGCATCCAAGCAATGGATCTGGTGGCACGCAAATTGATGGACGGTGGCGATGCGGCCTTTGCCTTGCTCGACGAGATGCAAAGCAAAATAGAAGAGGCCCGCAGCCAGATGTCTGACCTTGCCGAACCCGTATGGCAAGCGATTGAATCCCTGCGCGAAGGCACCGATTGGATGCTGGAACATACAAATCTCAACGATCGCTTCGCCGGCGCAGTGCCATTCCTGCGCGCCTATGCCCGTGTGCTAGGCGGTTATTTCCACCTTCGCGCTAGCTTGGTCGAAACCTGTGATGGCCCACGTACCAAATTGGCACGCTTTTATATAAAATCGCTGTTGCCCGAATATCACGGCCTCTTGGCTCAGTCGCGACAGGGTTCCGGCGAACTTTACGCAATGTCAACAGACGAACTGTTGAATATCTAACACTGCTCAAGCGGTTCTAAAACCAGATGCGGCGCGCGGGTGGTTCGGTTTTCAACCTGACCGCGCGCCGCGACAACATGCGCTTTGGAAAATTTGCATAGATGCGTGACATATGTTTGTGAATCGGCTAATGAGCGGAAAACAGTAATCTATAGGGTGTAATTATGGCTGAACATAAACACGGTTCAATGGACACAAGCGTCCAAGAAAAAACCTTTGAAGGTTTTATTTCATGGTCCATCAAAGTTGCAATCGCATCTATCGCGATTTTGGTCTTTATGGCTATCTTTAACAGCTAATTTTTTGGGGGACGGGATGCGCTGGATCATATTGGGCGTTTTTGCCTTATTGGCGGCGTGTACGGGTACCCCGAAACATTATGTCTCGGACGAGATGGCAAGAGCATCGGCATATGTTCACGATGGACCGCCGATGCTCGCGCTTTATACAATGGTGAACAATCGCCATGGTGCCGGTGAACACACGGCGCTGTTGATCAATGGATCGCAGCGCGTTGTATTTGATCCCGCGGGCACCCTTGTGCACGAAGTTCTGATCGAAAAAGATGACGTGTTATACGGGATGACCCCCCGCGTGTTGGATTTTTTCACCCGCGCACATGCGCGAAAATCATTCCATGTTGTGATCCAAGAAATTGATGTCACGCCTGAGGTTGCCGAAATCGCGTTGAACCTTGCGCGATCGAATGGGCCTGTGCGCTCTGCGTTTTGCGCCAGCGCGACATCCAATTTGTTGCGCAAGGTGCCAGGGTTCGAAACGATGCCCTCAACGATGCGTCCCAACAAATTGCGCGATGCCTTTGGCCAATTGCCGGGGGTGCGTGAACGGGCCTTGTACGAATATGATGACGACGACAAGACCGTCGCATTGCGGGCGTTCGACCCCAGCCAGTTTACACAGAACTAGGGGATATCGATGCACACCGCGTCGATTGTTCCA
>Ga0255753_1004623_pt1 | contig 13595 bp, 10 predicted proteins | sample 041ome_10_FD_179953 | JGI IMG/M metagenome (GOLD analysis project Ga0255753, IMG submission 179953) | Coastal salt marsh microbial communities from the Groves Creek Marsh, Skidaway Island, Georgia - 041412US metaG (version 2) | ecosystem: Environmental > Aquatic > Marine > Intertidal zone > Salt...
ACAAGGTATTGATCCTGATAGAATAAAGGTTATTTCCTATGGTAAAGAAAGACCTGCAGTTGTTGGATCCAATAATATGGCATGGTCAAAGAATAGACGGGCCGTTACTGTTATTGAGTAATAGTTATAGTTTGGTTAAGTTTGTTTAGCTTAATTGATATTTCGCATTAGCTTATTTCTAAGAGTCAACGATGCATAGAATCTATTATGTAATATTTTTACTGTTTCCTTTTGTATGGTCTCCAGCTTCATCCCAAAATATTGATGGAATTAAAGAGATTGTAACTATTCAACAAGAAAAAATTTCTAGAATAGAGGAAACTGTTAAAAAATTAATAGGGTCTTTTGAAACTATCTCCAATTCCAATAACAATGCTGTTAAAACCGAAGATGTAGAAAGACAAATTTATTCTATAAACCAAAAACTTACTTTATTAGAGAATAATCTAAAAAATATTACTAATTTATCATATGATTTAGAGTTTGCTCTTAAAAGAATTGAAAGACATTTAGAATTATCATCTATTCAAAATGTAAATAAAAAAGAGAATAAAGAAGAAAAAGAAGAAAAACCAAATTTTACGAATGATAACAATGTAGATATTTCAAAGCAAAGCCTTGAAAATAAAACTGATGGTGTATTAGGTTTTATAAAAGATTCTAATTCTGTAGATAATAATAAAGCTGGTACCGAAGAAAAATCTGTTTCAATAAATAACGCTATTGATAATAAAATATTAAACAAGACTAATCCTGAGGAAAACTACAATGTAGCTTTAGATTTTGCTGTTGATCTGGATTTTGTAAATGCTGAAAAAGCATTTAAAGAATTTTTGATTGTTCATAAAGACAGTAATAAAGTTGCAGATGCTCAATATTGGCTTGGAAGAGTTTACTTTGCTCAAAGTAAGTTTGAAGAAGCTGCCATTACTTTTGCAGAATTTAATAGTGTTTTTCCAAATGATGCTCGGTTTCAAGAAACAACGTTGCTTATTGCGGAGTCAGCTGTCAACTTTGCTCCTAAAAATCAGCTTTGTGATATTTTGAAGCAGTCACTTGAGTTTATGATAAATCCTTCAGAAAAATTCACTAATAGGATTAATGTCCTTAAGAATGAAAATCAATGTAATGATGGATGATTAATTCTTTCAATACTGAATTTTCAAAACTTTTAAATTATCAAGATAACTCTAAAAATAATTTTGTTCTTGGTCTATCAGGCGGCCTTGATTCAATGGTTTTGCTTTACTCTCTTAAAAATTTCATAGACAAATTTGACTCTCATAAAATAAAAATTTTTCCAGTAATTATTGATCATAATTTGAGGTCAGAATCTTCCGATGAAGCTAAGGCAGTGCAAGAGATTTCAAAAAAAATTGGATTTCAAACAAGTATAAAAAAAATTGTTAATAATAAACCTAATGGAAACATCCAAGATTGGGCAAGAAGAAATAGACGTGATCTATTATTTGAAAGTTGTTCAATTCTATCTGCCAATCTCCTTTTAGCACATCATTTTGATGATCAAGCTGAAACATTATTTATGCGTTTTACAAAAAACTCAGGATTAGATGGCCTCATAGGGATGAAATCAATAAGTTTTTGGAATGGTATTTTTATTTTAAGACCATTTTTAAATTTTTCTAAAAACCAAATTTATAATTATGCAATAAATAATAATATTAAGTATTTTGAAGACTCTTCAAATTATTTGTTAAAATACGAAAGGGTTAGAGTAAGGTATCTTTTAAATAACATTAAAACTAATGTATGGAAAAACATATCAAAAGACTTAAATCGTTTTGGTGTTGTGAGCAGTAATCTCATTACAAAAATAAATATATTATTTAATGATTGGATAAAACAAAATGCTATTATTGATAAATGTGGAGGTGTAAGGCTGTGCCATGACAGTACAAGAATTCTATTTGAAAAATCCGATATTTTTTGTATTAAATTCTTTATCAAAATAATTCAGACTGTTGGAGGAAAAGAATACCCTCCAAAAAGAAAACAAGTTCGACACTTAATTAATTCTTTGTTCATTATGAAATTTAAAAAACACACCTTAGGAAATGTATGTGTTTTTCTTAAACAAAATTATATTTATTTTCTTCGCGAACAAAGAAATCTGCATTTTAATATGGAGATAAAAAAAAATAAAAAATATATTTTTGATGGTCGTTTTATTATTTCTAGCAGTGCTTCTGGAACCTTAATTAGTTCTGAAACAGGAAATCACAATAATATTTCAGATAAAAGCCCATTTTATGATTACAAAAGACTGATTAACAATACAATTCCTTGTATTCAAACCCTTGAAGGTAAACTGATTAAACCCCATTTAAAAATTATAGATGAAAAAACAAAGATAAATACTAATGAAATTATAAAACCAAACTCTTTTAAGCTTTACCTTATTAACAGAGTATTGATATAATTATAAAAATTTGTAAAGGAAAGTAATGAACAATTTTGGAAAAAATATAGCTGTATGGGTAATTATATCTCTTGTGTTGATTGCTATTTTTAATGTTTTTCAGGGAAATTCCTCTAAAACATCAACTAATGCAATTGCTTATTCAGACTTTTTAGCAAGGGTAAATTCTGGTGAAGTAAGAGAAGTTAGTATTCAAGGGGATAAAATTTTTGGTTCATCAAATAGCGGTGTACCATTTTATTCATTTATACCTAAGGAAGATGAGCTGGCAAACAAATTGTCTGAAAAGGGGATTAAGGTAACTGCTGAACCAGCTGAAAGTGGTATGCCAGGGATTTTGTCAGTATTGATATCATGGTTTCCAATGTTGCTTTTTATAGGTGTTTGGATCTTTTTTATGAAACAAATGCAAGGTGGTGCGAAGGGGGCCATGGGTTTTGGTAAGTCAAAAGCGAAGCTTCTTACTGAACATAGAGATAAGGTAACTTTTAGAGATGTTGCGGGTATTGATGAAGCAAAAGCCGAATTAGAAGAAGTAGTAGAGTTTCTTAGAGATCCTAGTAGGTTTCAGAAGCTTGGTGGTAAAATTCCAAAAGGTGTCTTGCTTGTAGGACCTCCAGGAACAGGGAAAACTTTATTGGCGAAAGCTGTTGCAGGTGAAGCAGGTGTTCCATTCTTTACTATTTCTGGTTCCGATTTTGTTGAAATGTTTGTTGGTGTTGGTGCTTCAAGGGTAAGGGATATGTTTGAACAAGGTAAAAAGAATTCACCTTGTATTATCTTTATCGATGAGATTGACGCAATGGGAAGGCATAGAGGAGCAGGCCTAGGTGGTGGTAATGATGAAAGAGAACAGACATTAAACCAGCTATTAGTAGAAATGGACGGTTTTGAAACAAACGAAGGTGTGATTTTAGTTGCTGCAACTAATAGACCTGATGTATTGGATCCTGCTTTATTAAGACCGGGTAGATTTGATAGACAGGTAGTTGTTCCAAACCCTGACATGATAGGGCGTGAGAAAATTTTGAAAGTTCATATGAAAAAAGTTCCTTTGTCTTCTGATGTGGTCGCTAAGACTCTTGCACGAGGAACACCAGGGTTTTCAGGTGCTGATTTAGCTAATCTTGTAAATGAAGCCGCTCTTTTGTCAGCTCGCAAGGGTAGAAATAATGTTAGTATGATTGAGTTTGAAGAAGCTAAAGACAAGGTTATGATGGGATCTGAAAGAAGGTCGATGGTAATGACAGAAGAAGAGAGAAAACTTACTGCCTATCATGAAGCGGGTCATGCAGTTGTGGCTGCATACTCTCCTGCGAGTGATCCGATTCATAAAGCAACCATAATACCAAGAGGAAGAGCTCTTGGTATGGTAATGAGATTGCCTGAGGGTGATAGGGTATCAATGGCTAAAGATAAATTATTTGCAGATCTTAGGGTGGCTTGTGGTGGAAGAATAGCCGAAGAAATGATATTTGGTAAAGATAAGGTTACGACTGGTGCGAGTTCTGATATTAGAATGGTTACGGACACTGCTAGAAGAATGGTAACTGAGTGGGGTCTTTCTGATAAATTAGGTTTTTTAGCTTATGAAGCTAACGAACAAGAGGTTTTTCTAGGCAGATCTGTTTCTCAACAAAAAAATGTATCAGATAATACAGCTTCTCTTGTTGATGAAGAAATTAGAAAAATTGCTGATTCAGTCTATGTTGATGCTGAAAAAATGTTAAAAAAATATTCTAAACAGCTTAAAAGAGTTGCTGAAGCATTGTTAGAGTATGAAACTTTAGATGGAAAGCAAATCCAAGATCTATGTGATGGTTTAAAAATTTCTATTAAGAAAAGTGATGATAATGATAATGCTCCGAAAGCTAAAAAGCCAAAAAGAACAGCTGGCATTCCCTCTACAACTGCAAAGCAAACAATAGTTACAAATGATATAGATCACTCTTAATTATAAATAATGGTAGATGTAAATCGAGACAGACACTTGTTTGCTCCACCTTTTTGTAAAGGAGTTGAAACTTATATTTTACCAATTCCTAAAAGTAAATATGAACTCCATAATGGATTAAAAATTGCAGGTGGTTGGAGATATTTTAATGATCTGCGAGTAATTCAAAAAAAGAATGATTCTTACGTAGAAGTTTTGATGTCAACTTCTGAGTTTATATCATCAGCTAAAATGGCTAGTAAGAAGTCTTTAAGAAAAGCAGAACTACATATTGAAAACATTGTAAGAAAAAGATTGCCTTTTGCTACAATTGATATGTCATTACCTCATGTGATGGGAGTATTAAATTTAACTCCTGATAGTTTTTATAAAAAAAGTCGAGAAAATAATACGAAAATAGTTTTAAGAAAATGCAAGCGTATGGTTCAAGATGGCGCAACAGTTCTTGATATAGGTGGAGAGTCCTCTAGGCCAGGTGCAGATAAAATATCAGAAAAAACAGAGCAAGAAAGAGTTGAAAAAATATTAAATCAACTTAAACATGAAGATATTAAATCTATTATTTCTTTAGATACTAGAAATTTAGGTACAATGAAACTTGGATATAATATTGGTGTTGATATTATAAATGATATTTCCGGTTTAGATACTAATGATAAGGTTGAATTTGTTGCATCAAAAAATTTACCTGTGATTGTAATGCATATGCAAAATAAACCTGAAAATATGCAAATCAACCCTCAATATAACTTTTCTCCAATAGATGTTTATAATTTTTTTTCAAAAAAAATTAATGATTTATTACACTTGGGTTTAGATATTTCAAATTTGGCAATTGACCCTGGCATAGGCTTTGGAAAGAATAAATATCATAATTTAGATATACTTAAGAACTTAAGTATCTTTCATGGTTTAGGAGTACCAATCTTAATTGGTATAAGTAGAAAATCATTAATAGGAGAGCTTGCCATAGAAGATTTTAAGTCTCGTGGTATTTATAAAAGATCAGTAGGTCCAAGCAGTAGGTTAAGTGGCTCTCTTGCATTTTCTATTCATGCCTTTAATAATGGGATACAATTAATAAGGACACACGATGTTTTTGAAACTAGGCAGGCATTAACGTGCCAGTTTTCTCTAAATTAAAGGTATATCATGGTGAAGGATAATTTTAATAGCACAAACAGATTATTTGGCACTGACGGTATAAGGGGGACTGTGAACAAAGATAAAGTTACTGCTCTAATGGCTGTTAATTTAGCTATGGCTGCAGGATCATATTTTTATGGTAAAGCCGGAACAAAAAAACCAAGAGTTTTAATTGGCAAAGATACTAGGTTATCTGGTTATATGCTAGAGCCCGCATTGGTAGCAGGCTTTACTTCTGTTGGTTTAGATGCAATTACAACAGGACCACTTCCAACTCCTGCCATAGCTCATTTAACAAGAGCTCTGAGATGCGATTTAGGTGTTATGATTTCAGCATCCCATAATCCTTATGAAGATAATGGTTTAAAACTTTTTGGCTCTAACGGATTTAAATTAAGTGACGAAGTTGAAAATGAAATTCAACTAAGAATGGAAAAAAAGCCTCTTTTAGCAAAATCTGCTAGTCTAGGTAGGGCAAGGAGAATGGAAGATGCGATTGGAAGATACGCAGAATTTATTAAACAAATATTGCCTAAACAAGAAGATTTAAGTGGTTTAAAGCTAGTATTAGATTGTGCTAATGGAGCTTCATATAAAGTAGGTCCAGAAGTATTATTTGAGCTAGGAGCTGAAGCTACCATCATAGGTGCAGAACCCAATGGAACTAATATTAATTTACAATGTGGTGCAATGTTTCCAGAACGAATGGCTAAAAGAACAAAATCAATCGGTGCCGATATAGGTATAGCTCTAGATGGAGATGCTGATAGAGTTATTTTTTCAGATGAGATGGGAAACATTATAGATGGTGATCAAATCATTGGCTTTTTGGCTGTTGAAATGCAAAAAAATAGTGAGTTGATTGGCAATCATGTTGTAGGCACATTAATGTCTAATCTAGGTTTAGAAATCTTTTTAAAGAAAAACAATATTGTTTTCCATAGAACAAATGTTGGGGATCGTTATATTTTGAATAAAATGATTAAAACGTCAAGTAAACTTGGTGGAGAACCTTCAGGCCACATTTTACTCACTGATTTTGCCAAAACTGGTGATGGTTTACTAACCGCGATTAAAATTCTTTCTCTGCTCAAGCAATCAGGACTTAAAGCGTCTGAATTGTTAAGACCATTTAAATTAGTTCCTCAATCACTTAAAAATCTTAGGAATATAAACAAAGAAATACTTATAAATCAAAAAGTCACAAAATTTATTGAAGAAAAGAAAAAAAAATTAGGTAATGATGGTAGACTTTTAATAAGACCTTCAGGCACTGAAGATATAATTAGAATTATGGTTGAAGGTGAAGATTCAATAAAAGTAGAAGAGCTCACTGAAGAAATTGCTAATTTTGTAATAAAAGAAAATAAAATTCTAAATAATGAGTAATTTATCTAAATCAGTTTTAGTCATTGCTGGCTCTGACCCAAGTGGTGGAGCTGGTATCCAAGCAGATTTAAAAACACTGACTAGTATTGGTGTTTATGGAATGACAGCTATAACTGCACTTACAGAACAGAATACTAAAGGAGTTAATAGTATTTTTGAAATACCTGTTGATTTTGTCATTAAACAAATTACTTGTTGTTTGACTGATATCAAAATTAATGCTGTCAAAATAGGAATGCTGCATAATGTTAATTTAATTAATGCTGTCTATCAAACTCTTAGTAATAACAAAATTATAGCTAATGAAGATATAAAAATTGTTTTAGACCCAGTTATGGTAGCTAAAGGTGGTCATAGATTATTAGAGAAAAACGCTATTGAAGCGCTTAAAGATTTTATAAAAAAATCAAAACCGATTTTGACACCAAATATACCAGAAGCTGAAATATTAACTGGCTACAAAATTAAAGACATTTCTGACATGAAGAAGGCAGGAAAAAAATTATTAGAATTAGGGGCTAGTAACGTTATTCTTAAAGGAGGTCATTTAGAAACATCCCTATTAACTGACGTATTAATAGACTCAAAAAATTTTTACTCAATAGAAACAAATAAAATATCCACAAGCAATACACATGGTACTGGTTGCACAATGGCCTCAGCTATTACAGGATATTTAGCAAAGTCTTACAGTATTAGGAATGCCTTCGAAGCTGCTCATTTGTATGTTAATAATGCGATTAAAACAGCGCCTAAACTAGGTAATGGTAATGGACCTATCAATCATTGCTATAACATAACTTAATTTATACTTCAGCTTGTGCTGATAAATTTTTGTACCAATCATAAATAATGTCATTTGTATCTAGCAATTCACAGGAGCTACAAGAATATACCCATCTAAAATTACCATAAAATATATAATCTTCTAAGCCTGGGTTTTTACCACTTATAAAACCATTTGTTTCAATCAATTTTCGAACAGGACTGATCATTTTTTTAAATTCCAGGATATTATCAGAGATATAGGGTTTAAACTTAGTTATTGGACCATTAATCCTTTCTTCTCGAGTCTTAATATAATAATTTATGTCTTCACCTTCTAAAATATTAGGTATTTCATGAGCTATGATTTTAAACAAAATTGGCAAAAGTTGTCTTGATGTCCAAAAATACAAAAAATATGAAAAGTTTTTGGATGATTCGTTCTTAAAAAGCTTTCTTTCAGTATAATTTTTTTCCAACCATTCAATTATATTCCATGATTCAAAAACAAATCCTTTATTATGTTTCACTATAGGAACTAAACCTTGACCAGAAAAAGCAATTTTATTTTTTTCTGAAAACCTAACAGGTATTGTTTCAAAATCTATTTTTTTATGTAAGAGGCACAGCTTAATATTCCAACATGGAGGACTAAACCTTAAATTATTTTTTCCACATAAATCATATAATTGAATCATTCATTTACTCATTTTTTGTTTCTGTATTGACAATACAATAAAAATTGCTATTTAAATCATGGGTCATTGCTTCCCAACAAGCAATAACATTTTATGAGGTTAAGATGACAAGACCATTAGTCAAGCCAATTCGCCCTGAATTTTCTTCTGGGCCTTGTGCAAAAAGACCTGGATGGTCTTTCAGAATACTAGAAAATAGTTGCTTAGGTAGATCACACCGTCACCCACTTGCTAAGAGTAAATTGTATAAAGTTATTGAGTTAACTAAAAAAATTCTTGAAATTCCTGAGGATTATTTCGTAGGAATAGTGCCTGGATCAGATACAGGCGCTATAGAGATGGCAATGTGGAATTTTTTAGGTCCTATGCCAGTTACTATGTTAGCTTGGGATAGCTTTGGATTAGATTGGTCTCAAGATATTAAATCACAACTTAAGTTAACTGATGTTACCCTTATAAAGGAAGATTACGGGAAATTACCTGACTTATCTACCAAAAAATATGACGGTGATATTGTATTTAATTGGAATGGAACCACTGCTGGTGTTTGTGTTCCTAATTTAAACTGGCTAGATCCAAACCGAAATGGAATAACTATCTGTGATGCAACATCTGCTGCATTTGCAATGGACCTGGATTGGGAAAAACTGGATGTAACAACTTTTTCCTGGCAAAAATGTCTAGGTGGTGAAGCAGGACATGGTATGTTAATATTATCACCTAAAGCCATAAATAGATTAAATAGTTATAATCCTCCTTGGCCGTTACCCAAATTATTTCAATTAAAGAAGAATGATAAGGTTAATACTGAAATTTTTTTAGGAGCAACAATTAACACCCCTTCCTTACTGTGTGTTGAAGATTTTTTGGATGCTCTTAACTGGAGTAAAGAAATTGGGGGCTTGTCTGAACTTATCAAAAGATCTAAAGAAAATTTAAATCTTATTAAAGAATGGGTTAATTCTTCTCATTGGGCTGATTTTCTTTGTGAAGATGAAAAAAATTTATCGAACACTTCTATTTGTTTAAAACTTGTTGATCCTCTGATTATAAACCTTTCATTAGAGGTAAAGGACAAACTAGAAAAAAATATCACTAAATTATTAGAAGTTGAAAAGATTGCTTATGATATTGGAAGCTATAGATCAGCTCCACCAGGCCTAAGAATTTGGGGAGGTCCAACCGTAGATAGTAAGGATATTAAAAGATTGCTGCCTTGGTTAGATTGGGCCTATGAAACAACAATCAAGGAAATGAAGATTAAATAAAAAAAGAGAAGGTGCATAATGCCAAAAGTTTTGATTAGTGATAAATTAAGTGAATCAGCAGTAGAAGTTTTTAAAAAAAATAAAATAGAAACCTCTTATCAACCTGGTATAAATAAGGATCAAATTTTAAAAATCATTCATGAATATGACGGACTTGCTATTAGATCTGCAACAAAAGTATCAGATGAAATTTTTAAAACAGCAAAAAGGCTTAAAATCGTTGGTCGTGCTGGTATTGGGACTGATAATATTGATAAAGTTGCCGCTACTAAAAATGGAGTAATAGTTATGAATACTCCATATGGGAATGCAGTTACTACAGCTGAACATGCTATTGCTCTAATGATGTCATTAGTTAGAATGATACCTCAAGCTGATAATTCAACAAGGCAAGGTAAATGGGAAAAATCCAAATTTAATGGAACAGAGATAACAGGTAAATATTTAGGTTTAATTGGTTGCGGAAATATTGGCTCTATTGTTGCCAGCAGAGCATTAGGACTTAAAATGAAAGTGATGGCCTATGATCCTTTTCTAACACAAGAAAAAGCTTCTGAATTAGGTGTTGAAAAAGTTGACTTAGATTACTTGCTAAAAAATGCTGATATCATTTCTCTTCACACTCCACTTACTGATGAAACAAAAAATATAATTTCTTCTGATTCTTTAAATAAAATGAAGAAAGGCGCTAGGATTATTAACTGCGCAAGGGGAGGTTTGGTTGATGAAGTGGCATGTAGAGCAGCATTAGAGACAGGACATTTGGCTGGAGCTGCTTTCGATGTTTTTACTGAAGAACCAGCAACTGAAAATATTTTATTTGATGCTCCTAATTTTATAGCAACTCCCCATTTAGGAGCTGCAACAATTGAAGCACAAGAAAATGTCGCTATTCAAATAGCACAACAAATGTCCGATTATTTGAATTCTGGTGCAGTAGTTAATGCTCTTAACTATCCTAATGTTTCCTCAGAAGAAGCTCCTATTTTGAAACCTTATGTCAGACTTGCTTATCTTATGGGTTCGTTCCTAGGTCAAGTGACGCAAGATGGGATATTAAGTGTAAAGTTAGAACTAGAAGGTAAAGCTTCAAATGTTCAGGACTTACCTCTTATGGCAAGTGCTTTGGTTGGTATATTGGAACCAACCTCCGCTTCTGTAAATAATATTAATTCTTCATCAATAGCCTCGAGTAGGGGTATTAGTCTCTCTACTATTAAACATGAAAGACGTTGTGATTATGAAACTCTTTTAAAAATTTCAATAAAGCACGATAATGGTGAAAGAACTATATCCGGTACATTGATAGCGGGAAATAAACCTAGAATTATTAATATTCAAGGAATAGCAATAGAATCCGAATTTCCTAAATCTGCACTTTATTTAAGAAATTATGATAAACCAGGATTTATTGGGGATTTGGGAAACGTTTTAGGTATGCAAAATATTAATATAGCTTCTTTTCACTTGGGTAGACGAAATATTGGAGGTGAGGCTATAGCATTAGTTGAAATTGATGGAGGGGTCGATGAAGAAGTTATATCTAAAATTAGATCACTACCTCAAGTTGCAAGGGTGAATTCGATTAAGTTTGATCAGAATTAAACCCTAGTTTTTTTTTGAATTTAGTGGATAGAATATAAATTTTATTATACATAATATATATTTATATTTTAGGCATTTTAAATGGATAAAGGATCAATTGAAAGAGGTTTGCTTCCTGCTGGTTTAAGCGATGTCCTCTATCCAAACGCACATTTCCAGTCAAAAACAATAGAAAATCTTATTAATGTCTTTTCTAAATACGGTTATTATAGAGTTAAGCCACCTTTAGTTGAGTATGAAGACACTCTTATATCTAATGGTTTAGGGAAAGTATTAAAAGATTCTACTTTTAGGATAATGGATCCTTTGTCCCAAAAAATGATGGCTTTAAGATCTGACGTAACAACACAAATCTCTCGTATAGCCTCAACAAGACTATCACATTTACCCCGACCACTAAGACTATCTTATTCAGGAGATGTACTTAGAGTTAAGGGTGATAGTTTTAATATGGAACGACAGAAAACACAGGTAGGTGCTGAGTTGATAGGTTCTCAGTCAAAGTTTGTAGATGCTGAAATAGTTTTAGTTTGTTTAAAAGCTTTAAAATCAGTTGGTGTTGACTCAATAACAGTTGATCTTAATTTTCCTTTTTTAAGAAAATATTTGTTAAAAAACATCTCTAATCCTTTAAAAAAAGAAGTTGATGAGGCAATTGACATTAAAGATATTCAACATATTAAGAGTCTAAAATTTGATAGTAAAGATGTCCTTTTACAATTGATGGAAATTTCTGGCGATTATTTGAATATTATAAAATCTTTACAAAAGATTAAGCTAGATAAAATATTATCAGACATTAGAGATTATTTTTTAGAGGTTTTAGAATTAATTCAAGCTAACACTGACACCTTCAAGCTTTCTGTTGATATTTTAGAAAATAGAGGATTTAAGTATCATACTGGTTTAACATTTACAGTGTTTTCTGAGAACTTTAGAGGCGAAATTGCTAAAGGTGGAAGGTATAAGACTGTTACTGATGAGACTGCTACGGGATTTACTATATATACTGAAAAATTAAATCTCAAATCAAAGTCAGAAGAAAATGAAAAATTAGTATTTATTCCTTATTTAAATATGGATGATGCACAAACTATTATTCAAAAAGGTTACAAGGTTGTCTTTGGAACAAATTCTGACATTAATTTTGAAAAAGAAGCATCTGAAATGAAGTGCGAATATATTTGGAAGAATAATCAAATTGTTAAGTTATGATCTTAAAATTAAAAAATTAGGAAATTTTTATGAGTAACGTAGTAGTAGTAGGGACCCAGTGGGGTGATGAGGGTAAGGGTAAAATTGTAGACTGGCTCTCCGAGAAAGCAGACTTAGTTGTAAGGTTCCAGGGTGGACATAATGCTGGCCATACTCTAGTTGTAAATGAAAATGTCTTTAAGTTATCTTTACTTCCTAGTGGGATAGTTAGAGAAAATACCGTTGTTCTAATAGGTAATGGTGTCGTTATAGACCCAATTCATTTGATAAAGGAGATTAGACAACTTGAAGAAAAGAAAATAAAAATTTCTCCTGAAAATTTAATTATTTCAGATGCTGCTTTTCTCATTTTGCCGATCCACCAACTTGTAGACGAAGTTAGAGAAAACAATCATGGTACACACAAAATTGGAACTACAGGAAGAGGAATTGGTCCAGCTTATGAAGATAAAGTAGGTAGGAGAGGGATAAGGGTCTGTGATCTTTTAGATGATGATGAATTATTAAAGAAACTTGATAAACTATATGATCATCATAATGTTTGGTTGTCTGCTTCGGGGCAAGAAATACAAAACCCTAAAGATATATTTAAAAAATTATTAGAATTAAGTAAGGAAATAATTCCTTTTGTAAAACCCTCTTGGATGGTCTTAGAAAAGTATAATTCCTCTTCTAGCAATATATTATTTGAAGGAGCTCAAGGCACTTTTTTAGATATAGATCATGGAACTTATCCATATGTGACTAGCAGTAATACAGTATCTGCGCAAGCTGGAATTGGTTCTGGTACTGGTCCTACGGCTATAGATTACACTATAGGGATTACTAAAGCATATACAACTCGTGTTGGATCTGGTCCTTTCCCCACAGAAGATTTTGGTAATGATGGTAAAACCTTGGGTAAAAACGGATTTGAATTTGGTACAGTTACCGGTAGACAAAGACGTTGCGGTTGGTTTGATGCAGTTTTGGTAAAACAAGCTGTCTCACTTTCTAACATTGATGGCATTGCATTTACTAAGTTGGATGTTTTAGATGGCTTTGAAGAAATAAAAATATGTGTGGGATATAAATTAGGTTCACAAGTCGTAAACTATTTTCCTACTTCATCTAAA
>Ga0255753_1004632_pt1 | contig 13579 bp, 12 predicted proteins | sample 041ome_10_FD_179953 | JGI IMG/M metagenome (GOLD analysis project Ga0255753, IMG submission 179953) | Coastal salt marsh microbial communities from the Groves Creek Marsh, Skidaway Island, Georgia - 041412US metaG (version 2) | ecosystem: Environmental > Aquatic > Marine > Intertidal zone > Salt...
AAGAGAATAATGTGAGCCACAAGGGGCCAAGAACCATCCATGTAGTTGGTGGAAGTGTACCCCGTGGAGGTTCCGAAGGAGACGGCCTGGAAAACGCTCTCCCGTATCCCGGCGGTAAGACCAACACCCGAGGTGTACAACGCCAATTTCAAAGCCAAAATGGCGATGAGTATGTAGGCAAGGTAGAGGCGAAACTCTTCGTCTTTGAAGGCTCGCCCGAATTCGCCGCCCCTCACGAACCACAGCAGAGCAATATTCACCCCTGCCAAAAACATGAACACCACGATGATTGATTCAACAAGCGGCGAATCGTAGTAGCCAATGCTGCTGTCACGTGTTGAGTATCCGCCAGAAGGCATGGTCGTTAATGCGTGGTTCACCGAATCAAACAGGTCCATCGCTCCCGTGAAGTAGAGCAATAAAAATTCGGTGAAGGTGAGAAAGAGATAGAGCCCCCACAACGCAAACGCTGTCTGCTTCAATTTTGGCCGTAGCCTTGAGAGGGACGGGCCGGTCAATTCTGCACGTGCAAGCGCCATGCCCCCGCCGATCACCCGGCTCAAGATCATCATCCCGAGCATGATGATTCCCATTCCACCAAACCATTGGGTGAGGGAACGCCAAATCAACAAGCCCCGAGGTTGCGCATAGATGCAATCCGGCGTGGCACCAGGGATGCAATTCGGACTCATGGAATGCGAGATAACCGTCGCACCGGTCGTGGTAAATCCCGACATGGACTCGAACCAAGAATTCACGAAACCTCGGGCGATGTCGATGAAGGCTGCTCCATCCGTGAGTGGACCGACGAACATACCACCAAACCAAAACGGCATGGCCCCGATAAACACCGTCACTGGCCAAACCAAGCCAACCCCGACAAAGGCTTCCAAATCCCGTAAACGTTCTGCTGAATCGGTACGCGTAAAAAACGCTAGCAAAACGGTTCCCAAACCGGAGCTTATCGCTACCGCAGGTAAAAACGCCTGAATCGCAAGTTCCAATCCGTCAAGTGCCCAGGTGATCAAAAAACACGCAATTAGCGGGACCGTGAGAGCGACAAGGGTCCAACCCAAGATCAAGTTGAGGACGTCGTAACGCATGGTCACACCTTGAATCTCTTCTGGGCTTCTGAAACCTTCTCCTTGAGACAAAAGACGACGACTCTGTCGTTCTCCAGCAGCAGTTCGTCAGGCCGAGGTTCCAAGGAGCTCCACGAGCCGGAGAGGTTTTGTCGTTTGATGAAGGCAGGTCGAAGCCAATCTGGAAAGTTCGCCTCGCCAACTTTCTTTCCGGCGAATTTCGCCTTCTCCGTCACTTCTAAGGTGATACCGACCACATTCGGAATTTCAGCAAGCAGGGCGAAATGACCCGACGTACTTTGATATATATGGGTCAAAATGTTGCTTACTGCAACTCGGTGTCGGTCAACAGCAAACGAGATTCCCATTCGTTGCGTGACCTTCACCAAATCGGCATCGTTCAGCATGAGACCTGTATGCGGAACGCCGAGGTCGGAAAGGAGGAGAACGGCTGCGATGTTCGCGTGGTCATCGGAAAGCGCACTCAGAGCAACATCGAATTTTTCAATAGAAATTTCGGCAAGAACTTCCCTGTCGAGGTGGTCGCCGTGAATCACATCCAGATTCGGATGACCCCCAATGTTGGAGCCCGAGAGTTCGTTTGCTAGATTCAAATCTCGCTCAAGTACGGTAACATGAGCATCGTGTTTGAGCCAATCTTCGGCCATAATGGTACCGTTTTTGGTCGCACCAACAATGACCACTTTCGGGTGTTCAGGGAAGCTTCTCACCTCATGCCCAAAGGTGATGAGGGCTGGATTGAACTTATCAAATCCAACAACAGCCACGGCGACCCTGTCCCCGATCTCAAGGATGCTCTCATCGTTTGGAATGAAACTTTTCTGACCCTCCCGCTTCACACCGACGATGTTTGGCAAGCCATGAACGAAGTCCTCTTTGACTTCACCGAGGGGGCGACCTACGAGGTTACGAGCTGTTTTGGCGACGTCGAACTCAAGAACATAAGCATCATCTTCGAAATTCACCACTTCTTCAAGGTCGGTTGAACGAAGGCCAGCGTTCAATCGTCCGATGGCCCCTCGTAACGGGTTGACGACGTGATCAACGTTTGCCCACTTGGTCAAATGGCCATTGCGGAACTCTTCGATGTAAGTTGAATCTCGTAAGCGGCAAATGCTCTTGAGGACCGATTTACCCCCTTCTTCAACGTAGGCATGCTCAGCAATGGCGCAAGCAATGAGGTTGGCTTCGTCGGAAGGCGTGGCTGCAACAAACACTTCGGCGTTCGCAATGCCGGCCTCGAGCAATTTCTCTCGAGAGGTGATGCTGCCGTGAATCACAAGGCAATCCAGCCCTTGGGCTGTAGCAACAGCCCTGGAATCGTTGTCGATGACGACGATGTCGTATTTGTCGTTGGCCAGCGATTTTGCCAAAGCAATTCCCACGCGACCTGCCCCCCCAATGATGATTCTCATGATTTCACCTCAACCAAGCGCTTCGGGATACATTTTCACCTTGTATGTACCACCTGAGAACACCACGTCTCCCAAAGTTTCGAAACTTCGTTGCCGCTGAATGCTGCCTGAGTCATAGGTAATGCTCCGAACCGGATGATAATATTCGTAAGCCAATGTTCCGGACGGGTCCGCTTCTTCGACCCAATCAACGTAGGCAGTTGGTGTTGCCAGCATCCATTTGTTGTTCACCACGTCGACTTGGCCTTCAACAAAGCAACTCTGAAGAACGATGTTCCGTTCTTCGCACCATGCATCTTTGAGGGGCAATTGGATGTAGCCCCAAGCGTGAGCCTCCCAACCTTCGTTTGAGTAGAAGGGGTCACCAAGCACGCCAAAAGCGTACCAGCCGGGAACCCCTCTGGTTCGCAGGATGCTGAAGAAGGCGTTTGTTTGCTCGTCGCAATCTCCGGTCTTTGCTGCAAGGCACTGAGGGCCGGACCGGGCCGTTGATGGAGCATCTCGGTCGTAGGAAACGTATGCGTGGAGATAGTCAAACGTGGCCCGAGCGAAGGCATAGGCGTTGCTTGATGAACCCTCTGGAAGGCTTGATGCGATGGCGTCGGCGGTGCTGACGACCAAAGCGTCCTGTGCGTCGATGGCGTGGTTGCTTACAGGCGGGTCTCTGTAGTACCATTGGTCTCCTCCAAAATCGCTTTGTCGAACACCGTTTCCTCGCTGGGCGATGTCAGCAAATGTACCGGAATTCTCGACGTTGATTCCCGTGGACTTTCCTGCAATGCGGGCGTCGACTCGTCCGTCGTCCCACCAGGAAAACGAAGTGGACTTGACTTTCACTTGGAACGAATACCGTATCGAGTCGCCAGAGTTCATGTTGACGCGGACTTTGATGCATTTTGCAACGGCGCATTTCTCGTCACCGGTTCCGACGCTCGGCCACCAAACCTCGTGCCCTGTGTTGGTCGTGATTCGGTTGGCGTACGATTTGTCGGGCAAGCCGTCAACAGGGACATTGATCGCCTGACCGTCAACCACCAACCCGAGTTCGAGCGTTTCTTGCAGCGTGATGGCCGGTGTTTCGCTGGCCCCACCCAACGTGGTAAATTGGGTCGACGAGGTCAGCGATGATTGGAGAAGCGGAGGGATGAGAATGCTCTCCGTGACCGCACCGGTTCCTCCGCTACCCGACATCGAGACATCTGCGTTTTTCGCCAGCGTGTACGTGGCCTCGATGGGATAGACATGATAGGGTGCGAGTTGGGATTGAAGGAACTCCTCTACGCCACCAAACTCTCCAAAAATCGCTTCTTGGGCTTGTGGTGAAAGCATAACGAAGGCCACCAGCCCAAGCATAACGACGCTACGAAACCGGTTTTTCCGCCGCTTCATGATGTTTCGTTGCCGACCCGTGTGGGTTTGAACAACCCCTCGCTGGGAGGGCTTCTGAGCCATTTTGTAGGCGGTAGCACGGTTGCCTTTCATGCTAAACTGCTGTTCCATGCGGTAACTCGAGCGGTCCCCTTGGGGAAGAACTCGGCCGCACGAATAACAAATCGTATCGCTGGGCAGCGCCGTGCTGCGGCAATACGGGCAAGCACCCATGCCCTTTGGCTCGGCTGGCGTCGTATAACGATTCCTCAAGATGACCCGCCTTCAAAAGATGGTCAAATGGTGGGTTTACTCACGCCCATTCATATCGGAGTGCATCAAACAAGGGAAGACTTACTCCTCTTCGGTTTGCACATTGAGGTCTTTGCCGACCCCTTGGGCATGACCGGCCTGAGCAGTACGTGCTTGTTCCGCCCAAAGGCGCCGAAGTCGTCGCCGTCCTTCCTTTGGAACCGATTCCCATATCCACGTCTCGGCCGAGGGGGCTGCGAGAAACAAAAACGGTAAAATGAACACCCAACCAACGGGTTGGAAGACCACAAAGTACAACGCAACCAAGAAAGAAGCCCGCCAAAATGCTGAGCGCAAAACCGCTCCCCAGCGGCGACCTTGGAGCATCATGTACCCGTGGCGAGCCGTGATGAGGGCTTCTGCGCGTGGCGTCACAACCGATACCAGAGCGATGTTGGCAAGACCTGCGACCGTGAAGATGTCCTCAAACTCAAACATCCTGAACATCATGACCATGGCCAGCATGCCGCCGATTGCTAGGCCGAGAGCCCACCCGCTGGTCGGTTGCGAACCCCCGCGTCGAACTCGAGAACGTCGCAGCAAAAGGTGGGCGAAAACGGAAGCGAACAGGGTCACGATCATCAACGAGATGATGTTCAACCCCGTGTAGACGCTGTCGCTGCTGAGGACCGTCGTGTAATACGGGCGAAAGAGGAGACCATCGGCCATAACAGCATAAACACCACCAAGAACGATGCCCCAAAACACCTGACTCCATGCCGTTGGAAGGTCGTAAAACCCTGCAAACTTGGTCATCACGCCACGCCAGCCAAGCGTCATGCCGACCAAGGCGCAGAAACTCGAGAGCTGGAAGAGCACGAGTTCTGAAACCATGCCCGTGCCTGCATGCCTCCCTTCATGAAACCCTTGGCTGGAAACAGTTCAAGGGTGTCATTCAAACACCTCGGCCACCTCGGCCGTTCATGGCTCGCTTGTTGTTGTTCGGCGGAAAAGGTGGCGTCGGGAAAACCACAACGTCGTGCGCTACGGCTGTTTGGCTGGCGGATGCAGGGCTTCGCGTGCTGCTGGTCTCGAGTGACCCTGCGCATTCAACCTCGGACTCGTTGAACGTTGAGTTGGGAACCGTTCCCACCGAGGTCGAAGGTGTTCCGGGTTTATTTGGTCTGGAAATGGACCCCGAAGCGAAATTGTCCAATTTATTGCCCAAGGTTGGTGAAGCCATGAACAACATGAGTTCGGGCGGCATGGGTGGATTGGGAGGTCTCGGCATGATGCTGGACCCGTCTGCAAGAGAGGAGATGGAGGATTTACGCTCGGACATCAAAACCGCCGACATGATTCTCCCCGGTCTCGACGAAGCCTTGGCCTTCGACGAGTTGCTCAAACACATGGAAAACCCAACCTGGGACGTTGTTGTGTTTGATACGGCTCCCACAGGACACACCTTGCGGTTCCTTTCCCTTCCCGAACTCATTGAAGCGTGGTCCGGCAGGTTGCTGCGCTTGATGCGTGTATCGGGCGGCCTTCGCTCCATGCTGTTTGGGCGAAAAGAGAGCGACGCCATGAAAGAGGAACTTGAGCGCTTTCGCCGAAGGGTGCTCCATGTGCGGCGTGTTCTAAGCGACCCCTCAACATCGGCTTTCACCTTGGTCACCATTCCAGAACGTATGGGTGTCAACGAAACCTTGCGTGCACATCAATCGTTGAAGGAATACAACCTGCCCATCGGAGGGTGCCTCGTCAACCGAATCACCCCCGAGTTTGACCACCCGTTCCTTCACCAACGACGACAACAAGAACTGGAACGTATTCATGAATTGGAAACAGCACTCGAAGGCGTAACCGTGGGCCGGCTCGACCTCGCTAACCACGAAATTGTGGGTGTTGACGCACTTCGTCACGTCGGCAGGACGCTTTACGGGGATGTTGTCACCTTCCCTGATGCCATTGGGCCTCACGCCATGGGCCAGGTGCTCCATCATCGGATTCACCGGGGGATGGTCACCGAATTGAGCGAAGAGGGTGAACGCATTCTCCTCCACTTTCCCGGTCTTGAGCGCAGTGACCTCTCATTGCGAAGCGAGGAAGGTGTACTCTATGTGGGCGTGAACGGACGTGAACAGGGCATACCAACCTCCTCGCACGTGAAAGCCAGTCAAGTTCAAGCATCCCTTGAAGGAGATGTATTGTCGTTGCTTGTTCCGAAGGAATCATCCCCGTAAAGGCATGGTTTGAAATGGGTCAACCTTGACGCCCCTCCATGGCTCTTGAAGGCTTATCGCGAGGAATCTTTCGCTCGCTTGGGCTGCTCAAGAACAAGCGTAAGTTGGACGAAGAAGAACTGCGTGAAATGACGCGAAGCCTTCGCAGGGCACTTCAGGAAGCCGACTTCAACATTCGGCAAACGAAGGACATCGTTGACCGGCTTGAATCCAGAATGCGGGAGGAGGAACCTCGCGCAGGCCTCAACCTGCAAACTCACGCCATGAACATCCTCTACACCGAATTGGTGCGGATCCTCGGCCCGCCCACTGATTTTCAACCACGGGGAGCCACCCTTCTCTTGGTGGGTTTGTACGGTCAAGGAAAAACCACGACGACGGCCAAATTGGCCGAATGGTACCGTAAAAAGCACGGCCTACGCGTGGCCGTGATTGAGGCCGACGTCCACCGACCTGGTGCCTACGCTCAACTCTCCCAACTGCTTGAAGAATCCACGGTCCAAGTCTACGGTGAGCCGGAGACAAAAGACGCCGTCACCATCGTTCGTAACGGCTTGTCTGCGTGTGCTTCGGCAGACCTCGTGATCGTTGACACTGCAGGTCGACATCAACTCGATGAAGAACTCGTTCAAGAATTGGAAAACATTGCCGGTCTCACACGAGCAACCGACCGGTGGTTGGTCATTGATGCTCAAGTTGGACAGGCTGCCGGCCCTGTTGCCGCTTCGTTCCATTCGCTCGCCGGGGTGACTGGAATTGTCATCACCAAACTTGACGGAACCGCCCGTGGCGGTGGAGCCCTGTCCGCTGTTGCTGCCACAGGAGCACCCATCGTCCACATCGGTGTTGGCGAGCGTATTCAGGACCTTGAGAAATTCGAGTCGGACCGGTTCATCTCGCGTCTGCTGGGAATGGGCGACATCCAGGGGCTCATCGATTTGGCCCCAGAAGACATGGATGAGGAAGAGGCCATGCGGCTTACGCAACGCTTGATGAGCGGAAGGTTCACCCTCAACGACATGTACAAACAGATGGAGATGATGTCCAAAGTCGGTACGATTGACAAGTTGATGTCGTTTCTCCCGGGAAGCATGCTGGGGGGCATGGGGGCGATGTCGAAAGGCCAAAAAGAGGCCATGCAAGCCAACCTTGACCGTTACCGGACCATCATGGATTCCATGACGGCTTGGGAGAAAAACGAACCTGCGAAAATCAAAGTCGACCGCATCAAACGCATTGCTCGGGGGTCAGGTGTCCGAGAAAAGGACGTGCGCGAACTCATCGGCCAATGGAACCGGTCGCGCAAGATGATGAAGGGCATGGGCGGCAATCGCAAGCTGAACAAGCAGATGCGGAAGATGATGAAGGACGGTGAGATGGACATCGACCCGTCCTCCTTCGGCATGTGAGGCAGGGTGCAACCATGCGAATCGAGTGGCCCGTCTATGTATTCACAGCCTTTGTTTTCCTCACCTTCGCCCTCAGCGTCCAATTCCTCGACCTCGGCACCGGTGCCGTAGTCGGACTGTTCCTCCTGCTCACTGTGGCCTATGCGTGGGTTGCCTGGGTGATGATCAAACAAAAGGCCGTGCTCGAACTTCATGCCTACACGGAATGCCCAGTTTGCAACAATGAAACGCCGAAGCAGGGAGCGCATTGCATGAACTGCGGCGAAGCGATGGACACGCTCAAAGATTCAGTATGATTTAGCTAGAAGAACGCGCCGATTGGTCGGCTTACCGGTGACATGGCAGGGGCGCTCCGAGTCGTACGGGTCGGTGGCATCACCGAGGAACGAAAGCCCAGTCGCTCGTTCTATAACTTCTGCATGGGCATCAGAACCGTCGAAAGCGAGTTCGTAGATGTGCCCGTCGTCGACCTCGCCATCAAGGCGCCAAGCACCGTCCTCGTTGATCATGGCTGGCAATGGCTGGACAACGTCACCCATGTGGGCGCTTGATCGTCGTCGAAGTTCGTCGCTGATTTCATCGAGCACACGGTAACACTCGTCGACAATGTTGTCCATGGCCAAGGGCTCCTTCCCACCGGTTCGCCGAGCGGCGAAAGCCGTTCCTTGAGCGATGTCTCGTGGGCCAATATCCAAACGGAGCGGCACGCCCTTGATCTCCCAGTCGTAGTATTTTTGACCGGGGTGGAGGTCACGGTCGTCCACTTTGACTCGTAGACCTCGAGAACGGAGTTGATCGGCGACCTCGTGGGCAACGGCGATGGTGTCCACTTCGAGGTTCTTGCGAATCATCGGGCAGATGACGACTTGGAACGGGGCAATTTTGGGAGGCATGATGAGGCCGTTCTCGTCACCGTGCATGCCGACCACTGCACCAAGCAACCGCTCGGACATGCCGTACGTTGTTTGATGGCAGTGGGTTTGTTGAGCATTCAGGTCCTCATAGGTCACGTCAAAGGCCTTTGCCCACTGGTCACGGTAATGATGACATGAGGCGACCTGGAGGGTTCGTCCGTTGGGCATCACCGCATCGATGCCAATGGTGTACCATGCGCCCGGGAAGGTGTCCCAAACGGGTCGCTTGGCCTTGATGATTGGCAAACAAAGGTCGTCCATGATGCGGTCCACGATCTCCAAATCCTCGGCGATTTGCCGGCTGGCATCTTCTTCGTTAGCGTGAGCGGTATGGGCTTCGAAAAAGTGAATCTCTCGAACCCGGATGAAGGAACGCGTTTGTTTCGTTTCGTAACGGAAGGTGTTGACCATCTGGTATATTTTCAACGGGAGGTCTTTGTGGGAGCGAATCCACAACGGGAACATCGTGTACATGGCCGTCTCTGACGTCGGACGCAAGAACATCGGAATGTCAAGGTCGTTCTCACCAGCATGTTTCACCCAATAGACTTCTTTCTTGAAACCACCTTCTTCATCTTCATCCCGAAGGTCGTCGGGGTCCACCCCTTCTTCTCGTGCTCGCTTGAGCCGAGCAACAAGGGCGTTTTCCTTTTCCAGGAGATTCTCTGGAATGAGTAAGGGGAAATTTACTTCTTCGTGGTTGGTACGCTCCATTTCAGCGTGCGTCAATGCGTCGATGAGTTTCATCGTCTTCCAGCCGTAGGGTCGCCAAACATCCATCCCCTTAATCGGGTAGCGTTTGTCAACCAGCTCTGCTGCTTCGACCATGAAGGGGTACCATTCGTTGAAGTTCTCGGATTTTGAAGGAATCCCGCGCTTCGCTTTCCCGTGGCCCATGGCTTTGGGGCGAACTTCGCCATCATCAAGATGACGCTTTCTCATCGGTCGAACCGGGGGAGTTACCCACACCGATGAGAGCGACCAGAGCAGCAGCGCACCATACGACTTCAAGCACAAAAAACGCCCATTCTTCGATCAGGAACGCCCGAACACCCAAGAGCCCCGAACCAAAGGCCATCATCACCAAGTAAATCGGTTGCTTGCTATGGAGCACGTTTCTGGTTTCAAGCAAGAAAGCGAGCAAGATGCTCAGCATGCCGATGTAGGCGATGGCTTCGGAAAGAAGACCCTCTGGGGACACGGGCATCACTTCCGCCTGTTGAGCACGATGAAGGCGATGAGGAAAGTGACGAAGGCCACAAGGTCAGGAATGCCGATGCCGCCTGCAGTCCCGCCCAAGCCACTCATGCTTTCGGAGAGCACGGAATACGACCAGCCGTCGGATTCACCCACCTTGGTGATGTCCATGAGGTTGATTCGAGTTTGCTCTGGGCCTCGGCAGGCGCCGATGCCGGTTGGGCATGTGCTTTCGAACAAGGACGAAAACATGCCGAACACGTTGAGGACCACGACGAGCAATCCGCCTCCAGCCACCCATCGCAACGGGCTTCTTTTCGTGGAAGGTACAGGAGGGATCTCAAGATTGGTCTGAGACATGTTCGGAAGCGGTAGGTTCGGCTCAACATTGACGACCGGAGCGATGACCTCAACGAGCATGTCGGTCGGAGGGGCTACTTCCGTCACTGAAGCACTGACGGGGACAGAAGCAAGGGCGTCACGCGGCTTTACCGGCTGGACCGCAGCGATTTTGATGCCGTAAAGGCGATCCGCGAGACTCACGAGGGTCGGGTCATCGGCGATTTCCGACGGGTCCAACTCACCGTCCAACAATTGTTGAAGTCGGTCATGGATGGACGACATGGCAAGCCTCCGTTAGAGGTGCGTATCCGCTTCCCTTCATGAAGCCTCCTTTGATGAAACTCAAGGAGAATTGGTCACTCTTCTTGCCCACCGTGCCGAGCAAGGAGTTCTTTACTCACCAAACCGTTTCCGCAATGGGGGCACTTGTCGGCTTGACCCAACATCGCCGGGCGTATGGCCAGCACAGCAAGACACGTTGGACATGCCGCCAACATTTCCCCGTCCTGGAGGTCGAAGGATGTGAGCGGATTGGTGTTGTGGTAACCCGACCGGTAAACCGGATGCCAGTGGAACACGGCACGACGGCCCGAGCCCAAGGCAGCCCAACCCATCAAGAACGTGAACACCAAACCGATGAGAGCCCCCGACATCAATGCCTGGAGAAGGTTGAGAAAGGCAAGGAAAGCGAACATCAGGCTGGCCGTAAACAAAATCGCGACCGAAGGCCAATACGCCCACGAACGACGGTTTCGATACCCGGCGTAGACCGAATAGGCCAACACCATCGCCGTGACGAGGAAGGCGGTTGCAGCTCCAGATGACGGAAAGAGGCCGAGGGCACCGAGGGCGATGTAGGTGAGGTAGACCACAATGCCCGCATCAACGAGGACGACGAAGCCGGTCCCACGGTGAACATGGGAGATGGGGTCGCCGGCATAGGATGCAGAAGGTGCTGAACCCGCCAGAACCATCTCATCGGCACGGTCACGAGACACATATTTTGCTGATGGCGTTCACTTTTGAACCATTGGTCTGTTCACGAAGAACGAAGCGAAGATGTCTTGACTTGAGGGGGTGTGGCCGAAACATGGCGCTTCGGGACACCGATGTCATCCAGACCGGGACAGCGCTCGCCGGCAAGTCCATCCTGCTCGGTGTTACGGGGGGAATCGCTGCGGTTGATACCGTCCGCCTCGCCCGAGCTCTCCGCCGGGAAGGAGCCAACCTCACGGTGGTGATGACCCCCTCTGCTCAGCGCATCATCACCCCTCTTGCGGTTCGGTGGGCCTCCCAAGCCGAGGTCATCACCGATTGGGACGGGGATTTGAAGGCCTTGAACCACGTCGACGGCGTTCTGGTCGCACCCGCTACACGGGATGTCCTCGTGAGCCACCTCCATGGGCTGCAGCACGGCCCGTTGATGATGGCCCTCTCCGTCGCTCGCTCAAGAGGAACCACGACCGTGTTCGTTCCAAGCATGCATGAAGATCTGGCCAACGACCCCGTCACGGAAGACGTCGTCGCTTCTCTTCGTGAGGCCGGGAACCTCGTGCTTTGGGGTCCGCTTGAAGAAAGCAAACGAAAAACCCCGTCAGCCGAGGAAATCGTAGCGCGATTTGCTCATGAAATCAACACCAAGACGCCTCAACGACGCTCGGTGGTCCTGACGCTCGGGGCCACACGTTCGGCCATCGACGACATTCGCCACGTCCAAAACACGAGTTCGGGGGCAACGGGCTGGTCCATCGCAAGCCACCTGTACAAACACGGCCACGATGTCACATGCGTGGCTGGCATTACCACTGCGCCTCAACCATCTTGGCTTCCGTTGGTCATCAACACGCCATCCCCCGAAGCGATGTTGAACGAATGCAAAGCCCTCGCAAACGATGCCATTGAGGCGTGGATTCACGTTGCTGCAGTGCTGGATTATGCTGTCGAAACACCTGCAAAAGGAAAACTTGCGAGCGAACAAGGCCCGCTCACGGTCCCGTTGATTGAAAGCCCAAAACACATCGTTGAACTCAAAGGTGTGTGCGAAGGCGCCGTTCGCATTGGATTCAAACTTGAATCCGGGATTAAACAGACCGATTTGATTCATCGGGCCTATGCCCAAATCCAACGGGCCGACATGACCGCCGTGGTGGCCAACCGACTCGAAGATCTCGGACAGGAGGGCAAACCCCGCGGGTACTTGGTGGACCGTCACGGGGCGCACTTCGTGCTCGAGACCGAACACGACCTGTGCACGGCCGTCCAGACCTTGGTCGAAAGCGAAGCGAGGGCGTGAGATGCCCAAATTCGCCGTCATGGGCCACCGAGCCATGGCCAAAGGAAAACTGCCGCTCAATGACCTCGCAGGAGGTGCGGGTCGAATGGACGTGCTCATTCGAGCAACGATGGCGGCGCTCCTAACCAGCCACGGCTTGCGAGCCGACACCGTCGTCGTGTTGCATTTGTTGGGGGGCCCAGGTCCACCACGGCGCATCAAATTCGACGGGGCGAAACTCAAAGGCCTTCATGCAGATGAGCGTTCTATAGCCGGGACCATCGCCAAAATCATCGCCCTTCCTCTACCACCAATCGGTCGCTGGGACGAAGTGACCGCCGGGCTCAGCCACAGCGGAGGGAATCTGAGCACGACCTTGCGGGAATGGACCGATTCCACGGTCGTTGTGCTGGACGCTCAGGCGCCACGCCTTTGGTCAGAGGGAGCCGCTCTCCCACAAAAAGGGGAAAAGAAAACCTGCGACCTTGCTTTTGTCCTCAGCGACGATCAACCGTTGGATTCAACCGAGACTGCAGGCCAGGTGAAACGCTCGCTCGGTGATGTTTGGCTCCAGGGCCATATGGCCGTTGGCGTTGTTCACTTCCTTCTCGATGAAGGGGTTGAACTCAACCTCAAATGAGCCAAGTTGGCCAACCCTCCACCGTCGCATCCAGACTGTGGGCCAGCAGATCTTCATCCAAGGCAAACGGATGGCTTTGGGGCCAAACCGAGAGCGGTGAAAGACTGGCTTTGCCTTCTTCCACCGCATCGCAATCACCCAGCAGGACGGGAGAGTGGTCGACGGATGCGGCCCCGATGGTGAACGTGGCCGTTTCAAAGCCATCATCACCATCAAATCGCACCGCATTCCGGTACCAACGAACACCGAGTCGCGTGCAAGCCCAGTCTCCGTCCCATTGTGGAGGGGTGTTCAGGTTCAACATGAGATCCCCGTTGGAAAAGGCCTCCATGAGCGCTTCAGCGGGGGAGGCAAGCCATCGGGCGTCGTTGTTCGGTGTTGGCCACGCCGTGAAATATCCAGTGTCCATTTGGCCATGGGGGCG
>Ga0255753_1004636_pt1 | contig 13547 bp, 10 predicted proteins | sample 041ome_10_FD_179953 | JGI IMG/M metagenome (GOLD analysis project Ga0255753, IMG submission 179953) | Coastal salt marsh microbial communities from the Groves Creek Marsh, Skidaway Island, Georgia - 041412US metaG (version 2) | ecosystem: Environmental > Aquatic > Marine > Intertidal zone > Salt...
CATGGAAAGGTTTCAAAGGGTGACGATTGGTGGGGGGCGCATGGAACCTGCTGAAATTGCCATGATTGCTATCCCTGCCGTTCTCGTCCTCATCGGCGTGATTTGGTTTTTTTCCATTTGGAATCGTCTCGTGAGTCTGGAGGAGAACGCCGACCAAGCATGGAGCAACATCGACGTTTTGCTCAACCAACGCTATGACATGATCCCCAATTTGGTGAACATCGTCAAAGGCTACGCCGATCACGAGCGTGAAATCTTTGACCAGTTCGCCCAAGCACGCAACACGGCAGCCGGCGCACTCGCCCAAGGCGATGTGAAGGGTGTCGCCGCTGCAGAAGGTATGTTGGCCGGCATGATTCCTCGCATCAACATGGTCGCCGAACAGTACCCCGACTTGAAAGCGAACCAGAACTTCTTGGGCCTCCAAAACCAACTTGTTGGTCTTGAAAACCAAATCGCCGACCGCCGAGAGTTTTACAACGCCGCTTCGACGAACTTTAACAAAGCCATCAAGATGATTCCATCAAACATCGTCGCTGGAATCAAAGGATGCACAGAGCGCCAACTTTGGACGGTCAGTGCGCAAGTGCGTGAGAACGTCCAGATCACCTTCTGAGGCAGAATCGGCTGCTCGCAGCCCACTTGAGGTGAACATCGTTGTCAGACGCCCCCGTAATTGATGCGACACCAAACCTCCGGTTGCTCGGCACCGCCCACATCGCAACCTCGTCCGTTGAAGCGGTTCGTCACCAGATTGCTGAATTCCAACCCGATGTTGTGGCGGTGGAATTGTGCCAAAGCCGCTATGATGCCTTGGTCAACGACCGCCGTCTCGACAAGGAAGGTTTGCTTCGCGTGATCAAGGAGGGCAAAGCTCCGATGGTGCTGCTCCAGTCCATGCTCTCTGCTGAGCAACGAAAATTGGGTCTGGACGAGGGCCAACAACCCGGCGCTGAATTGCTCGCAGCGGTGGAAGCTGCCAATGAAGCAGGTTGCGAGGTCGCCTTGGTGGACCGAGACATTCAAACCACACTCCGAAGGGCATGGAGGCGTATGAAATTCAGAGAAAAATGGCGCTTGTTGACCTCGTTCTTGGACGATGATGAGGATGAGGAAGACCTTGATGTCAACACGTTGCTCCAGGACACCGACCTTCTCTCGAGCATGATGGAGGAACTCAAAGGATTCTCTCCCGGTGCAGGACACGTGCTCATCGATGAGCGGGACCGGTACATCGCCTCCAAACTCCAATCCCTCGACAGCGAGAAACGGGTGCTGGCCGTCTTGGGGGCAGGTCATCTCAAAGGCGTCTCAAATTGCCTCACCGATTCACCCTCTATAGAAATCAAAGAACTCGATGTTGTCCCATCCCCCTCCCGGCTTCGACGGGCGTTGCCGTGGGCGTTTCCTTTGGTGATGTTCGGGGTGATTGCGGCGTTGCTCTCAACGAGCAGAGACGTTGACTGGTTGACGTTTTTCACGGTATGGACGGCAGCAAACGCCGTGTTTGCTGCCCTTGCCTGTTTGATGGCTCGTGGCCATCCATTGGCCGTCTTAACGGCGGCTTTGGCCTCCCCCATCACCTCATTGAATCCCGCCCTTGCAGCGGGTTGGTTTGCCGGTTACGTGCAACTGAAGATGGCGGAACCCACGGCGGAAGACCTGCAGCGTTTCCTCAAATTGGACGAATTCTCTTCGTTTTGGTCCAATCCTGCTGGGAAGGTGTTGCTCGTGACCGCCCTTACGAACCTTGGCTCCATGCTCGGTGCTTGGGTGACGCCGTTCATCCTCCTCGGTGGATGGGGCTTTCTGTAAACGGACGAAGTGCATTCAACACGTCAACATGCGCCTCAACATCGTGCACCCGCAAGATGTCGATGCCCGCTTGGTGGGCTACACAGGCCAACGCCAATGTGCCCGGTAGCCGGGCAGCGGGGTCGTTCTGTCCCGTCAGATGCCCGACGATGCTCTTGCGGGAAACACCCCAGAGGAGCGAGACATCCTCTTCTCTTCCAAGGCGTCTCCCAGCCTGCAACAATTCGATGTTGTGCAGTTGTGTTTTCCCAAATCCAATACCCGGGTCGAGCACGATGAGGTCGGCAGGATGGCCTTCCTCAACCAAGGTGCGCCGTTTGGAAAGCAAAGCCTCGGTGACCTCGAGCGTGCAATCCTCGTAAGATGGATTGCTTTGCATGGTCCCAGGCTCCCCTTGCATGTGCATCACGCAGACGGCGCAGCCGGCATTGAGAACGACCTCCATCATGGCTGGGTCCCGTAGACCCGAAACATCGTTGACCATGTCTGCTCCCGCTTCAAGCGCCTTCATCGCCACCTCGGCCCGGCGCGTGTCAACGGAAATGAACGCAGCAGGTCTGGCTTTCCGGAGGGCTTCGATCACCGGGACCACGCGCGTTGCTTCAACTTCAGCTGGTACGGGTTCCGCACCTGGACGCGTTGATTCACCCCCGATGTCAACCCAGGTTGCGCCAGCGTCTACCATGGCTACCGCTCTTTCCAACGCTTCCACGTCATGGGATCGACTTGCGCTGTAGAACGAATCTTCGGTCACGTTGATGATGCCCATGAGCTTGGGGGCCCCGTCAAAGCGAACGGCCTGTGCTAACGCAGTTCGGCGTTGGGTCTCAATAGGGAAGTCCGAGGGCACAAAGGTGCCCAGTTCGGCAGGTTTCATAAGATGTTACGCCGAAGGACCTCGCATGACGGAGGCGGATGCCACCCTTGATTTTGACGAAATCATTGGCGGGCTTGCACCATCCCCCAACGGTCAACTCCCGCGGGACACTGAATTTGCGGAGCGTATCATCCGTCGATTGAAGCCTAAGAACCAACAACAAATGTTTGACCTCGCCGCACGTCAATCCAAAGTTGGAGGGATGCTGATCACCTTGATGGTGGTGGTGTGGTGGTTGTTTATTGGCGTTGAACAGGACGATATGAATGCAGGGGTTTCTGTGTTTTTTGGACTTGATTTCGGCCAGGCCGCACTGGCCGTGATGGTTCTCTCGCTTGGCTCAGCCATCCTGACGGAGTTCAGCCGCGACATGGGAAAAATTCTCCCTTCAACCGTAGCGGGGGGCATGCTGATTCTCGCAGGGCTATACGTCGCAGAACCGCTCGTTTCGGTTTTGTTTCTGAGCGGTTTCGACCTTTCGATGTCGGAGAGCATTTGGCGTAGTGTTCGATTGGGCGTTCTTTGGGCTGGCATGTCGTTTGGCGCTTACCAAATCGTCAACGCGATGTTGCTGAACTGGCTTATCCGCTTCCTGGATTCAAATGGCTACGACTTCTCTGGCATCGGCGAGGAGAGTCAAGAAATGGAGCCCCGCTTAACGTTGAGCCAAGACGGATGAACATCGCCATGGAGCGTAAAAAAGGGCGTTCCCAAAACGCTATGCTCATGAAGGAACTGCTGGTCGTAAAGCCATGACCGCCCAAGCGTTCAATGTTCTTCGGTTGGGCTATCGAAAGGGACGTGACCCTCGGATCACCACGCACCTCGCCCTTGTCTCGCGTGCGTTGGGCGCTACGGATTTCTTGCTTGCAGGCGACGAGGACGAGGGTTTGTTTGACAACCTTCAATCGGTAAACGACCGTTTTGGTGGTTCGATGAACTGTGAGCATGTGGGTGCTGGCTTGGGTTGGTTGAAGCGCTTTTCAACCGCTGATGCTGGAGACGGTGAACCCGGTGTTACGGTGCATCTGACCATGTACGGGGAGCCGTACAGGTCCGTGATTCCTCGCATCCGGCGAGACCGTCCTGTCACGGTGGTCGTCGGGGGTGCGAAGGTCCCAAGCGATGTCTTTGAGCACGCCCACTATAACGTCGCCGTCGGTAACCAACCGCATTCGGAGGTCGCCGCTCTTGCGTTGTTCATGGAGGCCTGGTTTGGGGAAGGTGGCACCGAGCGTCACTTTCCAGAAGCCCGTCTTGTGATTGAACCCTCCGCACGAGGGAAAGCCGTTCATGACAGCGAGCGGGATGAGGGAAGTAACGATTAGTTTACTCGGCGCCTTGAGGCGCTTTTTCTCCTTATGAAAGAGGAGAATTTTCTTCCAAGATTCATTCTTTTTGACACCCAAGCATTATGTGCGGCCGATTATGACAAAATTCAATGTTGGGTGGTGCTATCGGGAACACGCGTTCTCTGCCTGCCACACATCGCCTTTACAACCCGTCTTCTCTGAACGTTCCGGATGCTGCTGATGGGCTTGCAGGTGCCACGGATTTACCTGCTGGAGCCAATGGACGGGGCGTCCTGCTGACCGCCGATGGAGGACGTTATCTCGGGGAGTTGTTCGGTGCGAAAACCATCGGTACCGGTGAACTTGTGTTCACCACGGGCATGATGGGGTATCAAGAATCGTTGACGGACCCCTCCTTCGCCGGTCAAGTCTTGACCTTCACCTACCCGCTCATCGGAAATTACGGCATCCACCTCGGGGCTTCAGAATCCTCCAAGGTGTGGCCACGCGGTGTGGTGGTTCGCCATGCCATGAACCAACCTGATCACAGAAACGCCGTGGGTACGGTGGACGAATTCCTTCGGCTGCACGGCGTTCCGGGCATCCACCGCATCGATACGCGTGCCATCACGAAACGGGTTCGGGAATTGGGCACGGTCCTCTGTGTCTTTGGCCCAGTGGACCAAGAAGACCACCTCCGGGACGTGCTCGGAGCGATTACTTCACCTGAACTTGAGGACCTTGTCGATGAAGTCTCCATCGACGAGGTGGTGGAGTTGAACCCCGGTTCAACCGATGAATTGGGTGCAGCAAAACCTCGCCTTGGCGTCTTGGATTGCGGCGTAAAGCACAACATCCTTCGTCACCTTTGCATGCTGTTTGATGTCGTCTGGTGTCCGCCTGATCTCGCCTACGAGCGCTTGAGGGAGGACTACGCCATCGATGCCCTGTTCTGCAGCAATGGACCGGGTGATCCGGCTCATCCAGGAAAGGCCACGCAAGCGCGTCACACGCTGGCAAAAGCCGTTGCCGAAGGCATACCGGTGATGGGGATTTGTCTCGGCCATCAGTTGATGGGACTTGCCTCAGGCCTGCAAACCTACAAGATGCGATACGGTCATCGAGGTGCGAACCAACCCGTTGTTGACCTTCAGGACCGCACGGTCTCCATCACAAGCCAAAATCACGGATTCGCAGTAGCCCATCCCAACGACGGAATGCTGGCTGCGCACCCCACCGGGGCGACCTCACCTCCGGTAACCAACCTGCACGGTGCGGATGTAGAGGTGCGATACATCAACGCCAACGACGGAACCGTTGAGGGTCTTGATGTCGTTGGGAAACCCTGTTTTACCGTTCAATTCCACCCCGAAGCTTGTCCAGGCCCCCACGATGCGGCGCCACTGTTTTTGCGGTTCCGTGCTGTAGTCGATGCTTACCTCGGAGGCGAAATTTGATGCCTCGTCGCGACGATTTGGAGACCATCATGGTGCTCGGGAGCGGGCCCATCAAAATCGGGCAAGCAGCCGAGTTCGATTTCTCCGGCTCCCAAGCGGTGCGTGCTCTGCGCGAAGACGGCTACAAGGTCGTCCTCGTCAATTCCAACCCTGCAACCATTCAGAACGACCCCGAAATGGCTGATGTGGTCTACATTGAACCGTTGTTGCCCGACACCATCGCTCGAATTTTGGAGAAAGAGCGTCCTTGCGCTTTGTTGGCAGGGATGGGTGGTCAGACGGCCTTGAACATCGCCAGCGAACTTTCCCACAACGGGACCTTGGAACGTTTGGGGGTCGAACTCATCGGGTCTGATTTGGACGCCATCGACAAAGCAGAGGATCGTGAACTCTTCAACCAAGTCTGTGAATCCATCAATCTTCCCATCAGCCGGGCGATTGCCTGCCACACCATCGATGAAGTGATCGCCGCAGCCGAAGCCATTGGAAGTTGGCCGATTCTCATTCGGCCGGCTTTTACACTCGGTGGATTGGGTGGAGGGACCGCACGTGACATGGGCGAACTCGTGGAGATTTCTCAACTCGGGCTGCGGAATTCACGCATCTCCCAGGTGCTCATCGAAGAATCAATTCTTGGTTGGCAAGAACTGGAATACGAAGTGATGCGTGACGAAGCCGATAACGCAACCATCGTCTGCACGATGGAGAACATCGACCCGATGGGTGTGCACACCGGCGAGTCAACGGTGGTGGCGCCGTTGCAATCCTTCAGCGATGCAGACCATCAACGACTCCGAAACCAAGCGCTGGCTTTGATTCGGGCCTTGAACATCAAGGGGGGTTGCAACGTCCAGTTTGCCTTCAATCAATTCACCGGCGAAATTCGCGTGATTGAGGTCAACCCCCGTGTCTCCAGATCTTCAGCGCTCGCCTCGAAAGCAACCGGGTATCCAATCGCCCGGATGGCTGCAAAAATTGCCGTCGGTTACACGCTGGACGAGCTTCCCAACCCCATCACGGGAGAAGGAACGACCGCCGCCTTTGAGCCAACGCTTGACTATTGCGTGGTGAAAATCCCTCGGTGGCCCTTCGACAAGTTCCGGACCGCCGACCGGACCTTGGGGACCTCGATGAAATCCACCGGCGAAGTCATGGCGATTGGACGCAATTTCGAGGAGGCCTTCCTCAAGGCTTGGGCATCCCTGGAACAAGGATGTGCGCATCCTCGCCCGCTGACGCGTGCTGATGAATCCGAAGGAGAGGGTATGTCGCAACGCGCCCATGAACCCCTGTCCGATGCCACGCTGGTGCAGTGGCTCTCGGTGGCCACCGACCGGAGAATGGGTGCACTGCTTGAGGCCTTCCGCCGAGGCTGGACGGTTGACCACGTTCACGAAATCACCCGTATCACCCGTTGGTTCCTCTACGGTTTCGAGCGCTTGGCGGGCTTGGAGCGGGAGATCACCGAACGCCGTGTGTCACCTGCTGAACTGTCCGAAGACGAATTGCGGCGATGGAAGAGTTTCGGCTTCAGCGACGCTCACATTGCCGACGCTCTAGCTGGCTTCCCCGCAGAAGGTCTCAAGTCCCTTCTCCCGGCTCAAGACGAGCGGGCCGTCATGCAACGTCGGCATCAGGTCAATTTGCACCCGGTTTATCGCATGGTGGACTCCTGCGCTGCTGAGTTTGCTGCAAAAACCCCGTACTACTATTCCACCTACGAGCCGTTCGGCGCCCCTGGCGTCGACACGATACCGAATCTGGAAGAACGGACGAAAGAACGACTGGTGGCGATCGGTAGCGGGCCAATCCGCATCGGTCAAGGCATTGAATTTGATTACGGCTGCGTCCATGCCGTCAAAGCCATCCGTGAGGCAGGGAAAGACGCCATCCTCATCAACAACAATCCCGAAACGGTTTCGACGGACTTTGACACGTCAGACCGGCTGTACTTTGACCCGCTCACCCTCGAATACGTGAGCGAAATTCTCCTTCGTGAACAGGCCCACGGTATCTTGCTTCAGTTCGGTGGTCAAACCGCCATCAACCTGGCGCTGCCGCTTGAGGCACGCCTTCCGGATTTGAAGCAAAAAGGACTGGAGTTGGCGATCATGGGCACTTCGTGTGACGCCATTGACGAAGCCAGCGACCGTCAAAGGTTCGAAGCCTTTGCCTCCAAGCACGGTTTGCGCATGCCTCGCGGGGCGACGGGAACCACCGCTGATGATCTTCGAGCTGCGGTCGAAACCATTGGTTACCCTGTGTTGGTGCGCCCTTCCTACGTTCTTGGTGGCCGTGGAATGGAGATTCTCTCCAATCAACAACAACTTGACGGCTACCTGAAAGAAGCCTACTTGGCTCCGGATAAACCCCTCCTCGTGGACGAATACTTAGGCCATGCCACCGAGTTGGATGTGGATGCGGCCTGTGACGGAGAAGAGGTGCTTGTCGGCGCCATCATGGAGCATCTTGAGGAGGCTGGAATCCACTCAGGAGATTCAACCTGTTTCATCCCCGCCCAAAACATCTCAGAGGCCATGCTTGCTCGGGTGGCTGAACAAACCAAGATCATCGGTTTGGGCTTGAACATCAAAGGCTGCTTCAACATTCAATTTGCAATTCAGGGCGACGACCTCTATGTATTGGAAGTCAATCCTCGCTCGTCGAGGACCGTCCCCTTCGTCGCCAAAGCGTCCGGCTTGCCCCTCGCCCGAATCGCCGCCCGAATCACCATTGGCCAGCCTCTGAAGCAGCAGACCATTCCCCGGCGCACCACGGGTCAGGTGTGCGTCAAAGCGCCGGTGTTCCCGTTCATCAAGTTGCGAGGTCTTGACCCGGCTCCCGGCCCGGAGATGAAATCAACGGGAGAAGTGTACGGCTCGGACGAGCGCGCCGATTTGGCCTACCTCAAGGCTCGCCTCGCCACCGAAGTCCCGGTGGCTACCGAGGGCGGTGCATACTTGACCGTACGGGACGAGGACAAGGAAAACTTGGTTCCGGTCGCTCAAGAACTGGTAAAGTTAGGCTTCACGCTTTACGCAACCGGTGGTACAGCCGATGCCTTGCGTCGTCATGAGGTGCCCGTCACAACGGTGTACCGCATCGCCGAAGGAAAGCACCCTGATGCGCTCGATTTGATGCGTCAAGGCAAGGTGTCGTTCATCGTGAACGTGCCCACGATTTCCGGGGGTGCCGTCCGGGATGGCAATATGATGCGTCGCTTGGCGGTTGAACTCAACATTCCCTTCGTGACCACCATGCGGGGGGCAGTCATGGAAGCCGCCGCCATGCGCGCGCGAAAAGAAGAGCGTCTTGAACCTCGTCAACTGACGGTCCATTACTGACCGGTGAAAAGCATCCCTTTATGGGTCAACGCTGGCGTTTTCGGGCAATGCCCTCACCTCCGCTTGAGCTTCCATCCGGTACGGTTCTCGCATCGGAACTCACCGGGGCGTTTGGGGCAGCGTTGCAGACGCCAACCCTTGAGGACGTGGACCGTTGGGTGTGGTTGGCCTACGACCAACTCAATCTTGCGTTTCTCAAGGCACTTGAAACGGAGCAACGCCTCGGTGTTGTGCTCATCGAATCCATGGAGAAGGCACATCGGCGCCCTTACCATCAACAGAAATTAGGCGTTCTCCTCTCAAATCAGCGCCATTTTGCGCTGGAACTCGCCGCAAAAGGCATTCCTGTTCTCTACCTCATCAGTCGGTCAACTTACGAGAACGTGGTGCGTCATCTTGCCCGCTCACTGGGCGGTCTCTCGGCTTTTGTTCCAGCGGAACGGGAACTCCGTCAAGAGGTTGAACCGCTCGAACAGGAGGCCATCGTCACCGTCCACCCCCATCCAGGTTGGCTCACGCCGAGGAGGTGGTTCACCCAAAGCGTGGGCCACGAACCGCCGTTCCGAATGGACGCGTTTTACAGGACCGTGCGTCAATCCACGGGGTGGTTGATGGAGGACGGCAAGCCCATCGGGGGAAAATACAGTTTTGACGCTGACAATCGCCGTTCGTGGAAAGGGGAACCTCGGTGCCCCGAACCCCCCGTATATCCCAACGACGCCATCGATGATGAGGTCGAGGCGTTGGTCCGCACCCGCTACGGCCATCACCCCGGCACGGTTGACCTCACGACCCTACCGACCACGTCAGAAGCCGTTCATCATGCGGTTGAATTCGCCATGGAATTGTTGCCGAACTTTGGCGCCTATGAAGACGCCATGAGCGAGAGAAGTAGGGGTCTGTTCCACTCTCGATTAGCCACGCTGTTGAACCTCCATCGGCTCATGCCCTCAGCACTGGTTGAGCGCGTGCTTTCAACCGAAGCGCCGCACAACTCCGTTGAGGGATTTCTTCGTCAGTTGGTCTGGCGCGAATACGTTCACCACATACACGACGTGACCGATGGTTTTCGGACGCTGGACCTCACCCGCGAACCTGCTATGCGTGGGGCGCGATGGGCAGGTTTCGAGCAGGTGGACGAGGAGACGCACCCCAACCATCTCGGACAGCGCAACCCTTTGCCGCAGGCCTATTGGGGCGCAACCAGCGGTTTGCGCTGTTTGGATGCGTCCGTGGAATCGGTCATGGAGGACGGATGGACCCACCACATCCCGAGGCTCATGGTGCTCAGCAACATCGCCAACCTTCTGGACGTTGATCCCCGAGAGTTGACCGATTGGTTTCACGCCGGCTTCACCGATGCCTACGATTGGGTGGTCGAGCCCAACGTCCTCGGGATGGGAACCTTTGCGCTCGGAACGGCCATGATGACCAAACCCTATGTTGCAGGGGCATCCTACATCAACAAAATGAGCGACCATTGCGGTGCATGCGCCTTTCATCCAAAGAAAACTTGCCCGATGACGCGGCTCTATTGGGCTTATCTCGCCCGTCATGGTCCCTCTTTTTTGGGGAACCATCGCATGGCCATCGCGATGAAGAACGTCACTCGAAGGGACGAGCGGGAGAAGGCTCTGGATGCTGCGACCTTCGAGTGGGTGAGCCGGGCTCTCCAAGCAGGAGATGAGGTGCGCTCCACGGAGGACGGTGACCTCCGACGTTGGTCATGATCAATCCCGTCGAGAGGGCTGACAGGTGGGGCAGAAATCCAATCTGCGGCCTGCGTACCGTTTCCGCAACACGAGGTCGCCACAGGTCAAACAAGGCCGGTCGTTTCGGCAGAACACGGCGTGCCGCCAAGTTCTGCGGGGCTCACCCCGCGCTTTACTGGCCTCTGCGGTTTCTTGGTTGACGGTGATCCCTCCGGTTTCGTAAGCACGGACGGTGATGGATTTGATGGCCGAGGCCCACCGCTCAACCGTTTCCTCGTCCAAATCGCAAGGCCGGTCGTCAGGATGCACGCCTGCTGCGTGAAGGATTTCTGAACGCAAGTAGTTTCCAAGGCCTGCAAAGCATTTCTGGTCAAGCATCAACGTTGCACCTTTCTTTCTATAGATTAATTTGCTCCGAAGGTGCTCGCCTAAAAAGGCGGCATCCACCTCCGCGTCGAGCACATCAGGACCCAGCCTTGCGAGAAACGGATGACCGTTTTCTTCAGGGGTGGGCAGCAGACTGATGTCGGTGGCGGACCACAAACGGACGGCATGCCGATCGGTCATGAATTCAGCCCGTAAAGAGCGACGTGAGCGAGGGTCGGTCGTTTTGAGGTGGACGGTCCACCGCCCGTAAAGTTGGTTGTGGCTGTACATGCTGTATCCGCTGCTGAACCGAATCAGCATGGCTTTGGCTCGACTGGTGACGCTCAACACTTCATGCCCGAGAATGAGGTCTTCCGCGTTTGAAAGGGCGGAGTAAGGCCATTGCCCCTCCTCGATGGTTTTCCCAACGAGGGCTTTGCCGATGCGATCGGCGGCTCGGCGAATTTCCGGCCCCTCAGGCATGGAGGGTAGAATGTTCGTGGGCGTTATCAAAGGGTGTTTTGTCAACGCCGTAAGCGCTCTTCACCTCCGAGCAGACGGTTTGAGCTCATGATTCAAAAATGATTTTCTGAATGCTGAAGGACTTTCCATCATGGCCCCATTCAACAACACCGGCTTCGTTGATCATGAAGTATTTCGTTGCAAATTCACGGCCAAGGTCGGGGTGTTCCTTCTCGAGTTCCACGGCAATTCGGGTGCTGTATCCTCCCAGCGAGCCGACGGCTGCAAGCCCACGAATGCCGTCAACAAGGACAGGATGGAAGGTCGACGGGGTTTGAGGTGCCTCGTCAAAGGGGTGGGGGTCGCTTACAAGACGCAGGTTTTCTTCAGTTCCGGGTTCGGTTTTGATGTCGTTGGACATGGGGTCATATGCATTTGAGTGCATATAAAGCATCAGAACGAATCCATGGAGAAGCGCTCGTCGGTGGCGGCCATGCCTGCAGCTTCAGCACGGGCTGCAATTCGTCTCAAGGTGCGCATGGCGTCCTCAATGCTCTCAACTTGTTCAGCAAATTGTGTTGGTGGCCATCCGCAATCGATGACGTCAGCTTCCACGGCGCTTTCCTCGATCCAGGCCCCGCAAGCTGAACCGTAACACGCGGCTTTGAACCGCTCGATGTCAAGCCAAAAGGTGGGTCGCTGGCATACGGGACAGTGCCGGCACTCGTATTCCGAGAGAATGGTGACGCCATCGTCGCCCACCACGTCGACTTCCCAAGCGGCAATGCTCGCCCTTTCAAGGGGAACTTGATGGGATTTTTTGAGAAATGAACGCAAGACGCTGAGGGCTGTGGCCTGGGTGCTAAAACACCCCATCGCCACCACTGCACCGCTTTCTTCTACGGCGCTTGGAACGTAAATCCGACCCGTGACGACCATGGGGGTTGCTCAAGCCGCCGAGGTTTAAGCCTCGCTCATGAACGGTGCCATCGAACCTCGATTGCTGGCCGTCCGCCCGGGTGCGGGAGTGGCGCTTGGGGTTTCTCGATTCGAATCTCAAGCGAGGCAACACCGGTGTGAACGGCAAGGTTGTCGACGATGCGTTGGGCCATCTCCTCCATCAGTCGGATGGGCTCTGGGGCGTTCAGCATCACGGCATCAACCGCAGTCTGCAGGTCAGCGTAGTTGAGGGTGTCCTCAAGGCGTTCAATGCGCTCGTTGCTCTTGAGCGTCGCCCAGAGGGTGAACACGAAGGGCTGAGGGGCCTCGTGTTCTTCGTCATAGAAACCGTGAACGGCCATCACTTCGTAGGCTTCGAGGCCAATGCGCCATTCCACGGTCTCACCTCAGGCGTCTTCATCGCGTTCATGCACCCAGATCAAATGGTATCCGAATTGGGTTTTGACGGGTGGGGAGACGGTGTTGAGCGGCGTGGTCCAAACGGCTTCTTGGAAGGCTTGAACCATTTGGCCCTTGCGAAACCAACCGAGGTCCCCGCCTTTTTGACTGGAGGGACAGGTGCTCTTTTTGCGGGCGAGTTTCTGAAAATCCTTCAGTTTCCCAACCTTGTCCTTGATTTGAATGGCCTCGCTTTTCGAATCGACCAGAATGTGGGATGCCCATGCGCTTGGTGCGACCATGATTCGGCCACCGGTTCCCGTGTTTTCAACCCTCGCTCAGTGGTCCGAGTAGGCGAGGAAACGCATGTAGGTGCCGTAGATGGTCACGGAAACCCCCAGCGACTCTTCGTTGAAGCGGTCCATGGTGTCGAGGTAAGTGTGGTACTCCCAACTACCGCTGCCGTAGCACACCACGGCTCGCCCTCGCTCGCTACCGCCCAAATCGTAGACGAAGGGGCCGTGGTCCGAGTTGTACGGCATGCCGTCGGAGGCGCCCTTGCTCCCGGTGAGGACCGACAAGCGAATGTCGTAGCGGTCGGCCACTTCGTCACGCTTGTTTTGGTAGAGTTCCGTGATGCGGGCGATGTGGTCCATGTCCTCCTGGGTGTTTCCGAACAGGGTCAGGCTGTTGCCGCGGTTGGAGAAATCGGCATCCACGTGGTTCATGTCGAGGTTGATGTAGAGGCGGAGATTGTCTTTGAGGCTGTTCTGGAAGGCGTCAACGTAGGCTCGACTTCCGTACAAGCCTTCTTCTTCGCCGCCCCAGGTGCAGAAGCGCAACGTACGTTCGGGCGTCCCGGTCTTGTTGACGACCTCGCTCAT
>Ga0255753_1004652_pt1 | contig 13522 bp, 10 predicted proteins | sample 041ome_10_FD_179953 | JGI IMG/M metagenome (GOLD analysis project Ga0255753, IMG submission 179953) | Coastal salt marsh microbial communities from the Groves Creek Marsh, Skidaway Island, Georgia - 041412US metaG (version 2) | ecosystem: Environmental > Aquatic > Marine > Intertidal zone > Salt...
AACAACAACGTTAAGAAGAAGAAGAAGAGAAAAGAGTAAAAGAGTAAAAGAGAGAATGATCATCGGTTTAGCGGGCTCCTCTGTTTCCTCTGTGTGTTGTTCCCAGCAACAACGACGAGTTTTACGACCCCGACAACAATTTCGTCGTCGGTTACTACGCCGCGATGAAGATGACGATGATGATGACTCACGTAAACAACGACGACCGAATTTTGTGGTGCACTCGTCGTCGTCGTCGTTGTTCTCAAAACGAAGGACATCATCATCATCATCATCTAAAATATGCGCCGCTTCTTCGAGTAATAATAACGGGGATACCAATAATAATCAACTCGGAGGAAAACGACGAGGGAAACTAAACGGAGCGGGAGTGGTAACCAAGTTGGTAAAAAAAGACACGCAAATCGAACAACTCGGCTTATCTCCGGACGAGTTGGAGCAGTATAACCAAGAAACTGCTGGATACAAAAGCATAATAAACGCCGCTCTGGAAGTTTTATTGGAAACGTGTCCACCGTTTATACCGGAAGGCACGGAAACCGACGTGGAGCGGTTTAAAGACGAAGACATTGAATCCTTTACTCTGAACGATAAGATATTTAACCCGGAGATGTCGTGGTTGGCGTTTAACTGGAGAGTTCTGGCAGCCGCGGCGGACGAGAACATTCCGGCGTTCGAACGACTTCGGTTTTTAGCGATTAGCGGGAGAAACCTGGACGAGTTTTTCGCCAAGCGAGTTGGGGCGTTAAAGAGGCAAGAATCTGTCGGGGTTGGGAACTTAGTCAAGAAAAGAGGTAAGAACATATGGTCGCCGAGGAAAACGCTCGAATACGTCAGCGCGGAAGTAGAAAAAATGTCGGATATTCAGGCGGAGTTGTACATCGAACAAATAGCGCCGAGTTTAGCGGATTATAACATCAGGATTTTATCGCACGACGATATGGACAAGGAAACGGTTCAGAAAGTTCGCGAATGGTACCACGACTATGTGGAACCGATTTTAGATCCGAGAGCGATCGATCCGTGCCACCCGTTTCCGTTTTTACCGAGTTTGTCCATAGCGTTGGCAGTGGAGTTGGAAGACGCGTACTCAAACGAGAAATTCGCGGTGGTTTCTGTTCCATCCGTGGTGGACAGATGGATCGACGTTGGCGAGTTTATGGACGAAACTAAAGGTAAACTTTTTTTGCCTTTAGAGCAAATTTTAGAGGCGAACATGGACACGTTGTTTCAAGGATGTAACATTCGCGCGTGTCACGCGTTTCGAGTGTGTAGAAACGCGGACGTCGAAAGAAACGAGGAGGAGGCGGAAGATTTGTTAGAGATGATGTCTGACGAAGTTCGAACGAGACGTTTTGCATCGTTCGTTCGGTTGGAAGTGCAAGACACGATGCCTGAACACGTGAAAGACCGTTTGATGAAATCTCTTGAGTTGAGATCGTTCGACGTGACTTCGGTGCCGCACGCCGCGCCGTTGGGATTCGGCGTTTTAGATTCCATCGACGTGAGTTTTGAAATGGACGACGCCTTAGTTTTTGACTACTGGTCTCCGAGAACGCACCCGAGATTGGTTGGTATCGACGTCCCTTCCTCGTCGGCTTCCGAGGCGGAAGAGATGAGCAAACGTAATATTTTCGACGAGATTAAAAAAGGAGACATTTTAGTCCACCACCCGTACCATTCGTTCGCGACGTCCACGCAAGCTTTCTTCGAAGCCGCGGCAAGAGATAAGGATGTTTTGAGCATTAAATCGACGTTGTATAGAACTTCATCGAACTCGCCAATTATATCGAGTTTGATTAAAGCTTGCGATAACGGGAAAAACGTCGCCGTGTTGGTTGAATTGAAAGCTCGATTCGACGAAGAGCGAAACTTGGGTTTTGCGGAACGACTTGAAACTGCCGGGTGTAACGTCGCGTACGGCGTAAAAGGCGTGAAAACGCACTGTAAAGCAACTTTAGTCGTACGAAGAGAAGGAGAAAAGCTCGTGAAGTACGTTCACTTAGGAACTGGGAACTATAACCCGTCCACGGCGGGTATTTATACCGATTACGGCATGTTTACGTGCAAAGAAGAATACGGCGAAGACGCCGTGAATTTGTTCAAGTTTTTAATGGGCCATCATTTCCAAAAAGAATTCAACAGATTGCTGGTTGCGCCGCAAAGCTTACAATCTAGCATGGTGGATTTAATCGAGAACGAAATCACCGCCGCAAAGAAAGGGTACAAAGCGTCCATCACGGCTAAAATGAACGGTTTAGACGACCCGGAGATTTGTAAAGCGTTTTATCGGGCGAGCCAGGCGGGCGTGAGCGTGAATTTGATCGTTCGGGGCATTTGTAGAATTCGCCCTGGCGTCCCAGGCATTTCCGAAAACATTCGCGTGATCTCAATCATCGGTCGATTCTTAGAACACCACAGATGCTTTCGATTCGAAAACGCGCTTCAGACAGGGAAAGCGGATCCGAAGATTTACATGGGTAGCGCAGATTTGATGCGAAGAAATTTGTTACATCGCGTCGAAGTCGTCACGTTAGTCGAAGATGAGAGAATCAGGTGCGAAATCCAAGACATGCTCGATGCTTGTCTCGTGGATGGTGTCTTAGCGTGGGAGTTAGGTGCGGATGGACGATATCATCGTACTCCGGAAGCGCGAGCGATTGCGGCGAAACACTCGAGCCAAGATCCCGGGAAAGGAAAACTCATGCCAATTGCCGCGACAAAAGGTTTACACGCGAGTTTAATGGTCGACGTGTTAAAGAAACGAAGTAAAAGTAAAACGAAACAATCTGTCGCGGGTATTGCGGCCAAGAATTTAAAATATGCGGCGAGAATGCCAAAGCAAGCGATGGTGAAGAGTGCGGAGGATATGGCGCAGCCGGAGAAGTTGGAGAAAGCTGAAAGTGCCTTTCCCGTGTCCTCTTCTTCTTCTTCTTCTTCGGACAAGAGACCTTCGATGCATGAAATCATCGATGCGAATGCGAGACCGATAGAGGAAGAAAAAGTGATTAATGACACCAGCGAGGATAGTATGGACGACGTCGCGTTCGATATGGAGGTTTAAATTCATAAGAACGATTGACTTCTAGAACAAAAATGAATTTTCCAACTCGTAAACTACAAACTAATCAACACATCTTCTCTCTTTCTCTCTCTCTCTCCCTTCTGCTTACATATGATCACACATCATAGGTCTATACTATACAGGAACCAAATAATAATTCTACTAACAAATACACAAAAAAAGTTCTCCACGCATGCGTGACAGCGAGTGTTTGTACTTTCTTTTTAAATGTAATTTTCCGTCGAGAACGCCGGCGATAACACGGATTGACTCGCGGCTTTCTTCAACGTCTTCCATACTTGCACGTTCGCCTCGAAGAACCCAACAGAGTGGAAATTCTTCAAACCGTTTTTCTTGGCATACGGTTTAATAACTTCTTCTCGGAAATCTCTCAGTTTATGTCTCGGTAGTCTTGGACACAAATGGTGTTCGACTTGAAATTGCAAACCGCCATGGAACCAATCCAAATATTTTGGGCACTCAATGTCCATCGTCCCGGCGAGTTGCATCTCAATCCATTCGTTGTTTTTTGGAATCCCATCGAACACATCTCTCGAAAAGTGCGACAAACATATTTGAACGTGAATGATCCCACCAATTGCGTGCGAGAGGAAGAAGAACGCCCATTTCTCACCAGCCGTCGGTAACATGCTCACCAGCGTCGAATACCACGCGAAGTAAAAACCGAGCGTGGCGAATTCAATGACGCGCTGTTTCTTGGACATTTTTACCGTCGCGCAGTGAATCAACGTTTGCGCGTATAAGTTCACTCTCGCTACGGCCATGATCGGGTAGAACGTGTAATGCTGCACGCTAACAAACTTCTTCGCTAACCAATCAAATTTCAACTGTCGGTTGTGGTACAACGAGTACACGGATTCGAAATACTTCCTCGTGACTGCCAAAATCGGCATGTGTTGAATATCCGGATCGCACTCCAAAGAGTTCACGGCGCAATGATGGACGTTGTGCGTGCTCGACCACCAACTAATGCCAACACCGTTACACATGTTCCCAATGAGCCACCCGATGGCGGTGTCCAATTTCCTATTGTGGGTCACCGCGCAGTGCCCCGCGTCGTGTCCGATGAACATGCTTTGCTGCCAAAACATTCCCAACGATACGGCTCCGAGCATGTGAGAAAACGTATCCTCTTTATTCACGACCAAATGAATTGCCACGGCTAACAAAGACACCAAGCGAATGGCGATGGCGTAATAGTGCTTATAATCCGTCTTGAACTCTGCGTTCTCCGCCGTTTTCACCAACTCTCGAAAATCGTGTAAATGCTGGGGCGCTTCCTCCGAAATCTTTCTTTGAACGGCGCCAACGCGCATGGATTTCAACGTTTTCATCGCTTTTCCGCTTTCCGAGTGATACGCTCGGAACGCGTCCGTAATGTCTCTCCCGGAGTACTGTTTCAGGACGGTTTCGCCTCCCGGATGTTTTGAAATCCAACTCGAAATGTCGTACACGTCGTCACCGAAGATGACCAGTTTTGGGGAGTCCTTCGCGGTCATGTGATCGCACTCGTTCACCTGCGAAACCGTGTACGTGGTGGCGGTGCTCGCGGGAGACATATCCACATTCGTGATTGGGGAAGAACCCGAGGCGTCCTTACCGCCTTTGCCCATGATGAATACGATGTTAAAGTCCTCCTCTGTTTTTATTCCTTTTTATCGCTTTTCTCTTTTATCACCACCCGAAAATGTGTCCCGAAACGTCGCCACGTCGTTTACTCTTTTCGCGCGCGCGCGTTCGTCCGTTCTTCTTCGATCGACCAAATCTCTCTCTCGATTGAATACTCTTTTAAATATCTATCCGTTCTCAAGCAGATCCCGACTGTAAATACAATACTACAATAAGAAGTGAGCGGGGTCGGCTTTGAATAAAATGTGTGACGTCGGAGGACGCCTTTTTTGTGTTTGATGAGTGGCTGTTTTTTTTAATGAGCGGCTGTCATGGCTGTCGGTAACAACGACGGCGACCTTTCTCTCTTTTTGCTTTTTTTCAGACAAATTGAGCCCAACCACCAAAATACCAAAACATGTGAAATAATAGGAATACAATACGGTGATGATATATTAATATAAATAACAACGAAGACGAAAAGTAATAATCGTCAATAAGAAAAACGTTCTCCTTCATTTGCGTACGTTTACTTCTTATTAATATCGTAGAAGAAACCAACCGTGTTGCCGACTTTGATGGTGACTTTCGGAGCGCCTTCGGGAAGGCGCGGACCTCCTCGGCTACTGTTACCACCGCCGCTCTTCTCCTTATAGATGACTTTTTCGACGATTTTCTCCTTGATGATCGGTACTTCCACTTTCTTCTCGATGATTTTGTCCTTGTAGACAATCTTCTCCACCGGCTTGTCTTTGTAGACAATCTTCTCCGGACCGGGGACCTGAACTTTCTTTTCGACGATTTTGTCTTTATATACGATTTTCTCCACCGGCTTCTCTTTATAGACAACTTTCTCTTTCGCTGCTGCGCTACCACCGCTGCTACTATTCTTCTTGCTGTTATCGGTTTTGTAGACGATTTTTTCGACTATTTTGTCTTTATATACAATCTTTTCCGGACCGGGCACTTTGACCTCTTTCGTGATTACTCTCTCTTTACCCGGAACTTCCACCTTCTCTTTGACAATCTTTTCCTTGTAGACAATCTTCTCCACCGGCTTATCTTTATAAACAACTTTAACAGTTTCTTTCCCGGGAGCCTCAACCTTTTCTTTAACCACGCGGTCTTTGTACACAATCTTCTCCGGTCCGGGAACTTTTACTTTCTTCTCGACGATTTTCTCCACAATCTTCTCCGGTCCCGGTACTTTTTCGTATCTCGTAACCACTCGCGTTGGGCCCGGAACTTTCACGATTTCTTTCACGACTTTGATTCGCTCTTTTCCCGGAACCTCAACCTTGACTTCTTTCACGCGCACTTTCTCGCCCGTCGATGAGGGTGAGGACGAGAGTGCTTTCCCGACAATCGCACCGGCGAAGAATCCAATCGCAATCTTACTCAGATGATTCATAACGAATCCAACCTTACCACTGTTATCAACATTGCTCATTGGTACACCATCGGTATTCGTAGCGGACGATGTCGATGGTGGCGAAATCGAACTACTCGGCGCACCTCCTCTTCCGAGATTATACGGACTTTCGTCAAAACTCATCACCCCGTTTCTGTTCTTATAATTCTCCATTCTCGATTTCTCGAATAGTTGTATCCACTCCGGCCCTTTCTCTCTCAAGTCAATGCCCATGGGGTAATCCAACTGCATCTTCTCCGGCTGAATGCCTTCCATGGTTAATCGATATTTCAACCGTTCCCAAACGCGTTCTTGTCCTCGGGCGTTGAAATGAATTCCATCCGTAAAATAGCCTTTCGTATCGTGCTCAAACGCGACAAACAAATCCTCAACCGGTACCACGCATTTTCTACACGCTCGTTTACACGCCATCCCATACTTTTGTAGCTCTTCGTTCGACCTATCCAACCTCGCGAACGCCTTGTCGCCGTACATTTCGACTTGATAGTTCAACCGTCCTTGTTCATCCATCGCCGGTGGGGCCATAACAATCACGTGCTTCGAGCACTTCTTCGCTCGATTAATAATAATCTCCATGTTCTTCTCGTATTCCTCTAAGGGCACGTACGCGCTCGTTTGAAACTTGCTCGTTTTTTCCTCGATTGCGCTATCGTTCGTCCCAAACATGATTATCGTTAGGTGATGTTTGCGCAATCGTCGGTCGAATTTCTCGGGAAAGATATCGTCCATAACTTTTAACGCCCATCGAGTGTTGTACCCTCCGAATCCTCTCACGTACACGTCCGCTCTTCTCGTAAAGTGGTCGTTCTGTTAAACGGTGTTTGTTTGCGTTCGACGTGTTTTGTAACACAACACAACAGAGAAGTAGTAAATATTGGTTAGTTTATATTTAAACTTCTTCTTCACGACAAAATTCAAGGCGCGCGGCGATCAAATTCAAGAATAAAAAACACCAACACAGACACGCAAAGAAAGAGAACACATAACTTTGCGTAATAATAAACGAAAAGAAAAAGGAAATGAATATAAACTCTCGACGACGTACCAAACTCTCTCCCCATCCGCCTTGTTCGATCGCGCGTTGCGTCAAAGAGTCTCCGAACAGAACGATCTTCTCTCGCCGAGACGTTAATCCCATGATTTGTGTTTTTGTCTTCTGTTATAATACGACGAAAGAGGAGTCCAAACTTGAAAATTTCTGAAGAGGACTGACGATTTTGATTTTGACGACCAAAAAAATTAAAGTTTTTTGGGGGGAACCTCGAATCAGAAGAAAAAAACGAAAAGTGTTCAGAATGCTATGGAATCGTCGTGTGTTGTTGTTGCGTGTTGTTAAAAATGTCATCAACAAGGAGAACATCATCATTGTCATCAACAACTACAACAACAACAACTAATGAGGAACAGTTTTGGCGACAACGCGCGCAAATCTTGCGCAATTTGAGCCGCTGTTCATCTTCAGACGTTTCTAAACTCGTGAGCCGGTTAGATTCGGTCGTTTTTGGAAACGGGGAGGATGGAGGAAGTAGCTGTGGGTTCGTGCACGTGAAGGATACCGAAGAGGAGATTGAGAACGTGAGGAGATGTTTCCAACGGACGATGAGGAGACACGAGAGCGTGCGAGAAGTGGAGATGGATTTGTTGAAACGGAGAGAGATTGAGAGTACGAATGGAAAGAGATATGAGAAGGAGAGCAAAACGACGAGGTTGTTGGAGGAGATTTTCAACGAGAACAACAAAGTTGATGATGTTTCCACCACTCAAAAGAGCTCAAAGGAGACGAAACAGACGAAGAAAACGAAGAAGAAAGAAGACCCGTTGTCGCCGGAGATGTCTCTGTCGCCAGACGTCATCGCGGACGAGAACGATGCGAATAAGAGAAAAGTGCGACGACGAACGCCTGGCGGTGAAAAACCATCGAGGTCGCCGTTATCGAACGTGAACGAAAGCGGTATTCGCTACCACCGAGAGGTCTCTCTCGGAAAACCGCCGAGAGGAAACGTGAAACGGGCGAGGACGACGGACGATCCTTTCCCAGTAGTTCATAGCAAAGAAAGCAACGAATCCAGAAAATCGTACGTGTGCCCGTTTGAGTCGTCGTTTGGATGAGTAGTATTTTAATGACACATCGTAGCAGTAGCATCCCAAACTCATCAGCGTATTCAGCGCCGAGTCGCGCCAAACGTGATGAATTTTTTCCTTCCCATCATCTGCACGTCCATACTAAACACCTTAAAAAACGGGTACGTCAACACTTTGAATAACGGCCTTAAAATCTTATTTCTTCTGGCGACTTGCGGGAAATGACTCCACGGCGCCGGTGCCGTGCTATAATCGCAATCGAGCGCGCGTAACTCCTCCATATCTTCCTCCGTGAGCGAAAACGTTTCCAAAGCCTGAAAATCGGCGTTTTCCTTCGCTCGAATTTCAGACGCCGATTTCGGAATCACAATCACGCCTCTCTGTAAATGCCATCTTAAAATCACTTTACTTGGCGTCGTTTGTCTTCTTTCTGCTATTTTTCGTACAATTTCGTTTTTAAACAACTCGCTTCCTCTCGCGAATGGAGAATACGCCGTCACCGCCACGCCCATCTTCTTTGAAAACTGAATCAACGCATCGTTCGGTAACATCGGGTGCGACTCGATTTGATTCACCGCTGGTTTAATTTCTGAATGTTTCATCAACTTTGTCAACTGTTCTTGATTAAAGTTACTCACCCCAATCGATTTCACCTTCCCTTCTCTCTTCAACTGTTCCATCGTCTTCCAACACTCCTCGATGGACGTCTCCGTATCGTCCACTAATACCGTTCCTCGTTTCCAACACACTGGCCAATGAATTAAGTATAAATCGATGTACTCCAACTGTAAATCTTCTAATGTTTGTTCCAACGCCTCTCGAACGTCATCTGGTTTCCGTCTATCGTTCCATAACTTACTCGTAATGAACACGTCCTCTCGCGACGTATCTTCGTCGCCAAAAACTTTACTCAAACACTTTCCAATCACGTGTTCGTTCGCATACGCCGACGCGCAATCCAAATGCGTCAACCCGTTCCGTAACGCCGAAGTGATGGCTAAAGTGCACTCCTCAGGTGGATTCGATTTCCACGTCCCTAATCCTAAAGTCGGTATGACGTTCCCGTCGTTTAACAGTTGCGTTCGGGAGATATCGTTTTTCTGATGTTTTTGTTTTTGTTGTTGTTGTTGATGAGATGTCGCTTGTGCCGTTTTCCTGAAAGAAGATGTGCCGGCGGCCATTTTCTTCTTCTTCTCGTTGGTGTTGTTATCACTATATCCTGAATATAATAAAGAAGATACCACAGAGAGACTCTTCCTCGATTGCATCTCTTAATCTCTTACTATCTCTTCTCAAAGTGCGTTGTGTATTATGTAGAGAGTGATGATGATGGTTTAAAAATAGACATCTCGCCGGCAAAACTTTTTTTTTCTGTTTTTTCATTTTTCAGTCTGTTTTGTTGGTTATGGAAGACACAACACTCCACATAATAATATATAGAACAACAATAATAATAACAACAATAATAACAACAAGAACGAGAACATTATTATGGGGGTCACGCGAACGAAGAAGAGCACGTCGTTGAAACGGAAACGGAAAGATCCCCCTGGGGACGACAACGACGACGGGTGCGTCCGTCGTTCTTTCTTTTTTATTCTTTCTTTCTCTTTTTCCAATTTTCGATTTTCGCCGCCATTGTTTTTCTCGTTTCGATGAAGCATCGCTCGCGCGTTGTTTAGTAGTATCTCATTTATATCTTCTCTCTCATACATCATCATAAATCACGTAACATAAAAACAGAAGAAGAACAAAGAGTGAAAACGTCTCCATCGGCAAGCTCACCAGTCAAATAAAAAACAAGCAAAGACGCTCGGAAGTCTACGGGAAGCTCTTACACGAACAAAGCGTAGAGAAGAAAAAACGACGTCAACTGAGACAAAAAGAAGAACTGAGAGCGTTGGAAAACGGGGAGACGCCGGCACCGAGACAAGTCCCGAAAACGATAGAAAACCAACGCGTGATAGATGAGACGCACATCGTGAGAGAAGACGAGGAGGAGATTCACAACGAAGATAAAGAGGACGAGTTTGCGTCGTATTTTTCGTTCAACTCGAGCCCGAAGATTATAATAACGACGAGTAGGAAACCGAGCGGCGCGATGTTTAAGTTTTTGGAGAATCTATTTACGGTAGTCCCGAACGCGTATTATTACGCGAGAAGAAACTACCACGTTAAAGAGATGGTGAAGCACGCCACCGCGAGAGGATTCACGGATTTGCTCATTTTCAATGAGAATAAAACGTTTAGTAAAGGTGCGCGAGTGAACGGGTTGTTACACGTGCACTTGCCGGAAGGACCGAGCGTGATGTATAAACTGACGAATTTAATTTTGAGTAAAAAGATTCGAAATCACGGCCGAGCGACGTCGCATTACCCAGAGTTGTTGTTGAATAACTTTAGCACTCGATTAGGTCACCGAATTGGACGAATGTTTGCGAGTTTGTTCCCTCAGAAACCAGAGTTTAAAGGAAGACGCGTGGTGACGTTTCACAACCAACGAGATTTCATTTTTTTTCGACACCATCGATACGTGTTCGAGGAGAAGAAAGGGGTGAGAAGAAGACACGGCGGGCACTTATCCACCGCCGAGGTAGACGAAGAGTCCTTTTCCAAGAATAGAATAAAGAAGAGTAGTAAGAGGAAGAGTAAACCGAGCTTAGCGCTTCCGTCTGGAGAAGACGAAGAGGACGGGGATGAAGAGGACGTGCAGTTTAGCGGCGACGAAGATTCCGATTCGGACTCGGACGAGTTCAAAGCTGGGAGTAGTAGCGACGAAGATTCCGATGACGACGACGACAGTAGTAGTAGCGGTAGCAGCAGCGATGATGATGATGATGATGATGATGATGATGATGATGATGATTCAGACGACGATAGCGGGGAAGATGAAGACGGTAAAAAAAAGGAGAAGAAACCGTTCGAGCGAAAGAAAAAATTGACCAAGGCTCAGAAAAAAAAAATCGCGGACGAGAACGACGATCGACCAACCTCTGTCATCGCCAGGTTGCAAGAATTAGGGCCTCGATTCACGTTGAAGCTAATGAGCGTACAAAAAGGAACGTTCGATTCAAAACACGGCGAGTTTGAGTACGTGCGCAGCACGGAAACGGACGGGACAAGAAAAAACAGACGAAAGTTTGTTCTTTAATTTTCTGGTTGTGTATCTCAGAGCGCTATTCCTACGTTAGCTAATGTTGTTGTTTTTGTTGTTATGATTCCTCCTCTACATCCTCCTCCTCTTTTGCTACTCCTACTCTCTCTCTCTTTCTTCCTTCCTGCCGCCATTCCTCTCCGTTATCCAGACCTAAACAATAAAATCGCAATGTGCCCGATGTAGAAATATATAAAGTGTCCGGTTTCGTGCGTCACGTAGGACCCAAAGTTTCTCCCGACCACGCAGTGCCAAGTCGGCTGGTACTTCTTATCGAACTCCTTCTTGATGTACGCGGCTATGTCTTTTTCTATTTCGTATCTCTCTAATGCCTGTTGTTGTTGTTCAGTTGTTGTTGTTGTTGTGGGTATATTGCAGAAAACGGAAAATGTCAAAGAGAGTAAGACGAAGCGTCGTCGGTCGTTGAAAAAGTCAAAATTTTTAACGACCCAGACAAAGGCAAAATGTGACTTTCCACGTTCGCGCGGAGGAAGAGAAAACAAAAAAGAAGGTCTCACGCACAATTTTGGCGCAATCTACCGCGTCTTGTATGACTTCCTGTTTCGCGTGTTTTCGATGAGCGAGTGAAAGAGAGAAGAGAGTATTAGTGTTATTAGTTGTTCATCAAAAGAGACGATTCGTTTTTCTTCGCAAAAGCGTCTGTTGGTTTGACTTTCGAAAATTTTGCAACGACGAGATGACGCGCGCGCGAACTACTTTTATTTGTCGTTGGCTTTTGATGACGCACCTCTTTCATGTCCGCAGACTTGATGGACGGTTTCATTTGTCCTCCGTTGCTGTTGCTGTTCTCCATTTTGATGTTTTGTAGTAGATAATAGGCGTCGTGTGGTTGTGATGAGTGTTCGCTTCCTCTGTCTGTATCCGCGAAATAAAAAATGACGACAGAAATGGAAGTTTCTCAAAAGAACTGAATTCAGAGACTGGAAGAAGAAGAAGGACGAGACAGTGTAGCAACAAACAGGTATGTAAAAGAGATGAGAAAAAAACTTTCGTCTGATGATGAAATGAATTAAAGAGATCCAGGAGATCACAATACACATATATTATTATTACGAGAACAACAATTTGATGTGAACACAACAAGCCTTTCTTTCAACAACTTCACGTTATTATTAATCGTCTCTTTGTCCTTTCGCTCGATCTTTGCCGTTGAACTGCCTATATCCGAACCACTCCAAATCCCCGGGCCATTTTGAATCCGGTTCCGGTAACTCGTTCGGGTATTTATACGCGTCCTCGTAGTATTGATTCACCCCTCCCGCTAAGTGGTATAACTTCGTGTATCCGACTTGGTACATTTCAAACGCAGCCGGTAACGAGCCGGCGCCTTTCGTGTTATCCGTCAACCCTCGGTTCTTTGGCGGTTCGCTCAGCAACGTCCCGCCCCAAATATCGACCAAGATGATATCCTGTTTCAACTCCGCCACTCGTTGCATGTCATTCACAAAGTTCATATTTTTCTTCTTAAATCCCGGCAGACGAAGTTTCGCTAACAAACCGCCCTCGATGTACGGGACGTTGATCGACCCCGGGATCGACCACTGCTCGAAATCTGGTTGAAATCTCACGTCCACAATCAGGGCGCCTTTTTTTTGCATCTGCATCGCTTTCCGAGCGTCGATGGTTGGCATTCGCTTCGTTTTCACTAAATATTGCCACGCGTCCGGCCATTCGCACATTCCCGGCCCTAAGCACGGGACGATGCCATTTTGATCCGGTTTCCCAGACGGGACGATTTGGTTTGATATTGTTCTTCTTATTATTTTTAGGGGACGATGATGACGATGATGACAACTACGAAATTTTTGTTGGTGTTGAGCTTTGCTGCTCATGCTGCTGCTCATGCTGCTGCTGCATCTCGAAGAAAACGAAGGAGAACATCTTTTCGCATCGCACACCAAGGACATATTCATCATGTTTTCACCGATGATAATGCGAGAGAGTAAACACAGCGACAATAAAAAAGTGAGAGATTTTTCCCCCTCCTGCCCTCTTTACAAAAAATCTTTCTGTACTTTCCCGTAAAAACACCACCAAAAGTTAATTATTGACGCGCAGAACAACAAGAGAGGAAGAGGAGGAGGAGGAGAAAAAGGACAAAAAGAAGCGCTCGAGAGGGAGTATTATATCACTAAATCAT
>Ga0255753_1004654_pt1 | contig 13520 bp, 24 predicted proteins | sample 041ome_10_FD_179953 | JGI IMG/M metagenome (GOLD analysis project Ga0255753, IMG submission 179953) | Coastal salt marsh microbial communities from the Groves Creek Marsh, Skidaway Island, Georgia - 041412US metaG (version 2) | ecosystem: Environmental > Aquatic > Marine > Intertidal zone > Salt...
TGGCGTTCAATCCTGTCCAACGCCTGCTCAGTCTTGTAGCCGGGGTTGACCTGCTGGATCTGAAGGTCACCGCCCTTGATGATGCCAAGCTGACCGCTTTTGCCGTCAGCGATCTGGATTAGTTCGGGGTTTTCGCCAGGACGTGCAACAAGATACTCGTCAGGGAAGATTCCTCGTTCGATAGCGATTTCGGTGAGTGCCTGCAAACGTGCCCGCGTGTAGAACATGCCGAGCATGTCATCGAACTGTCCGCGTGGCTGATCGATCGTGATGCGTTGCGGAACGACCGCCATCGGCATCCCAGTCCGGTTGTTGACACGTTCCAACTCCATCACTTCTAGTCCGGCGCGTTGCGCGGGTGGAAGCATCGGGTCGTCGGGTGCGCCCAGCACACCGATCACCATGTGTTCCGCGTCAACGTATTCGATGAGGGTGAACATGGTATCGGGATCGGGGTCGCCGACACGCAGTTTGCCGTCAATCATCGGGCCGTACATGGCGACCAACCATTGGTACGGTTTGCGGTAGGTGAAGATCACGTCGTCCGGCACCGGGTTGTCGAGATCGTCGGACGGCGCAGGGTAGGTGTCGAGCGGGTTGCGGAGATGCCATTTCGGCATGTTCGTACGGAAACACGGTTTCACGATGACAGGTGACGTGCTGTAGCCGAGCAGATGCCGGCTGCGGCGACGCAACTTCATGTTCATCCGGTTGTGATCCCAGAATGAAATCATTGTCTTTTTGCGAAGCGACGCGAGATCTTTGGATCGTTGCGATGCTTCTTTCATCGGCGGGAAGTACGGGGTCGGCATCGTGGATGCGACCCGCATCGACATCTGGTCGAGGCCGATGGACAGCAGGTTAGCGACAGAGGCGCGAGCGTTCGCGTCCAGTTCGTTGAGTGGGACGATTACGTCGCCGCGTGCAAGCTCACGAACCGCTTGCATCTGGTCATGGACTGGGCCAAGGATACGACGCCGATGGTTATATAAGGCGACGATTTCTTCAATAGTCCGCATACAGGCTCCGAACGTCCGACATTCTCGCCTCTAGGATAGCATTATCCGCAGCAATGATGTTTGAGGCCGCACGACGGGCATCTCCATCGTGTCGCCACCGGATCAAACACGGTTTCACAGTTTTCGCAAATCATTATCCGTCCAAAAGGAATGATGGTCGCCACAGTCGGGGTGGTGGTTTCGCTTGCGTGAACTTGGGTGCGTTCAACAGCATGAACCACAACGCCATCGCAAGGTCAGTGCCTTTCTTTTTGTCGCGTGTCCAGGTGACAAGTTCGTCCACCAACGCCAACGTCTTCCAGTTCCCTGACAGGGTGGGTAGACGTAGGGAACCGGAACGGACAACAGGTGGGATCAACGCTTCCAAACCAAGGTTCTGGTCGATCTTGTTGCGGGCTGTGGTGTGCGGAACGATTTGGACTCCGCGTAATGCCTGCCAGCGGCGCACGAAGTCGTGTGCAAGCAGGAACCGCTGTGCTGCGTTTACTTCGACAACGATGTGGGAGATCGGGTAGCCAAGGTCTTCGCCGCGTTCGATCAGTTCTTCTAGGACACCGGAGTAGGTGCCGGTCGCCATCGTGTAGCCCAACAGTTCCTCGGCGGTCAGTTTGACCCTGAGAATGTCGATCACATGGTAGAGGCCGAGGTCGGGTTGGATGACAGTCCAGATGACACCCCAAAAGTTCGCGGGTGACGGGTCAACCGAGACGATGCTGACCCACGGTGCTGATAGTCCGCGTGGCAGGAACCCTGGTTGGCGTTCTCGGTCGATGCAGCCGGTGTACTGGATGCCGTCCGACGCGATCCCGCCTGTGAGCATCGGTCGTTCTACGAGCTGGTAATCGAGATCGATGTCTTCTTGCTGGTAGACGACACGGAATTTTTGTGGCTGGTTGTGTTTGATGAACGACAGGTCTTTGTACGGGAGCCGCACGGGGTCGAGCATTGGGCCGTCAGGCCACGGTGGAGCAGTTTTCTTACGAGAATTTTTGCCTGTGTCCAGTTCCTCGTAGTACGCCTTGTAGATCAGATGATGATATTTCGGCACCATGACCGGATCGGCGAGTGCTTCTTCGACAGTCATGTCTTCGCCGTCGTCGTCGTCGTCTACGTCTTCGTAGGTGACTTTGTTGAGGCAATGTTTGTACAGGTCGCCGGGGCCGAGCCTCTGGCCGACCACCGCGACGACACCGCCAGGGTCGCAACGTGCCTCGGCCATCGAATCCCAGCGTTCCAACAGACGGTCACGGGCAACAGATTCTTTCGCGTTCTCCGGTGACGCCACGTCATCGAACAGGCAGAGGTCGGCACGGTGACCGATGAACTCTGAATCGATGCCGTACGCCGACACGGTTGGTTCTTTGTTGTCCAACCCGCCAGGAATGTACTGTTCAACCACGAATTCTTCGGCGCGCCACAACGAACCGGACGCTAACGGTTTGAACCGCCCGTAATCCTGCGCCAAACAGCCCTCAGGTTCTATGACAAGTCCTTTGCGTACTTGTTCGGGGTCTGGGGAGAACCTGACGGGTCGTTCTAAGGTTTCGCGGATACGCCGGGAGTACTGTTTCGCCAATGTTTGGCTGATTGAGCCGATCAAGACTCGGATGGCCCGGTTTCTTACGATCGACCAGACTGCCACGTCGTGAAAAAGCGTAGATTTGCCTGCACCTGGCGGGCAGTTCAGCACCAAAAACTCCTTTTCCTCCGACTCCAGGTACTCAACAATCTTGTAGGCGGCGTCAACCTGCCACGGCGACGGGACACGACCGAGGTAGACCCGTCGGAAGTAGTCGAAATCGTCCCATCCTTGTTTCGCCCGTTCCGACAACCGCTCATAAGGGATGACTGGTGGGAGGTCGCCGGCCTCATCGATCATGGTGCGGAGTTCGCGGCGTTCCCGCCCCGAGTTCGCACCCGCTTTCTTCACCGCGAAATCCGCGGCGCGGGTTTCCGCTTCGATTTTGCGGCGGTTCGCATCCCATTTTTGGCCGGTGTTGTAATGGATGCCGGCGATCTTGCAGGCTTCCTTGATCGAGATGCCGGCTGCGCGGGCTTCCCAGAAGCGTGCTTTGTCTTCGGGTGGGACGTTACGGCGTCCTGACCTGTCTGTACCTGCCATCGTGGCTCAATGATACACAGGGGAGCTGCGCCGGGGGCCAGGAGGTAGGTAACCCCCAGCGCGCTCAACCCTTGTGGGGTATCGGCGGGAAAGGAAATAACCGCCTGACCCGGAAGTGGAAACAGAGAAAACACCTCCGGGCTAACACCATCGTACCAGATCAAACTCAGGAGACTCCACATATCTGCATGGGGAAACCCGGAAGTGCTACACTTGTCACAAGCCGTGTGGGGCGGCGACACAAAGGAAACGAAATTACTAGCGAAACGAGAAAAAATGAGACAGACATCAGCGACCGAGTATTTCTCGATCATCCCCGAATCCGTCCTCTACGCGGACATCAGCTCTAACGCAGTTCGCGTCTACGGGGTGCTACGACGGCACGCCGACAAAGACGACAACACCTGCCACCCCGGCAAAGGCCGGATCGCTGCTCTCGCACGAATGTCAGAACGCAGCGTCGATCGAGCCGTCAACGAACTTGTCGCTGGAGGGTTCGTCACGATCCATCATCGACGCAACCCAGACAACCCAGAACAGTACCTGTCAAACCAGTACGTTATCCACAGCACCCCCCGCGCTGGTGACCCTACCCCCCGCGCTGACGACCCTACCCCCCCCGCGCTGGTGACGGTACCCCCCCGCGCTGGTGGCGCAGTAACCATAGTCAAAGAACCAGAGCCAATAAACCAGACACCGTCTCCCTCATCTGACGATTCGGAGTTCGACACCTTCTGGCAAATCTACCCGCGGAAAATCGCCCGCAAAAAATGCGAGCAATGGTGGCACAAACATGCCACAGACGTGGCATCCGACATCCTCGACGCAGCCACCACCGCCGCCAAACAATGGCGACAAGACAACACCGAACCCAGATACATCCCGCACCCATACACCTGGCTAAACCAAGAACGCTGGAAAGATCACACCCCCCTCCCTGCTCCAGAAAAAGAAGTGCGCCCCTACGACACCCAACCCACCCAATGCGACACCTGTGACGGAACCCGCTACATCAGCACAGAAGACAAACACGGACGCAGCTGGGCCGCACCATGCCCCGACTGCAACTGATATACTAACCCCCACGCGCCACGCAGCGCCCGGTCGTACCCCACTTGCACGGGGCGGGACGGAACCCACGGAAACGTGGTCGATCCCCCATGCCCTTGACACAGCGACGAACCTGGTCGAGGCACGAAAACGGGGGAAGCACGAACCGGCAACGACGACAACACACACAACGTGAAGCTCCACGACAACGAGCGGGACTCAGGAACAGAGGCACCCTGAGGGGGGACATACACCTCTCTGCACAAACACCCCCACCCAACGCAAATCACAACAGCCGAACAACAAAACCACACATCCCCAACACACCTAATAAAGACTCCCCGCCCTAGCGGCTCCGGCATACCCCCGGTCGAGCGTTTCGCAGGCTGGCACGGGGGGGGTGGGTTGTTGCTGGGGCAGCAGCACGTTGGTGGCGAGCGTAGCGAGCCTGAGGGATGTATCCCCGGAGGGGATGCGTCTTCGGCGACGAAGGAGCCGGGGGGTGAGGGGTGGAACCCCTGGCCGCGTAGCGGCGCGGCGTAGCCGCTGCGTAGGTTGGGTCACCCGGAGGGTGGCCTTGCAGCCGCGAGGTACGAGCGGCGGGGGCGCGACGAAGGAGCGCCTGCGAGCGAAGCGAGCAAACCGCACTAATCCACAGGGTTATCCACAGGCTGTGGAATGTATAACTATGCGGCACAGTGAATACCCACAGGCTGGGGACAACCTCACCCACACGACCTCCGGCACGACCTCCGACGCGCTACGGGCGGGGCACTCGAGGAACTCACGCCTACCGGGGTGTGGTGGTGGTGATAGTGGTGGTGCAAGTTGGATCGCGGCGCGCGGGTGGGTGTGTTTGATTTGTGCTCGAGGTTGGTTGTATGCTCTGGGTGTCGCTCGGCGTGGGGTCGGGCGCGCTACTACTGGGAGGTAGTCAGAATGGAAGTTGTCCGTGTTGGTGGTTTGTCGCTCGATGAGCGGCGCGAGTGGTTGGAACGTCGGCGGGTGGTGTCCGGCGCGGTCAATGCGTGCACGGTGTGCGATGCGGTGAACGTGGTCGAGGTCGATCTCGTGGCTCATCATGGCGCGGTGGTGTTGGTGCATCGGTCGTGCATGGTGTGCGAGTCGTCGTGGGTTGATCGTTACCATCTCGCGGCGTGTTCTATTGAGTCGCTCGAGGATATCGGGGGGGTGGTGGCTGAGACCGGGGCGTGTGACTTGTGCGGCGGCGTGTATGCGTTGGGCGCGGACGATCACAACGGTGAGACCGGGTGCCATTTTGAGTGCGAGGCGGCGGCGGCGGCGGGTGCTGTGTGGACGATCGAGGCGGTGCAGTCATGAGCGCGCCGCGGTGGATTGTCGACCGGGGCCATGCGTGGCTCGAGGTGCCTCTAGGCGAGGCGGTAACGGCGTCGCTCGAGGTGCGTCCGGTGTCGCGGTTCTCATATGTGAATCGTGGCCTAGGGTTGGCATATCTCGAGGAAGATTGCGACGCGGGTGTGTGGGTCGAGTGGCGGCACGGTGCCGATACGACCGGCGCGGCGTTGTGGTTCGCGTGCTCCGACTTTGAGGTGTACCGGGTCGACGGTCTGGCATGGGTGCGCGATTTGCCACGGTTCGAGGTGCTCGACTCTGATCCTCGCGCGGGTGGTCGTGTCACTCCTGACGATATTCCAGGGGTGCTGTCATGAGCGGGCGCATTGCGACATCGGGGCGGCGGTCACGCGTCGGTTCCGGTTGGGTGCCGATTTCGTTCGGTGGCCGGCTCGGCTTGCAGTTTGACGCGAAGACTGCGGGCGCGGTCGTGTGGGGTCTCGGTGGCGCGGCGGCGTTGGTGCCGAATGCGTTCGGGTTACCGGCGGGGCCGCTCGGACTCGGCGGGTCGTGTCCCGGTGCTACGGCGGCGTGTGCCTCGGTGTGCTACGCGGCGGCAGGCGAGGCGTACGCGGTCGGTCTGCGGAACATGTACCGGGAGAACCTCGACACGCTCGAGGCGCTCGGCATTCGTCGCGGGTGGCGGCGTGCGGCGGCGGCGTTCGTTGAGATTGTCGAGGCGTCCGCGGACATGCAACGCGCCGCGGGCATCGCTCGGCCATCGTTCCGCTGGCATTCATCGGGCGACCTGCTCGGCGTGCATCATGCGCGCGCCATTGTCGAGGCGGTCAAGGCGACACCATCGGTCGATCATTGGCTATACACGCGGACATTAGCGGCGGTGCCTCTGTTGGGTGCGGCGGTGCTCGAGGTCGACAACCTGCGAGCGTTCGTGTCGGTCGATCGGGTGAACGTCGGCGAGGCGACCGCGGCGGCTCGTGCCCATGGTCTGCCATGCTCGGTGCTGGTGCTCGAGGGCGACGACCTCGGCGCGATGCTCGAGGATGTCGAGGGGCGCGCGGTGACGTGTCCGGCGGCGGGTGGCAAGTATTCGCGCGACGGTCGCGCACCGGCGCACATCGTGGCGCGTGACGGCTCGCGGCGGCTCGAGCGCGGCGACCTCGCGGCGGGTGCGTGTGCGGCGTGTGGGCTGTGTCTTCCCGGCGGCGCGGCGGCGTCGGTCGTGTTTCACGACCATTCCACCGGCGGGCACGCTGTGCAGCGTGTGCACCGTGTGCGGTTGCGGTCGCTCGAGGCGGTGCGGTCATGAGCGCGGGCGAGTTGTTCGCTTATTCGTGGCTCGGCGGGTGTGCGGCGGTGCTTGTGCCGTTCGTCGTGCTCGACGTGTGGCGCATGCTGCGGCGACCGGTGACGTGCGACCGGTGCGGGTGGCATCTCGACCGGCGCGGCGGTTGCTGCGGCGGGTGCGACCTATGACGGCGGGCGATCTGCTCGACTGGGTGGCGCTGTGGGGCGCGCTGCCGTGGGTGTCGCTGATTGTGGCGCTCGGCATTGTGTGGTGGTCGGGGCGGCGGTAGCGGCGTCGAGGTCGACTGCTCGAGGGCGGCGGCTCTGCTCCTGCGGGGGCGGGGTCGCCGCCTTTTCGTTATACATGCGCGATGCATTTTTATACATTGCGGCGGCGGCGTGCTCGAGGTCGAGGCGCGCCAGCGCCGAAGACGCCGCGCGCCAGCGCGCGATAGTGGACACCGCGTAGCCTGCGGAGCGGTGGACACCATGAGAGGGTTCGTCGCCGCAGGCGTCCACATTCTTACGATGTAACGATGTCACCGTCGAACATCTACTACTGACGTAACGATGTCACCGTTGCACATCTGCTACTGACGTAACGATGACACCGTCGCACATCTGCTACTGGGGAGCGCAGCTGAACGCAGTGGACGCTGCGCGGAGAACGTCGTGAGGGGGAGAGATAGCGACGGGCGGGTGATAGTGAGTGGCGCACCAAGTTCACTCCAAGATCGCTCCAGAAGATTTGACGTTGTCACAGGGTGCGTGTATTTTGTTGTTGTCGACCCGTGGGGGGTTGGCATCAGAGAAGGGAAACCAGAATGGATATGTATTGTCGGAAGTGTGGGGAGCCGTGGGATCACGATGGGCTTCACGAGGTGGCTGCGGAGCAGGAGATCACCTATGAGCGGGCGCGTGACTCGTTTCTGAGCAACGGCTGCGCCGTGTTCTCGACGCGCTGCAACGGTGAGTCGTTGGGATCGAGTGAGCCGTCGGTGATCGGCGAGGTGTTTTCTGTGCTTGCCGAGTTGGGTGATCTCGATGGGGCGATGGCCGAGATCGAAGACCTGCGCGATATGGGGGTGTTCTGATGGCTATTGAGAAATGGGATCAAGGCGACGTTGCCGTCATATGCGGGCAATGCGATTTCGAGTTGGGTCGGTACAGCAACAGCGTCGATGCGACCAACGCGGCGGTCAACGCCAGTTGGCTTGTACATCGCCCGACGTACGACCCGCCGGTGCATCTCGAGCGATTTTTTGTGAGCAAACCGTTTTACAACGACGACGGCCTCGATATCGAGATAACCGATGTCGCGGAGTACGCACGGCTGTTGAGGTTGTGGGGTGTTTACGAAGGTATCGAAGATGACACCGGCATGGATGATTTTGCGTGGCTTGGGCATCTCGAGGGGAAACTCGAGGAACACCTCGAGCAGAGGATGGACGACCCCGTGTGGGCGGGCGACTGCTGGTGCCACACTTGCAGGGAGGACAAATGAACATCGAGTTGAATATCCCGGCATATGAGGCCGGTTCTATGATTGCGTCGACCGGCGGGTATGTCATCCGGTGGAACAGGCGCAGCAGGCTCGCCGATATTTATTCGGTGTGGTCGTGGAATGCTCGAGTGGCAACGCTCGCATCTGGCGGTGTGGTGCTCGATCATGGCGCGCTCGATGCGGTCGAGGTGTGCGCGTGGGATTTCCAGATCGGCGCACCGGCTGACGGTGACTCGACGCTCGACTATGTTGACGAAGTCGATTTGCTCAACGTGCTCGAGCTTTGGATTGGGCGTGCGTCATGAGCGGCGCGGAGATGGCAAAGATCATCGGCCAGGTGGGCATGTATTACCCGCCGATGAGTCACCGTGTCGGGCGGTGGGGTTGTCGGGTGCGGGTGCTCGATGTGCGTGAATCGTTCGGGCGTCTCGATTATGAGATTGAGGCGACGGACGGGGTAGGTCGGGTTTGGGTCGGCGCTGGTCGGGTCGAACTTGAGGACAACGAACAGGAGGACAACTGATATGGCAAAGATCATCTACCACTTGGGTACGGGCACCTACTTCGGTCTTGACGACGATGTGGTCGTCATTGACACCGACGAGGTGGCCGAGGACACCGACGATGAACTCATGGATTCGCACGGCGCTGAGATCGCAGTCGGTTTCGGTAAGCGCATCACCAACATCATCTTCCAAGCGGAGGCCATTTGATGAGTAAGGAACAAAGCAAGAACAAGCGTTACTTCTCCGTGGCGTGTCAACGCGATGACGGGGAAGACATGTCTGCCGTCGTTGTTGCCACATCGCAAGATGATGCTATTCGCTACTGGCACAGATGGTGCGCCGACGAGTTCGGGTGCGGTCTCAACGACATAGATTGGGAGGTGATAGGCGTGCGGGTCTCGCATTGTGCTGCACCCGAAGATTCGGATGAGGGGCTGATCGAATGGGGCGAAGAAGCTGAACACATTGATGTTCATTGCCGTTACAACAGCGACGCTGTGTGTTTCTTGGACGATACTGGGGCTACGGCTGTTCAAGACATCGTTGATCGGGCGAGCAGCCACTTCCAAGAGGAGGCGATCTGATGAGCGTGAGAGAAGCACGGTGCCTCGAGATCGCTGACGGCGACGTGGTGCTCGTACGCACCAGCACCAACAGCGCGCGGCTCACCGAGGTGCCAGTCGTCATACACCTCGAGGGCGACACCATCCTGTTGGACGTGTACCTGCACGACGACGACGGCCACGCCGATCGCACCGTCCGTCTGCCTATCCGCGACCTAGAGGCGGGGTGGACACCATGAGCGCACTCGACCTTGGCGACCTTTGCACGCATTGCGGCGAGGACACTAGCCCCGGCAGCGGGCGGTGGGTAAACCGCATCCCGTCGGACAGCACCGTCGAAGTTGTGTTGCCGTTCGGGTCGTACTCGCTCGACCTCGAGGTGACCGGTTACCTGTGCGCGGAATGTCAGGCCGAAGACGAGTGCGAGGTATGCGGAACATACGCCTGTGTCAACGGCATGGGTGATGAACCGTGCGACGACGGTCACGCCGATCGCACCGTCCGCATTCCCATCGCCGACCTCGAGGCGGGGTGGTCACCATGAGCACATTCTGGATACCGATATTCGGCGCAGTCGTCATTGCAATACTCATGGCGATTGAATAGTTATACATCGACAGCCCCCCGTCCCGAGCGCAAACTCGAGGGCGGGGGGTTTGTCATGCGCGGTCGCGGTCGCGATAGTGGACACCGCGGAGCCTGCGGAGCGGTGGACACCGGCAGGCGCGTCACAGCGCAGCTGTGGCCGACTATACCGACGTGACGTAGCCGCGACGACGTACCGCTATGGGCGGGGTGATAGTGGCGCGTACCAAGTGCACTCCAGAAGTTCACTCCAGCGTCCCGGTTGAGAACCAAGTTCACTCCAGGTTTGTCCAGCCACGGGCGTGGGCACTCAAGCGTGTCGGAAAATGGTTTGTGACAATTTCAGATGCTGTGTCTGCGTCGGGGTACAAACGGATGATGTGGATACAGGGGTCTTCTCCGTTGAAGATCATGTCTTCTTCTGCGATGGTCATGGGTGTTCCGTCGTGCATGTCGCATACGGGTGGGCTGCACCATCCTTGTTCCCAACCGTATTTCATCCATTCTTCCATTTTCATAGTTGTTCTATTTCCTCTCCTGTGGGCATTCTCATCGTGTTTGAGTTGGTGAGTTCGTAGTTGTTTGGGTCGTGTCGACGGATTTTGACTGGTTGTCCACGGCGTATGCGTCGTCGTTCGGGTGGTGTGCGACCGCCAAACACCCCGAATCTGTCTTCGATTGGTTCGAAAGAACACGCCCATTTGAGGCATTCTTTCCGCACGGGGCATTCGCCGATTTTCATGTAGCCCCAGCAGACACGGTATGCGGAGCGTATGCTGCTGTTGAAGAACAGGTCGGTGTCGTGGCCTCGACAGCGTGCTTGTTTCATCCATTCTTTGTCCATCAGTACCGTGACCAGGTGTTTTTGAAGGCGTTGGGGTCGGATGGCATGGATCGTCGGGTTTTCCATGAGGTGCCTCCCCAGATCCCAAGCATCTGGTTGTCTGACCATTGCAGGGCGTAGGCGAGGCATTCGGTTTGTACTGGGCAGCTTGCACAGATCTCTTTGGCTTTTTTCACCTTCAGGTTTTCGCCTCTTTCGGGAAAGAACAGGTCGGTGTCCATACCTTTGCATGCTGCACGGGTGCGCCACTCTTGATCTTTTTCGCTGTATTCAGGGGCAGAGGGCAGAGTTACTTGATGTTCGTTCAACAGTAGTTCCTGTAGTTTCCAAGTGATGGGTACCAAGGTTGGCACCAATGGTCGTAGTGGTCTAACGCAATGTAGGCGATGGCGAGTGCCACCTCCAAATTGGCTGCGTTGTTGTCGCGCACGTCGGCACGGCTGTAGCCAAGTTCGTTGGCGAGGTCACCCCAGATCACCCATTCGACTTGGGTGATACCTACCGCGCCTGAACCGGTGAGTCCGGCGATGCCTCTGGATTCACCGTGGATGATGATGTCGAGGGTGGGGAGCCATTCGGCAGGCCAGCCGATCTGGTGTGCGAGGGTGAGCAGCTTCGGGTATCGCGCATTGTCGATACCGGGGATCGTCGTGGTGCTAGTTGTGGAAGACGCAGGGGAGTCTTCTACCGCACTTTGGACAATGATGCTTACAGGGTTTGTAACGTCCGCAGGTGGGGCAGAGGTAGTCGTGGGGACTTCCGTCGCGGGGAGCGTCCACACAGGTGCCGATGAGGGGATCGTCGTAGCCTGACCGCAACCCACGGTAAACATGGAAGCCATGCTCACCAGCAGGGTAATAGGTTTCACGGTGCGCCATAGCCGGCCTCGACTAACAGTTGGACTAATGAACTGAGTGTCATTATCGCATACTGTTCGCCGGGGTAGCTTTTGCCACGTCGTTTCGCTACGAGGATTCCGTAGTCGGCTCCTGCGTTGTACCGTTCTACCTCTGTCTCAACGAGCCATTCGGACAGTTTCAGGGTCTGATGGTTTTTGCATTCCCAGACGAGTCCTGGTGTGCCGGTGATGTCGCCGAGGTCGTGGACGCCTGCGAGGGCACGGCGTTCCGCGTACGGGAACCCGAATTCGCGCAGGTAGCGGACGATGTCTGTTTCGAAAGCGGTGCCTTTGGCCTTGTTTTTAGACATGGGTCACCTCGTCAAGTTCCCACCGGCGTTTACCGGGGCGTGCCGCACAGGTGTGTACGGGTTTGCCGATGATTTTGCGGTGGGTGGTGAGGCGTTGCCCGCAGACGGCGCAATGCCATTCTTTGGTGTTTTTGCCCATCGCTCAGAATGGTTCCTCGCTCGGGTCTGTCACGATGAGTGCGCCACGCAGAACAGGCTCACCACGCACAGGAGCGGACTCACCGGCAGGTTCCCAACGCAACGAGATACCAACATCGTCAGCAAGGATCTCGATGCGTTCACGCTCGTTGCCTTCCTTGTCTTCGTACTTCTCGCGTTGCACCTTGCCGATCACCTGGACACGGGTGCCCTTACCGATTGACGCTGCGACGTTCTCTGCGAGTTCCTTGAAGCAGACGATGTTCCACCATTGGGTGATCTTCTCGTCGCCCTTGTTGCGGGTGTCCGCAACAGAGAACTTGAGGATTGCCATACCGTTGTTGCTGTACTTCAGTTCGGGGTCGCGCCCCACGTTGCCTGTGACGGTGATGTTGTTCATGACAGTTGCTCCTTGAGGGTTTTGAACGACGCACGGAGGGCATCCATGTCGCCGAGGGTGACGTGGTTGAGGTTGACGCCGGCGTGTTGGGCGACCTCGTCTTGTTGCAGACCGTTGAGGTCACACGCTGCCTTGAATTTGCCGATGGTGGCCGGATCGACAAGTTCTTCGTCGGACACCTCGGGTGCTGGTGCAGCGGCCTTCTTCGCTGCTGTCTTCTTCGCTGTCTTCTTGACGGGCGCAGCCTGCTCAGGTTCTTCACCGAGAGGAAGCTTTGACCATAGATCTAGTGCCAGTCCGAAACGCATCGCGCCGTTACGGATCGCGTCCGACAACAGTTCCTTGCCGATGTCTGGTTTGCGATCCTCGACAGAGCCAACACAGTACCGGCGGTGACCGCACAAGGTCAGGTAGAAGCCCGCTTGCACCATGTTGCCGTGCTTCACACGGGCAGGCAGACCGCCCTCATCAAACGCGACCGGCTCAATAGTCCATGTAGGGTCGATCTCCAGCAGCCATTGCGTGATCCGCGCATGACCGATGAAATCGAGGGTTGTGCCACCCTTCGGCAGACGTTCGATGTACTTCGGGTCAGGTGACCCGTACTTGTCGAAGATGGTTGCCAGTTTGTCTTCCATTACTTGGTTCCTTTCGTTCGCATCACCCGGTAGGTGCTGCTGGTTTGGTATTGCTTGTGTAAATCGGGATGCTCGGAGGCGAATCGCTTCGCGTCGAAGGAGTTCCGCGATTGTTGCTTCCATGTGACCACCTCCTGGCCATCTACGGTGCCAACGGTAGCACCATCCATCGCTGCCGCCAAACTGGCTTTCAGTTCGTCCTCACGTTCGTTGAGTTCACGCTTTTCTGCCTGTACTTCGCGTAACTGTGCGATTACCGATGACAGATCGGTCAGATCGGCAACATGTTCGCTGACAGGTGCCGACGCGAAATCGTTGTA
>Ga0255753_1004659_pt1 | contig 13506 bp, 6 predicted proteins | sample 041ome_10_FD_179953 | JGI IMG/M metagenome (GOLD analysis project Ga0255753, IMG submission 179953) | Coastal salt marsh microbial communities from the Groves Creek Marsh, Skidaway Island, Georgia - 041412US metaG (version 2) | ecosystem: Environmental > Aquatic > Marine > Intertidal zone > Salt...
GCCCGAGGCAGAAACAGTCGACGCCGGATAGGATCCGTAGCCGCTACGGGGTGTAGCGCAGCTTGGTTAGCGCGCCACGTTCGGGACGTGGAGGCCGGAGGTTCGAATCCTCTCACCCCGACCACTCGCTAAATACGCAGAGGTTCGTGCCATCTTGGCCATGCTCCATCACCAAAACGCAAGCAAAAAGTTCGCGTCAAAGACCGATCTGCAACGTGGTATTCAGCTCAAAAAGCGTTGTCTAGACGCTCACGAACCGAAATCTTCCGACGAGACAGCACAGCGCTCCGAATGCCAACGTCAGTATCGATAACAACATCATTGGGTTGGTGGTAACTCCGGTTGCTGGTAGCCCAACATGTTGTTCGTCGTCGCCCGTCGTCGAACCTGATCCATCGCCCGTCTCTGAGCCAGAGGAACCAGACGAGCCACCCGAACCTGATCCATCGCCCGTCTCAGGCGATACCGCAGTTGCTCCAGCGACAATCACTCCAGCGGCAATCGCTTTTGGTTCTCCGGCGGCAGAGATGCCTTCGGCTTGAATGACATGCTCACCGAGTTCGATGTCTTCCGGAACGTCGAAGGTCTTTGCGAACGTGCCGTCTTCCAGCACTGTCGTCTCGCCCAAGAAGACGGGAGTTGAGAACAGCCAAATTTCAGCAATCGACCCGGGCTGGAATCCTCGCCCGGTGGCAATACCTTCTTTGCCGGTACGGAAGATGAGGCTCTGTCGAACCTCGTCGATCTCCGCGGCACCGTCCTCATTCCCTTCAAGATCCATCTCAAATTCGTCCTCGCCCGCACGGATAGCGGTAGGGCTCAGGACCTCGAGAGGCGTCTGAATTTTTGACCCATCTGGGAAGACGTAGTTAGCTTGACCCGTCGCAGCATGTGGTTCGCTCGTGTCGGACGCCAGAATCGGTTCTCGAACTTCCCACTGGGCGTACAGCGTTGCTGCCGCCGTACCGGGCCATGCCTGATCGCCAATTACGTAGTTGGTACCGCTGCCGTCTCGCGAGGTGTTCCACCCGGCAAAACGATAACCGTCGCGTGTTGGTGCGGGAAGCGCGATTGTCATTCCATCTGCTGCGAGCACTCGTTGTGCGCCCTGGAGTGTGCCCTCGCCGGAGTCAAGCGCGATATAAAACCCTTGCTTGATGACGTAACGGCCTGTCGCCCGGTCGGTTCGGGGTGACGACGCCCAGTCCTCGTATTCGTCATTACCAGGAATCTCACCAAAGATCCCGCAGTTGCCGGTCGAAAGGATGGTGACGGTCAATTCGTCATCTCCAACGGTGCAGGTCGTCGATTCGGCTGGTCCGGTCATGTCGGCATTTGGCAACGCCATCCAGTCGTCGTCAACCTGAGCGGAGTACCAGTCGGCGTCGCCCGCGAGTTCCTCGACGACATCAATATCAAGTTCAAATGTTTCAACGTCCCCGGCGATGAACGCAACCACACCGTCATTGTTCACCTGAGGATTCTGCTCAAACTTAAAGAATGTCTCAAAAATAGATTCGGTCGGCTGGAACAACGTGGCAGCACCGTTGACGTCGTTACCGTCCTGGGCCACCTTGATCTGACAGTTGCCTCCGTCTTCACTTGAAACGATGAGAGAGTCTTTGTTTGCATTCTCGAATCTGGCTGCACAGACATCAGGTGTAAGGGACTCCACAGAGGACAATTTCACATCGGGAGACATTCGATTGTCGTAGGGACCGTAAACGTGAATCAACCTCACTAACTTTCCGTCTGGCTGAGGGCTCAGTTCCTGGAATGTGATGGTCTGCTCAACTCCAAGGACTTCAACCGAGAACGAGATGTCGTTCGCCGCTCTTACGCTGTCCGTTCCGCTCTGGCTGGCGTTGACGATGCACGTTCCAAGACCTAAGAACTGCAACCGCCAACCTGATCGGAAGGAAGAACCGTCGTAATCGGATGGTTGCTCGGTAAGGGAACAGATGGCTGACGATGTTGGGTCGACGCTGAGAGTGAGGTCGAGAAGAGCCGATGAGCGGACCTTGTGAAGATGGTTTCCGTCGCCCGCCCAATCCACGAGATCGAAGCCGTTCAAATAGTCAGCGGGCTCTGTCGACACAAGCGAAAACTCTGTCGGACCATCGTAGGTGATCGTTTGGCCGTCTTTCCAAATTGCATACAACTTCACGTTGTCAAACCGACCGAGCCCGGTGCCATCAATACCACCAGTGACAAAGCTGGGCTTCAGGGTGACACCTGGCGCAAATCCATCGCCTGACCCGTCTGGTTCGGTATTCCATTCTTTGAATTCCTCGCCTTCCCGTACCGGAGCCTGCGGCACAATGAAGCCCCGCGACCTACTTGAAGAAGTGCGATCGTTGCCGCGGTACGGAGTTCTAGTCGAGCCGTCTTGGTCCCATGCAGGGAAGATGATCGGGGGAACCTCGGAGCCGCCCTGAGGATCGAACTTGGCGAGCAGGCCCGTTGGTTGATACTTGGCGTAGAAATTCAATACCGGGTTTGAAGAAAACGTTCCGAGTTGGTCCAGATCGAATGAGGCTTCAAAGCCGTACAGTTCGCCGTCTGCATCTCCGTCGATGTCCCAACCTGCAAAGGTCCAGCCTTCTAAGTCGAACAGGTTGGCGTCAGTTGCCGAGATTGTCTCGGCAGGATCGTTTGAGACCAGCTGGCCTGCGTACTGGGCCTCCTGTCCGCCGCCACACGAATCCACGGAGCTGTCGCACCAGAAGTGATATTTCACGGGCCACGTAACCTGCTGATACAGAGTGATGACAGTCCCCGTCTCGGGAATCGTGTCCTCGTTAATCGGAAGCGTTGAACCCGCCTCGTATGTGAGACCCGAGCCATCTTGGGCCGTGTTCAGACTGGAAACAGAGCCGGGGTACTCAGAATTGTAGGAAAATGCCAAATCGAGGTCGGTGTCGAAGAACCCCTCCGTTCCAGAGTTGTAGATGATGCTCCCTGGTGCACGACCAGTCGCTCCGCTGTCCTTGGGCGTTCCATCCGACTCGTACCAGATGACGTCGTACTGCTTTGGAGTCCACTGGGCATAGAGCGTTGAGGCAGCAGTTCCAACGTTGTATTGAGCGGCCGCCGCGTAGCCTGAGCCACCACCGTCGGCTTGCGTGTTCCATTCCACAAAGTCGTAGCCAACTCGGCTTGGACCAGCAGGAAGCGTCGCATCCTGGTCGCTCAAAACATCCATTACAGCTGGAAGACCTGAGGGTACGGTTGAACCGTCTCCTTGATTCCAGTCAAAGGAGACCTTCTGACTCGAGGGTGCCCACAACGAGTACAGACTCTGATCTGAGGCTGTGCTCAACGTGAACACGGCCCCAGGATCATAAGACATGCCCGTTCCATCAGGGCTGGTGTTCCACCCGGCGAACACGTATCCGGGTCGTTCGATGTTGTCGGGAAGCCCGGGAAGCACAGTCGTTTGATTGAGACTCATCTGATACGTCGTAGACGAGGAGTAACTGCTCCCGTCGGGGTTCGCCCAGAAGACAACGGCGTACGTGTTGGTCGACCATTGCGCGTACAGGGTGTTATCGCCAGCCTCTACCGCCGAACCACACACAGATGCGCCTGCTCCATACGACGTGCCGGATCCATCGGCGGTCGTGTTCCAGCCAACGAACTTATAACCGTCGACTTCGGGAGCACTACCGCTTAATTGGACGCAGCCCGCCGGCTCAGACACCCCGCGCCCACCATGAATTCCATACTCCGTGTATTCACCCAAAGGACTGCCGGATGCAGTGCTACCGGTCGGCGAATTTGCGTCATATCCGATCCGGAATGATGTTCCATAAGACGTGGTAATGCCGACAGTAATTTCAGTTGGAAACGTTGACCAATCAAATCCTGCAGCATTCAATGAGTATTGATAATCGGTAATGAATGCGTTGAGATATGTTTCTGGCGAATGCGCGAACGACAAACGAGCGGCGGAAGAGGCATAGCCATCTTTTCTTAGGTCATGCGTAATGGCCACCATGTTCGTCTGGCCCCAGTCTTGGCTCCAGGTATACGAGCCCTCACCAAACGTCCTTCCATCCCAGGAAGTAACACTCTCCCCGGCTGCTAGAACTCGCGTTGTAAAAAGTGCAACATTCACGCCGCCGGCTGTTGCACCCTCGGGATCTAAAACAAACGTAACGGCAACGTCGTTAGAATTTGCTATGAGCGAATCTCGCCATCCCGGTCGCAGAACATTGCCGTCGATATCAGCTGGAATCGTCGATCTGCGTGCCACCCAGTCCGAGTAGTACACACCGGGCGATACACCGCAGCCGCCCGGATCGTCTGGTGACGATGGAAGTGGGTCCTGAACGCTTGGAAGTTGAGTAAGTTTGTACTGGTAACTGTGGACCGTGGCGTGGTGCCCAACGTCCCCGGATGGCTTGCCCTGGCACAAGAGTGGAATCGCCTTTGCGGGGCCGTACACAGCGGCGAGCGTGACGTCGTCTGTCAACGTAGTGGCTATGCCCGGATCAAAAAACGGCCCGGCCACGGAACGACACCGCTTCCAAGAGTCCGAGTAAGCGCAGTTGTCAACCTCCACCCAACTGGCAAATCCGTACGTCTCCCCGTCCAGGCTGAACGTGTCGGCGAGGCCCAAATCGACTGCGGATTCTGGAACAAACGATGCACCGTCAACGCTCCGTTCAAATAACGAACCAGTTCGGTGATCTAAGTACGTCACTGTCACTGTCGACGAAGGTGACACGCTCGACACGGAACTTGCGTTTGGAACTGACCGAGTGGACATCATTGTCCCGCCGACAACCGTGTCAGGGTGGTCGGATGCGCGTTGACCATCAGCCGGACCAGCGACCTGACGCTCATCAGCCAGCGCAGGAGAGAACACCACGGTCGTGAGCAGCAACCCGATGGCCACAACCAATCTCATCGTGAGGGAAGTCGTCGATTGAGGAAAGTTCTTAAAACTTTTTGACTTAGAACTGTTGTTATTAGACAAATCCACATCTTTAGTTTATGCAACTAACCCGGCGCTCGGGCGGGGATTCGACGCTGAAATCTTGCGAAGCCGTGGTCGACCGCCATCCAGCCCGAACGACTCCGGCGTCAGGACAAGTAAGGCCGTGGCTGCGTGATCGTGTCGGCTGTTCCGCGCCGCGTGCGGAACACGCTCGCATTTGAGGATGCGAACACCGAACCCACCATCAGGTCACATTCCCAGCCCCAAGAGGCATCAGGGATAGGTTCAGCAGCGCAGTCACAAATCGATCGTGAAACATCAATCATGAACATCATCTGCGGGAATGTCGCGGAGTCAACGCTCTCCGCCACAAGACCTCGGCGCTGAAGCTGAGACACTATTGCTGAAAACCGCTCTAATACCCCCTGCACCGCCAAACCAAAAGCCTCTGACGCGTCCTCGCGGTAAAGGTCAGCAATGACTTTCAGGCGCAATTCTCTACGTGCTCTCGAGCCAGCATCAGCGAAGGACTGCAACAGATCGCTCACCAAATACTCAACCTCCGCGGCTGCATCACACGATCGAAACTCGGCCAACTGCGACTCGATCGACGCCCAATCCGATAACGCGTGAACTGATTGCAGAGCCCATTCGAAATTAGGGCGAGTCGGGAAGTAGCGATAGATCGACCTACTCGAGATACCCAGCTGGTTGCAGATCTCCGAAATTGGTATCGGGTGATGCGCCGAAGAGATCGCCACCTCCTCTGACCGTCGGCATACCTCACGAAACCAAGTTGAGTCTCCCGGGACAAGTTGATCGATCGACTCTTCGAGAGTATTCATACGGCCCGGCAATTTCGAAGGTCTGCGGTTCGGAGCCCAACTGTCAAGTGCGAGCGTTCGCGAGTCGCCATCGTCGGCCAGTGAGGAGACGAGCAATGCGGCTTGGCGAGCCAAGTCGCTAGCAAGCCTGCGCGGAACAGGAGTTACCACATACGCAAGCAACAACCCGATCATGAAATAGGCTCGCGTAACTGGGTCGAATTCGTCACGAGCCAGCCACCTCGCCTGCCAATCTCTAAGAGAATACGTCAATGCACGGCAGGGCTCCTGAATCGCCACTCCCAGTCGCTGACGACCAGAGGGGGATCGAACCAATAGTGGAAGCGCGTGGAGCAGCGCAGTGCGCCGACTGTCGGCGAGTTGGACGGTCGCGGATGTAAACCACTCCGCTGTCGCCCGACCTACATCGTGCGGTCGGGAGAGTTGGCCGCTGACCTCGGTGAGTGCTTCGACCGAGTGACCAACCTCACTTCGCACCACATATCCGGCAGCGGACTCGAGGAGAGCACTCCGCGAGCCAAACATCTGATTTACATACGTCGGGTTCACACCAATTACGGAACAAATCTCGTCAACGGAAGTCCGTCCTTCAGAAATTTGCGACGCGGTACCGAGCAACACTTCTCGTGTCCGCTTGGACATTCGGACAAGATGTAGATCTTCAAGCCAACGATCGACCTCAGTGGTGTCCATTGAGATGGAGGGTAGTCGATACAAAAACCATCAAAAGCTGTCCCGCCCCAATTAGTCCAACGCATACTCGTGCACAATTAACTCCAAAAAACAACGTCGACGCGCCACGCTCGGTCAACGGCTTGCCATCTGGTCGAGTTCTTCGGAAATATCGGATCCTCCGGATCACGGTGACTTGGCACGAATGCGGCTCGGATCCACAGAACTGTCGGGAAGAAACCGCACAAGTTGCACTTGATACAGACGGGATGGGCTGTTACACCCAGCGCGGATGCCTTCAGCCACGTTCGGGACGTGGAGGCCGGAGGTTCGAATCCTCTCACCCCGACCATCGAGGTCGATCTACGCCCCTACCGCTCAAAATTGATTCGATAGGTGGCCCCGACACCGCTAATTCGGGAAGTAGCCGGACACGTCCGCCAGGAGATGTGTTTTGCCATACACATAGAAACACACCTTGCCACTGTCACTGACCGGTGCGATCACACTGTTCGGGATCGTCATGCCACTCGTGAAGTTCAGGTTCGACGCGTCAGGACGTGTACCACACGGATACACCGTCACAAACCCACCGAAATCATTCGTCTCCGTCGACACCGCAGTCACATTCAACGCAACAGCAGACACACCAGACGACGGCACACCTCCTTGGCCAGTCACCTGCAACTCATAGGCGCTGCCTGAACCATCAAGCTCGCCAACCTTGTCACCAGACCTCGTGTCGAGCAACCGTTTCGGTGTTAACGCGTCAAACCCAGACGGGAAATACCCAGACACATCAGCCAACAAATGTGCCTTGCCATACACATAGAAACACACCTTGCCACTAGAGCTCACCGGTGCGATCACGCTGTTCGGAATCGTCTGACCAGACGTGAAATTGAGATTTGACGCGTCAGGTCGAGTGCCACACGGATACACCGTCACAAACCCACCAAAATCATTCGTCTCCGTCGACACCGCAGTCACATTCAACGCAACAGCACTAACCCCACTAGACGGCACACCACCCTTGCCGGTCACCTGCAACTCATATGCGCTGCCCGAACCGTCAAGATCACCCACCTTGTCACCACTACGTGTATCGAGCAGACGTTTCGGAGTTAACGCCTCAAACCCAGACGGGAAATACCCAGACACATCAGCAAGTAGGTGTGCTTTTCCATACACATAGAAACACACCTTGCCATCAGCTGACACCGGTGCAATCACAGAGTTCGGAATCGTCTGACCGCTGGTGAAGTTCAGGTTCGACGCGTCAGGACGAGTGCCACACGGATACACCGTCACAAACCCACCAAAATCATTCGTCTCCGTCGACACCGCAGTCACATTCAACGCAACAGCAGACACCCCAGACGACGGCACACCACCCACACCGGTCACCTGCAACTCATACGCAGCACCACTGCCATCCAACTCACCAACCATGTCACCGCTGCGAGTATCCAACAAACGTTTCGGAGTCAATGCCACAAACGCACCAGACCCCGCAGGAGTACCCGTAACCGCAACAGACGGCAACGACTCACCAATCACATTCGATGCCGTCACCGACACCGAATACTCAACCCCATTCGTCAACCCAGAAATCGTGCACGACAACCCAGTCGTCGAACACGACTCACCAGACGACGTCGACGCCACATAACCAGTCACAGGAGAACCACCATCATCAGCCGACGCCAACCACGACACCACCAACTCACCATCACCCTCAACAACACCAACACCAGACGGAGCAGACGGAGGAACAGAGCCATCAAACTTCGCAATTCCAAAGCGGTTCGATCCTCGGGTGAACACAGAACCAACGACGACAGGGTCTCGACCATCAAGAACAAGCCCCCTGAGCCCGAAAACGGGTTGAAAGGACTTTGAGATTGCAAAACCGAACGCGGTAGTTCCACCATCACCGAACGACTCGACGAAATTTCCGTCATTGTCGAGCACCTGAACAAGTCCGATCTCGCTAGTGCCGAAGAGCCCTTCAGAGGACTGGCTCGCAAGCACCACACGACCATCTGGGGTGGCCGAAATGCCTACACCCCACACGAAGTTGTCATCGCCGTCGTAACCGATGTGATCGAATACAAACACACCTTCGCTTGCGAATGACGTATCGAGAGTTCCATCTGCAAGAAACCTTGCGGCTGCTACATCAGCCGAGTTCTCAACGTCTACCGAACCCGCAACAAGGACTCTGCCCGACGCATCGACGTCGAGGTCCTGGCAGTCATTAGCGTTCGATCCAAAATCGGTAGAAGCAATTCCGCCATTACCGAACGATGTGTCAAGTGCACCCGTTGTTGTCAACCGTATGACGGCACATTCGGCCGCAAATGGCGCAGTCGTCATCAACCCAGCAACCAAAATCCTTCCCGACGAGTCAAGCATCACATCAGAGGCAGTGTCGCTTTCAACCCCTCCATCGACGACCACCACTCCATTAGTTCCAAAACTTGAGTCAAGTTCGCCAGTAGTGGTCAGACGAGCAATAAGCATGTCGAACTGACCGTTGTTGTAGTCGACTCCGGCAACGATGACCCGATCCGATGCATCGATTGCAACGCCCCAACCCTCGTCTCGCTGAGATCGATCGATAACAACAATTCCATCATTATCGAACGACGGATCAAGTGCACCGGTTGATAGGTACCGGACAGCAACGATGTCATCACCTGAACTCGAACCTGCTTGACCGACCACAACTATGCGCCCCCTGGAGTCGGTAGCAACGGCAAATCCATGATCGTCATCACCTTGGATATCGGTGACGACACGCCCATTTGTGCCGAACGTTGAGTCAACAACACCCTCACTCGTAAAACGCATGATGGCGATGTCATCGTCATCGCTCTCATCAGTGGCAGACACGCTCGACCCGACAACCACAATTCTTCCTAGAGAATCGATTGTTGTCGCATAGGGGTCGTCATCGGTTCCAGTAGCAATTGATGCAGTCACCCAGCCAGCACCAAATGCTTCGTCGAGGGAACCGTCAGACAGCAGTCGTGTCACCGCAATGTCAGCGCCTACCAAGGAATCGCAAGTCCAACATCCACCGAACACGATGCGGCCTTCGTTATCGAATGCAACCGACTGAGCCTCATTGTCAACGAGATCCCCGTGATCGACGCTCTTGGCCCACACCAGCGAACCAGTTGCGTCGAGACGAACCGCGCCAAGATCATCATCTCCGTCAACCGAAGCTCTGCCAGTCAACACAACCCCGTCGGCATCATCAACTGCGATCGATGTAACCCAGTCAGTCTCGTCGTCAAAGTCATAGGAAAATCCCCCATTACTGCCGAAGGTGTCGTCCCACGAACCATCACTGTTCATACGAACAGCCGCAAAGTCGTCATCGCCATCGATCTCTGCAAGAAGCGCTATGACGACGCGCCCAACTGAATCAAATTCTGCTGATCTGCCACTGGAAAAATCACCAACCCTGCGAAGCAGCCGACCAGATGTACCGAAGGCAGTGTCCAGTGATCCATCGCTGTTGTATCTGTGAACGGACAGCTGATCGCCGGTACCCCCCACCACGAGAATTTTTCCATCACTCTGAACCAGAACTTCGTAGGCGAGAGAGTAATTGGGTTCGGTTTCAACCACTGGATTGCCAGAGTTGAACGTCGGGGCCACCGCCCCAGACTCCGTAAGCCGAAGCACCATAATTTGCGGGGTAACCAAACTACCTTTGTAGCCTGCAATCGTAATCTGACCGTCTGTTTCTACGGACACTGCAAGTGCAGTTGCGGTTGAGCCAAGGTCAACGGTCTTCTTGCCATCGGAGTCAAAATCGAGATCGAGCTCACCATCGGCGGTGAGACGAGCGACGGCAATTTTTCGATAAGAACCAAGTACTTGAGTAGTACCAACAAGCACGATGCGTCCTTCAGCGTCAACAGCCATGTCATAAAGACTTTCAATGTCGCCAAAATCAACGGATCGACGACCAAGTGTCCCAAATGACAAATCGAGAGAGCCGTCCGACAGCAGCCGTATAACGCCAAAATCGCCATCTCCTCCGTTGTCAAACTGGCTTGCGACAAGAAGACGTCCCTCGGCATCAACCGCTACGGACTGGGCTGTGTCATAACCAGATGCAACGTCGTACGTGACGTAACCCGAACCTGCGAACGCTTCTTGAAAATCGTTCTCCGCTGAGGTCGTTGAAGATGAAACAAACGACACACCAGTGAGGAGCGCTAGTGCAAGCACGAATCGAGAAATGCGGGTCATGAACCGACAATAACCAATTCGCTCAGTTCCACAGGCTCGAAATTTTGAGGTGGTAACGGAACATCTCTGCACACATAGCCAACCCAAAATCAAAAGGTCAAAACATTTCCTCAAGATTGATTCCCAAAAAGTGCGAGATCCAGTTGCCAATGCGCTCTTGACTAACGTACCGAACAACCGGTACTGGACGACGGGAGAACCCAGATGAAGAAATACACCGCACTCGCCGCCGGCGCAATCATGATGATTGCCTCAGCCTGCACCACAACCACCACCAGTGAAGATGCTTCACTCAGCGACGCCGTTGAGGCCTTGCAAGAAGAAGTTGATCGCCTGCAATCAGAACTTGACGAATCAGAGGCGTCTTCCGGTGACTCATCGTCAAGCGACAGCAGTTCATCGAGCGATTCCGATGAGTCGAGCAGCGAGTCGAGCGAATCGTCTGACAGCAGTTCATCGTCGTCGAGCAGCAATTCGAGCGAATCATCCGACAGCAGTTCCTCGTCATCGAGCAGCTCATCATCGTCATCAAGTGAAAGTCGGTCATCGTCAACCCACGAGCACACCCTCGATGACTACGGCACCGCAATTGACAAAGAAACCGCAGAAATGGTTGCAGAGGAAATCGGTTGCGAGGGTTACCACGAGATGAACGACCGATACATGCCATGCGACCAGCACGACGAGGGAACAAAGCTCATTGAGAAGTACGAAAAGGAAACCGAGCAGGGCTACCCAGACGACGGCCTCTACGACACCAAAGAAGAAGCTGAGATGGCAGCCGAAATGGCGGCTTGCGAGGGCTATCACGAAATGGACGGCGAGTACATGCCATGCGATGAGCACGGCAAGTACGAAGAGAACATGGAAATGATCAACGAAGCTCACGATGAGGGCTACGAGATGATGGACGAGAACAAGACCTACGAAACCAAAAATGCGGCGCTCGCCGCCGCTGCACAACTCGGTTGCACGGGCTACCACGAAATGAATGGCCGATACATGCCATGCGACGCGCATGCCGAAGGTGAAGAACTCATCGAGGAGATGGACGAGAACGATGACGAGGAAATGCCGTACGACGACACCGGTGTCGAAGAAGAGGCCTATGACGACGAGAAGAAGGTCATGTTCGAGATCACCTCAGCCACCGGGTCAATAAACAAAGTTGTCGAAGTCACCACCTACGTCGACGGAACCTCAGGACCTGAGTTCGGCGTCGGGACGGTGTGCGCAGTTCGTTACAACGATGTTGGTGGAGTCGTCAACGAAAACTGCTCGAATGATGCTGGGTTTCGTTACGCCTACGCCACAAAGAACTGGTCGATCAAGTTCCAGTGCCCGTCTTACTACAGGGACTACTACGACATTCTGGTGAAGGACACCGACGGTATGGAGATCTACCGAGCACGAGTCGCAGAAGACAGCAGCTACGCCTGCTGATCAGCCACTTCATAATCAATCACTTCACATTGGTGGGTCGGGTCGCAAGATCCGGCCCACCGACGCGTTCGGCCATCAATTGATGGGTGACGACCACAGCCTGACAGGATGAACCCATGGCAACTCCAGATTCCCTTTCTGTAAATGCGCTGTTTTCTGTCGCCGGCAAAATCGCCGTCGTCACCGGTGGCTCTCGCGGCATCGGTGAGATGATCGCAGCCGGTCTGCTCGCTAACGGCGCCAAGGTCTACATCTCATCTCGGAAAGCAGACCAATGTGACGCAACAGCGGCGCGGCTTTCCGCCGAATACGGTGGTGAGTGCGTCTCCATCCCGGCTGACCTCTCAACAATGGAAGGCATCACCGCTCTTGCATCTGCCATCGGTGAACGAGAGAGCCGAGTCGACATTCTCGTCAACAACGCAGGCGTATCGTGGGGCGCCCCCATCGAAGAATTCCCGGAAAAAGGTTGGGACAAAGTGTTCGACACCAACGTCAAAGGTGTGTTCTTCCTCACCCAGCAACTACTCCCGCTTCTCGAGGCTGGAGCCACCAACGAAGACCCGTCTCGCGTTGTCAACATTGGATCGATCGATGGCATTCGAGCACCGATTTTTGATACCCATTCGTACGGCCCATCAAAGGCTGCTGTTCACGCTCTCACCCGCGAGATGGCAACCAAACTCGTGAAGCGCAACATCATTTTGAACGCAATCGCTCCGGGACCATTCCCAACGTGGATGCTGTCAACCGGGGTCGGTGGAGGCGGCGACGTCGAAAACACCGACTGGGATGGTGTCGCTCGTTCAAATCCACGTAAGCGGGTCGGCACGGCTGAAGACATTGCTGGACTCACGATCTTCTTGTGCTCACGCGCCGGGGCCTACACAATCGGCGAAACGATCTGCTGCGACGGTGGTGTCGCAATCTCGTAACGCTTCAGCCATCAAACATCGCATGTAAAAGTGCGAGATAGTCAGATGTATGTGCTCTTGAACTACATGAGCACAGCACATGACCCCAGCCGAGTCAATGTCATGGGAGTCATCTTGATTGCGATTGCAGTGATCGGGGCCGCTGCCCTTGGTGGGGCCGTTGATGTCATCGAGGCTTCGGTGGCCGCGAACGCAGCCGTGATTCGATAGCTCACACCGATAGTTCAGCGATTGAGACGCTCAACTCGAGCAACAAGATGCGGAGCACCAATGCGGTCACACAGCGTCGAGAACCCCGGTGCTGCACCAGACCATTGCCAGTCGTCGACTGACCCAACATCAACATTTGTCACGACAGTTGCCAACGTTCGAAACAACATCGCATCATCACGAC
>Ga0255753_1004684_pt1 | contig 13459 bp, 11 predicted proteins | sample 041ome_10_FD_179953 | JGI IMG/M metagenome (GOLD analysis project Ga0255753, IMG submission 179953) | Coastal salt marsh microbial communities from the Groves Creek Marsh, Skidaway Island, Georgia - 041412US metaG (version 2) | ecosystem: Environmental > Aquatic > Marine > Intertidal zone > Salt...
CTGTTAGTTTTTTTTTATATAGTTTTTAATCTTGGGATTCGGTTTGGCTTTAGGTTGAAAATTAAATCACTTATACGGATTGAATACCATTTATTTAAAAATATATCTATAACTAATATAGCAACTATATCTGCATTATTTTTATCAATTATTATATTCTTTGACTTGGTACTTAATTTAACGAATTCATCCACTTCTATTTTTTCTCGTATTGATAGAAATTTATTGCTTGAAAATGCTAATTATCTTGCTTATTTACTTAATAATTTTGGCTTTATCCTTGCCTTTTTACTGGGCTATCTCAGACCAATAAGGCGTGGTTTTTGTCCCAATGATTTTTTTTTAGCAATTCTAATTCTACATTTTCTTTATATGGGACACAAATTCTCATCTCCAATTCTCATGTTTACTTGTTATTTTGCACCAATTCTTTCCCGAATTATATTTTTAAATAAACTTAATTCTAATTTTACTATAAGATTATATTTTTATGTTTTTGCATTGCTATTTATTTTTGCTTCCATAACTATACATCATTATTTAGAGTCTACTATAGATTTAAATGATTTTAATGAAGTTTTCTTTAATCGTATTTTTGGATTTCAAGGACATGTTTGGTGGGCTGTTAATCAAGACAATTTTATTATGGATTCATCTCACTGGATTGCTGAATTAAATGGTATTATTTCTACAAGTTCCGTGACTTCAGATTCCTACGGTATCAAATATCTAATGTTACGTATTTTAGGATATGATATTGCTAATCCTATTTTTGATAGAGGCTATTTATATACGATGGGCTATCCAGCTATTTTGCTAGTTAGTTTCCCCCTGTTGCTTGGCTTGTTTTTTCAGTTTATTTTAGGTACCTTCACTTTTTTCATAATTAACTATATTTACTTATCTGTTAATTATAATCATCTCCTAAGATCACTTGTTGCACTAATTGTTTATATACCATTAATGAATATGATTTTTAGCGGTAATTTGGGAACTTTTTTCACTTTGGCTTTGCCTATCAAAATCATATTTTTATTTATATCTAACTCCCCTTTTATTGTGCGTACACTTTCTAGGTATTAGTGATGTTAAATTACATTTTTCAAGACTTTCACGTTAATAAAGCAAATCCCAGAATTGCTTTAAGTTTAATTTTCTTTCGCTTAGTTCAGATTATCTATACAAAAAAAGGGAGCTTAATTTGGTGGTTATGTCTGCCGTTAATTGTTCTTTACCGAATGTTTGTTGAATGGATATTTTGTTTAGAATTGCGACCTGGAACCAAGGTTGGCACGAATCTTAAAATTGAGCACGGATTTGCACTCGTAATTAACGATAAAACCATTATAGGTGATCGTGTTCTTCTCCGTCATTCAACTACAATTGGTTGTGTTATGTTATCGGATGGTTCTCAAGGTCCCAGTCCATCCATTGGAAGTGATGTCGAGATTGGTGCCAACTGTGTTCTATTGGGAGGTATCATTATCGGTGATGGTGCATGCATCGGAGCGGGAAGTGTGGTTGTCAATGATGTTCCAGCAAACTCGGTTGTTGTTGGTAATCCTGCTCGCGTTATTAAGTTTAATACGGATTGCAATACAACGTGCATGTAATCGTAGTTAATGATTATGGTTCAGTTTCGGGAGGTGCAGATCATGTAGCTATAACTTCTGTAAATGCTCTTGCTGATGCTGGAATTGATGTGACTTTTGTATCTAGTGTAGCTCCTGTTGATTCATCGATTGATGAATCAAAGGTTCGTATAATAAATTTTGGTTTTGATGATTTGATCTCTAACCCATCAAGATCAATTGCTGCAGCCAACGGGCTTTGGGATATACGTTGTGCTAAACGTTTTGGTGAAGTTCTTGATAATTGTGATATTACTAACACAATTGTCCATTGTCATACTTGGGTAAAGTCTCTTTCTGCAAGTGTTCTAAATGAATCAATTCGTCGTGGTTTCAAACATGTAGTAACTTTACATGATTACTTCTTAGTTTGCCCAAATGGTGGCTTTTACAACTATTCAACAAAAACTCATTGTGAGCTTCATCCACTTTCTTTTAAATGCACTCTTACAAACTGTGATTCAAGGAATTTTTATTATAAAATCTGGAGATCTTCTAGACATTTTATTCAAAACAAAGTAGCAAACTTACCCTCAAAAATTAATAATTTCATTACGGTGTCAGAATATAGTGAGAATATTTTGAAGCCGTATTTGCCACATGAAGCAAATTTTTTTCGTGTAAGAAACTCAATTGATATAGATAAAGTCCCTCCATCTTCTAAATTATCGACAAATAAATTTACATTTGTAGGAAGGCTCTCTCCTGAAAAGGGCCCCGTGTTGTTTGCGAAAGCGGCTAAGAATGCAAATGTTGAAGCTATTTTTGTTGGTCAAGGCCCAGAATCAGATGCTATTCGGGAAGCTAATAATGATGCAAAGTTAGTTGGCTGGATGGATCGATCTGCTGTCAGATCTTATATAAGAAAAAGTAGCGCCATAGTTTTTCCATCAATATGGCATGAAACACAGGGTTTAGTGGTATCCGAAGCAGCTGCTCTTGGTGTTCCATCGATTGTTTCGGATGGTTGTGCGGCGAAATGTAGTATTAAAGATGGTGTAACCGGTTTGTGTTTCAAGTCCAATAATGTTGAAGATTTGACAAAAAAAATCTTTCAGCTCAAAGATGATCCTCAAATGGCTTTTCAACTTGGTCGTCAAGCATATGATAAATATTGGTCTAATCCTGCAACGATTTATACTCATGTTGAGGATTTAATTAATTGCTATAAGATAATATTGAGTGGATAAGGTGTATTTCAATGCGCATAATTTTTTATAATTGCATTAATTACGGTATAATAAATATCTGATTGTCGTATTTTTCATAAGCGAAGTATAAAGACTATTTGACGGGTGAAATTTCGTTTTTTTTTGATACAATATATATAATTTATACATATTAAATTTTGATTTGCCTTTTAGGTTGCGCTTGATGAAGTCGGTCGTTGGCCTAAGGTTATATTAAACCTTTAAAAATCCGGAGCGGATCTCTAAGGATCCAAACTTTAGAATTGAGCACCTTAAACAAAAGGGTTCTATATCCTTGATTATAAATAGATTCTATAATTCATGATGCACAAAATTAAGGCTGCATTGCTTCTGATTAATAATTTTGGTAAAATAAGCAAAATATAAGGAGTTTCAATTCATGAATTTTACTAACCCTTACCTACTAAACGAAATACCGCTGGCTGAACTGTTGTTAAATTTAGCAATTGGCATGATTTTAGCTGTCGTATGGGCAAAAGTCATAAGTAAATACTCTAGAATTATGGTTGATACTAGACAGTACATGCCAATGTTTCTGTTGCTAATTCCAACCATGATTTTAATTATAACAATTATAAAATCTTCTATAGCTCTTTCTCTCGGATTGGTAGGTGCATTATCTATTGTTAGATTTAGAACTCCGATAAAAGATCCTGAAGAGTTACTTTATATATTTGTTGCGATTGCTATAGGTTTAGGTCTTGGCGCTAATCAGGCATTAGCAACTATTGTCGCTTCTGTAGTTATTATTATCGGATATATACCATACCAACTCTTTGCCAAAGGTAAGTCACCCAACAATTTTTTCGCAGAATTAATAATTCATAACAAAGAAGACAGTCCTAGAATTACATTAGATGAAATAAACAATATCTTACAAAGGAATATGCCTGATGTTTATGTAAGAAGACTGCATACGTCGCCAAATTCTATTGAAATAGTAATAGATTTAAAGGAAGCAAATGCTTTAGCCACATCAAATTTCGAAAATGTTTTGAAAGATAAAAATTTAGATTATCAGATTTCCTTGATTGAAAATAGAAGAATAATAACCTAGTGTTTCAACTTATTACGTTTCTATGAAAGCTAGATACCCACTTATTTTTTCTTTAATTATCTTAATCTTTCTGTTTTCTGGATTAAGTCAACGGCTTATGTTGAGCCTTGAGCGTGAGTTGCAGGAAATAGAATGTGAAAAAACTAGCTTTCAATCTGCATGTCTCTATTTAAGCTATCAGTTCAGGCATTTGAGTGCTTTAAATTACAGGCTTAAATCGTCTGCTCTAGATAATAAAACTCTTCCAAGAATCGAACTTTTTATTAAAAAAGGAGCTTTAGAAAAGATTTACGAAAAACGGAAAAAAACTTTAGCGAATTCAGAGCCAATCCTATTTACAGATAAATCAGATTGGGTGAAAGCAAAAGTTAGATTTTCGGATGGTATTACTACCACACAATCTAAAGTTAAATTACGTTTGAAAGGTGATTGGGGTGATCATCTTAGGGACCCAGGAAAGCTATCTTTTAGAATTAAAATTTTAGATGATAATTATTTCCGTGGAATGAAAACTTTTTCTATTCAGCATCCTAGTACTAGGAATTATTCTGCCGAGCCATTGTTATTTGATGAGATGAAAAGAGTGGGTTTGTTGAGCCCAAGATACTTTTTTGTAGATGTAAAAATAAATGGGTCAAATATTGGCGTGATGGCACTTGAAGAACACTTTAGAAAAGAATTAATTGAGAGCCAATTTCGTCGAGAAGGTCCTATATTAGCTCTTGATGAGTCGCCCATATGGGAACAGAGGCATCAAAATTTGAATGTAGACAAGATCAATCGTGAAAAAGATGGAGTTCATCCGCATTCATCAAATTTTGGTGAGAGTGATCTTTTGGTAAAGCAATTTGATCAGAAAAAGCTAAAAATAGGTACTACATCAACAAGCCAGAGTATACAGTCTATGAGCCTGTTGAAAGATTTTTTTAGAGGTCAAATATCAGCTGAGAAGGTATTTGATGGTGAAACCTATGCACGTTGGTTTGTTCTTACGAATATTTGGGGGGCTTGTCATGGAACAATTTTCCATAATAAACGTTATTATTTTAATCCTATAATAAGAAAGTTTGAACCTTTATCTTTTGATAATTATCCTTTACCTGATTCCTATACTTATTGTGAGGATACAGTGGTTGATGCCTTACTTGGAAATAATGCATTTATAAAAAATATCGAAAGTGAAATTCTGTTTTTTAAAAAACGGTATGGAAGTTTAGATGTAGTAAATAATCTTATTTCGGAACAACAATCAATCTTGAAGATTTTGGCACTTGATAAAACCCTTAATCCAAAAAAAATAGATCCAAATAAATTGTTAAGTAATTTATCACTATTCGAGAAGGATATTATTTCAAGAATATCTAGCGATCATTCTGCTTTTTATCCTACAGATACAGTAACTGGACAGTCACTGATTTCTTTAAATAAGACGCTAGTTAGGGATGTCAGAAGTACAATCTTAGTCGATCGAAATAAAACTACCTTGGAGGTTAAGAATGTATCAAATTACCCCATTACCCTTAATAAATTAGAAATAGCACATGGCAAGGGAGAAAAAAAATTAGTCTCGATTGATTTGAGCAACTCAATAATAAAAAGCTTTAGATCAAAAAACGATTATATTTTTATTAGAGATATTTATGATATTTCAATATATGATAAACCCTCAATTGTTTTGCATTACACAAATTCAAATGGTACTTATAGAAAAGATGAAGCAAAAATTCAATTCTACAATTATGATCCCAAAGATGTTTTAGTTGATCCTTCGGACTTGCCAGATACTTGGAAAGGCGCAGTCAGTGATGTCGATATTAAAACAATAAGTATTACTGGGGGTAACTATGCATTTTCTACAATGTGGCAGTTGCCATTAGGATGGAGTCTCCTAATTGAAAAAGGTGTGGTCCTCAAATTTAATGGAGGAGGCATAATTGTCAATGGCGGTCGTCTGAATATAAATGGAACATCTAATGAGCCTGTACTAATTCATATTGAGCCAGATGAAAATGTAGGAGATGCGGGTTCTTACGGTGGAGTCACTGTACTTAATTCAAAATCAACTTCAAATATTTCTAATCTAATGGTTATTTCAGAGTCAAAGGTAAGGCTTAAAAATCGTCAAGATTTTTATGGAAATACAGGGTGTTTTAATTTTTACAAAAGTGATGTTAAAATAGTCGATCTTACGATGCAAGGGATGCACTGCGAAGATGCATTAAATATAGTTCGTTCAAAGTTCGATATAGAACGGTTGAAAATTGATGGAGCTTATGCCGATTGTTTTGATTTGGATTTCTCAAATGGTAAAATTTTAAATTCAATATTTAAAAATTGTGGCAATGATGGCGTTGATGTTTCAGGAACTATTATTGATATAGTCGATACTGATTTCCACTCTATGGGGGATAAAGCTATCTCTGTTGGAGAGGGGTCAACTGCAAATGTTAAGTTAGTACATATTTCGGATGCCTTAATAGGTGTTGCCAGCAAAGATAAATCTTCTGCGACAATTCATGAATCTTCTTTTAATAATATTACTAGTGCAGCCTTGAATGCATATGTGAAGAAAAAAGAATATGGATCATCAAATATAAAGTGTATTGATTGTGAATTTCAAAATATCTCTGAAGTTATAAAAACAAGAGATGGTAGTCTTGTTACTGTCTTATCAACAGAAAAATAAAATTATTATCTATTTAGCTCTATGGTCAATGTCTTGCAACCTTCCGATGTAGAATATAGGAGAGAAATAAAAGCTCCTTTAGATGCAGAGCAATACTTTGAACTTATTGATTTTATCGATTCTGCATTATCACCAATTCGTAAAACCTATCCGGATAGATATATTTCTTCCATATATTATGATAACCCAGTCTATAAAGACTATCTTGAAAACGTATCGGGCCAAAGTATAAGATCAAAAACTAGAGTCCGCTGGTATGATTCTGATTATTCAACTGCTGTATTGGAATTTAAATCAAAAATCAATAAAACTACAGCAAAGCATAAAATTAATTTGAATGCATCAATATTTGATTCCGATTTCAAGGGGGAATCATTAAAAAATATATTGCATTCCTTGGGATATTCAGATCTCGCTCATGGTCTTGAGCTTCTCTATCCTACTGTAAAAGTCACTTATGATAGAAGATATTTTGAGTTAATTTCTGGTATACGACTTACACTTGATAAGAATATTCAGTATTCAATTTTTCATGATAACAACTATTTTTTAAACAAACTTCATTCTCCAGTATATGCTGTATTAGAAATTAAATTTTTCAATTATGATGCAGATTTGGTAAATGACTTTTTGAATGACTTGCCTATTAGATTCTTTCGCCATTCCAAATATGTTATTGGCATAGATATGCTATACAAGTGACAATATATAATCATACAATTTCTTTTTTAGCTTTAGCCTCAGCAAAAACTATGAGTTACTACTATATTTAATATCTAGTTATTGTGTTTCTCAAAAGTGAACGAAAACCCCATTTTCCGAATAAAATCTTTCACCTATGATATCCATAATCAGTAGTGATTATTTGATTTTGATTTACTCTTTAATCTTGCGTTGGATGATAACAACCGTAATTTGAAACTCTGCCATTGCATACCTTTGTATCAAATTGCTGAGGGTTATTATTAATTGTTTTTCACAAAATTAAGGGCGCATTGCTAAGAATCCCCGGTAAATTATTGGTGCAGTCATTATTAAACTTTATGGTTTTCCGATTGTTTGCGCTAAGTTGAATAATTCTGTTGAGTTTGGTGCCATGCTCAGCGTAACACTATCCGTCACCGGATTATCGAAGGTTGATCATTTACGATGGGATGCTTTGATCGAAAGTTGGGATCTGATTTCATAGGTTTACGTATATAAACAACGTAATGGCCTTAGAGGCTGTTTTAGATGCTCCAAATTATCTTAGCCAGGAAACTGGCGCTGTTTGAAAAAAAAGTATTAGTTTTGCATGCAAGCCCTTTCCATGAAGGAACAAACAGATCAAAACTGCTAGGATTTAAAACGAATTAAGGTACAACATCGGGGAGAATATTTATAATCCACATCAGTACAAAGCTGGTTGGCCATGAAAAGTCCGGTTATAATCTTATAAAGATTAGGGTACGGGGGGGGGAAATCCTATTCCTAGATAAACAGCATTTCCCTAGTAATTAACCTTCTGGTCTTGTTGGAGGTGTTTTTTGTTTCTATGTTATGGCTGTTGTAGGTTGTATTTTCCAGAGAAGGCCTTATACATTCTGTTACAGATGGTCAGTATCCTGGAAAAACGCTTGCGGCTTGCTGGCGCTGCAATGCTGGACAGAAACGAAAGAGTTTTGTGACACTGAGTTTTTGAAGAGTCTCTAATTATTTATGTCTAATGTAGCTATTTTACTACCTCTTTTCAATGGTCAAAAGTTTCTTTCTGAACAATTATCATCCATAGCCTGTCAATCTGATGTTTTATTTAGAATTTTTATTTCTGATGATGGTTCTAATGATAACTCTATTCATATTGCTGAAAAATTTTCTCATATGGTTACTATTATACCTAGGCCACTTCCATGTAATTCTGCTGGTTTGAGTTTTCTACAGTTGATTCATGATGTTGATTTTAATGGTTATGATTTCGTTGCTTTTTCTGATCAAGATGATATTTGGTTGCCAAGAAAGCTCAAGCGTGCAGTAGATATGCTTGAAAAGCATTCGGCAGATGGATATTCAGCAAATGACATTGCCTTTTGGCCTGATGGACGTTGTGTTACTTCAATAAAATCGCTTCCACAAAAGAAATATGACCACTATTTTGAGTCTATTGGTCGTGGTTGCTCTTATGTGATTCGCTCTTCAGCATTACAACAATTTAAAGATGAAGTTCTTGTTAAGGGTCTCCCCAGAGTAAATCATGTTATGCATGATTGGCTAATTTATGCATACTTTCGTGAGAGAAACTTAACATGGTTTGCTGATGATTATGTTGCATTGCTTTATCGTCAGCACTTTAATAATGTTCTTGGTGTAAACCATGGTTTAAAAGCAATTTACGCACGTTTTAAACTCATTCGAAGCGGTTGGTACAAAGAGGAGATGTGTAATATTTTTAAATGTATTAAGCCATCTCATGATGTTAGAGATGTGCTATCAAAAAAATGGATTTTAAAAAATTTTAACAATACTAGAAGGTCTTTTCCCCATCGTCTTTTTCTTTTGATTTATGTTTTGTGTTTCAAATTTTAAATATCTTACCTCTACCAAACCAATTTTTTCACCTAACGAGTGAATTTATTTCTTTCCAGTTTCTAAGGTATCTAAACGTAGTTGATTCTGATTTCCATCCACCTTTCAGCATGATCTTTTCTATCGGCATCCCTTTCTCAAGCAGATCTATTGCTGTACCTACACGAATTGAGTGGCCCGATAGGGCGCCTTGATCTGTAATTTCAGCCTTTTGCTGAAGCTTCTTGAGGATGGTATTGATACTGCTTGGATTAAGTTTGTTATTTGGTTTTAGGTTTCGTCTAAACCCTCGAAGAATAAATCCTTTGTCCCGTTTTAGTTCACGCTTCCATTGTTCGATTAAGTCATAAAGCTCTTGGCTGATCGGGATGATCTTCCCCTCACCAAACTGATCGGTCTTCGATCGTTTGAGTAACAGGGCGGGGTGGCTATTGGGTAACAGATGCACGTCATCAAAGGTGAAGCTGCATAACTCAGACCGGCGTCGCATGGTCTCGTGGCCGAGTTGAAGTAAGAGTTTGTTGCGCATACCCACAATGTCATCACCACAGACACCAATGAGTTTCTCGTAAATATCATGGGTCAGTGGTGCAGCTTGTTTTTGTGCTCGGCCTAGTTGTCGGTGAAGCCGCTTTAACGTCAGGATGACCTCTGGCTCATCGGTTGGGTTGGGTGCTTTAACCAGCTTAAAGAGAGTTCTAAGGCTTGCGATGCGTCGTCTTATTGTGGCGGTTGTGAGTGTTTCACCCATGGTTAGAACGTATGCAGCAAACGTATTTTCGGTTGGTTGGAGTGGATCGTATTGATTGTTCTCACACCACGCGGCATAGTGTTCCCAGTCTGATTTGTAGGCTCGCAAAGTATTGGGTGCAAAAGCGCCATCTAAAGATAAAAAGAATGATTCTAATTCAAGCATCAAAAGTACCAAATGGTATTAAAAATACCATTTTAGCCCATTAAATGATTTCTGCAAGTCAAATTAGGGCGGCGCGGTCTTTGCTTGGATGGTCTGGCAGAAATTTGTCGGAATACAGCGGAGTAGGTATTACTACTCTTCGGCGTTATGAGACCCAAGACGGTGTTCCGAATGCTAATAATTCAGTTCTTTCGTCGATAAAGAGCTGTTTCGAAAATCACGGCATCGAGTTCACCGGCGACCCCTTAGTCAACCCAGGTGTGACGCTGCATTTATCTAAGGATGCTTAGTTCACGTCCTTGCGTCGCTTTTGCAGTTCGAGTAACTCCCACAGTGTTTTTGAGAACTGTCGCTCATCAGCGGTTCGGTAGCGTTGTAACAGGCTGAGTTTCTTTTCATCGGGCATTGCCGATTGTTTGAGCAGATTAATCCTGTTGGGCAGGTCTTTAATGATCGCCAGCACGATCTGTTCTTTGGCCAGTTGCTTTAGTTTGTTCTCAAGGAAATCAGTCAGCATTTGAGATGAGATCGATGTCGCCTCTGCGGTGATTTCATCATCGGTCAGTGTCTCAGGTTCATGTGTCTCAGTGGTGCCGTCGGGGTTAACGCCAACCCATTGGATAGTAACAACTTCAGTGCCGTTGATTTGATGCTTAAGAAAGCTTTTAAGATCAATGCCTTCTTGTTTGCACTGATTTATCAAGAACTGTTGCGTCTCAGGCATGTGATCGCAGACATACTGCCAGCCGGAGACGTTAATAAAATCATGCTCAGCCAGTTCAAGGTATAGCTCGTGTGTGTTCTCTATCTCCAGTGCTTTATCGGTAAAGCTATATCGATGAACGCCTTGCGCGATTTCTTTCTCAAAGTTTTTAAGGTTGGCCTCCTAGCTTTCCAGTGCGTGCTTGGGGTTCTCAGCCTGAGCCTGCGCGAGCTCGTACAGGGCGGTCTCGACGTTCTGTGTGCGAGTGAGTCTTACCGTGCACTCGGCCAGCTTGCTGATCATTAAAGACTCAATCGTGCTCTGTGGCGCAAAATCATGGGTGAGCTGCTCAACCGTTATCTGGTACAAGGATTGCTCGTCATCATTAAGCCATCGCTTCGAGGTCAGCCCGTGGGTGACCGCGTTTGCGCTGGATATCGCCTTGCCCTCGGTGGTGGTTGGGCCGCCTGTTCGCTTGGGTGTCTTTGCCATGCCGGTCTCCTGATATTGCTCAGGATTAATCTACCTCAACTTGGCATGAGATACCCGATACACACATCCGGCATAAGCCGACAAAAAGCTATTTTACAAAACGAACTTATGCGTAAAGAGTGGTCGGTTTTATTTCGCGGTTGAGTCCTGGAACACCTTGCCGATTGTTTTCAGGATGATCTTGATGTCGAGTGAGACCGACCACTCGGCGATGTAGCGCAGGTCGTATTCAACGCGGGTCTTAAGGCAGGTGTCGCCACGCAGTCCGCTGACCTGGGCTAAACCCGTGATGCCAGCTTTGACCATATGTTTTTGCATGTAGCGTGGGATCTTATCGCGGAACTTTTCGACAAACACGTCGCGCTCAGGTCGCGGCCCGACGATTGACATGTCGCCCCTGAGCACGTTGATAAACTGCGGTAGCTCATCCAGGCTGGTCTTGCGGATGAATTGACCAAAGCGGGTATTGGTTTTTTTATCTGCGTTACCCCAGACGGCGCCGCCTGCGTCTGTGTTCACCGGCATGGAGCGGAACTTCATCATCTCAAACGGGCGATTACTCTCGGTGATGCGCGTCTGTCGGTAGAACACAGGCCCTGGCGAGCTAAGTTTTACACCCACCGCCAGCGCTAACATGATCGGGCTGATCATCACCAGGATGATGATGGAGAGGGTAATGTCCTCGAGCCGCTTGATCAGTTTGTTGGTGCGTGAGCTCAGCGGTGTATCAAACACACTGACGACCGGCAGCCCGGCGTACATCTCCATCTTGGAGTGGAGCAGGTTGAAGCTAAAGATGTCAGGGATGTACTTGGCAACGATAGGTGTCGAGGCTAACTTATCCAGTATCATCCTTATCCGCTCTTCAGCGCGCTTAGGTAAACAGATAAAGACCTCGGCTATCTGCAGGCCATCGCAGTGCTGCTCACAAGCATCGACGGTACTGAGGACCTTGATGTTGTTAACTGGCGCGGTGCCTACCAGCTGTTCGTTATCGTCTAAGAACCCGATCACGGTGTAGCCCATCCAGGGGTTGTCGGTGAGCGTGTTGGCCAGTTGTTTGCCGATGACCCCGGCGCCAAGGATCAACACGTTTTTGTTTCCGATACCGCGCCTGCGAAGCTGGCTTAACGTTAAGCGCAGCGCGATGCGATAGATAATTAACGTGGCGGGTGTGATCAGAAGCCACAGTAGCCAGACCTCGCGGCTAAAGTTTTCGGAGATCTTCATCACGAACGCGATCGCGACAAGTCCGAGCCAGCTCAGTAGCCAGGCGGTGGTGATCTTGCGCAGGCTGGCCAGCATTGAGCGACCGCGCCAGTCGGTGTAGGTGCCGTTAACTTGTGCGATAAAGGTTAGGAACAAGCCTGCTAGAAGCCCTGCCACGATGTAGCGGTCGTGGACCTTCGGTTGGCTCTGCAGGGCCAGCAGGATGATGACAGCCGCTGGCGTTCCCGCATCGATCAGGGGATGGAGCCAGAAGAACAGTGATTTGGTGCTCGAGCGGATGTGTTTCATTTTTTTTTGCGAATCTTAAGGTCACAAAATTATACTTTTTGCCTCGTTGGGATGGAAGCCAAAGTTGCTCAGCGATAGAATAGCGCCTGTTTTTAGCCTTACCTGAGAGTACCGATGGACCCGCAGCACACGTTTGACCCGCGAGACGATGAGATTGACCTGTTCGAGCTGTTCGAGTCGCTCTGGAAGGAGAAGATCCTAATAGTTGCGATAACCTTCGTTATCACGCTTTTAGGTGGCGGCTACGCGTTCCTTGCTAAACCTACCTACGAGGTCAGCGTCAAGTTGAACCCCGAGGCATCTGAAGCTGTGCAGATCCTGTCGGGATTAAGCTTTGGTGATTCTCTTAAGATCTCAGTTGATAATTACGTTCGATTTATTGAGTCTCCAGCATTTCTAGAGGCGCTCTATAACCAGGGCTACTTCGATGAGCTCTTTGTCGACAAGAAACCAGACTCTGCCGAGGCTGCGCTGCGCGGTATTTCAAGCCTATTTGAGATCAATCAGTTAGGCGATAAGAAGCAGGCGTCGATTTATCCTTACGAGGTGGTGTTGCTCGTGAGTGATCCGTTGGTAGGTGAGCATCTTCTTAATCAGGTTCTATCACTTGCTGATAATCAGCTCTCATACGACGCGCGCTCCAAGTATGATTCACTCAAGGCAAACAGAATCACTCGACTGCA
>Ga0255753_1004692_pt1 | contig 13443 bp, 15 predicted proteins | sample 041ome_10_FD_179953 | JGI IMG/M metagenome (GOLD analysis project Ga0255753, IMG submission 179953) | Coastal salt marsh microbial communities from the Groves Creek Marsh, Skidaway Island, Georgia - 041412US metaG (version 2) | ecosystem: Environmental > Aquatic > Marine > Intertidal zone > Salt...
TGACCAATTCGGCCAAGCGGGTTTTGCTAAGCTGTCCATGCGCTTGCACAGCGCTCAGGATCCGAATGTCAGTTTTGTCTAGACCAAGTTTTGCCATAGCGTGTCCCGCACAATAGATACACGGCCGTTGTCCAATATATTTCGTTCAAAGGCAACACGCACCACCGACCAATCGGGCTGCGTGCCCCACAACCTTAATGGGATGCCCTTTATACTCTCGGCGATGTACTGATGGATTGATGCCGTGCCAACACATCCAGACCCTGTTGTTTCCAGAAATGTAACAAGTCGATAAAGATCCAGTTCTCGGCCAGCTTATCGCCATGGTGGCGATAGGTTCTGTCAGAATAAACCACCTTGCCCCACAGTATGCTGGATATTAGCGTCTGGGCCATGTTCAATCCAATATCCTTGCGCTATTTAAAAACAAGCTCTGACGTTATTCAACTTGCAGTGATGCGTTCTGATAGGTTTCCGCTTTCACTGAGTGGCGTCCATCGTTAATTTCATAGACAAGGGTCGACAATCCGATACTGCTGCTTGTGCTCGTTTGTCTGACTGTACCCACCCTGCCATTAACCCGTATGATCGGATAGGATATCTATGCCCATCTGTATCCAGAAATGCAGCAGGTCGATGAATATCCAGTTTTCGGCCAATTTATTGCCCGACCGCCGATAGATATCGATCACGCGAAATTCACCGCGCTGTCCGGTTGGGGGAAAGCCCATTAACGGGCCTGTGAGTGTCGCGGTAAAGTTGGGCCAACCAAAGAACCCGCCATAATGACCTTCGGCCAATCGGCAGATATGGGTTGTTTTGGATCGATCCGAAAAGGCTGCGCGAAACGGGCCCGAATGCTGTACGGCGTATCGCTCAATTGTATAGCTTGCCCCGATTCCCGCAGGGCCCCACCATAGCATGTCTTCGACCCAGGTACGGCGCAATTCGTCTTCTAATGTCATGCCGCTTTTCCATTGGCCCAGATCAGTGATCATCGCATTGATCGTGGCCAATGTGTCTCCGCCCTCTTGTTTGGGGGCATTTTCTAACAACAGCACATTATGTGGCATTGGACCCGGTTGAACCAAATGCGCGGCGGTCTGCGATGGAAACGGCTGTACTCCCAGCTGAATCATCAAATGGGGAATATCAAAATACATAGCGGTTTCGGTGATCTTGTCGCCGTCAACCCGATGAAATTCGCAGTACCGCAGCATCGCGATTTTCCCTGTGGTCGGCAAACCCAGCCATGATCCATCCATCAACCCAGCCTAAACACACGAATTCAGCGCTTTTGCGTTGGTTGGAGGACCTATGAAAGAAAGTTTGCTTGCGCTTTTGCGTGCAGTCGACACACCCACTGTTTGTAATGCTATCGAGGTTGTCGAGGGAAAACGCGGGTTTGATCGGTTTACCCATTCGACCATGATGTCATCGGCACCCGCGGCGGGCGCGATTGTTGTCTATGCGCGGACGGCAAAAATTGCGGCCCTTCATCCTCCGACTGAGCCCCCCGAAGTGATCAAAGCCAGACGTATGGAGTATTATCGGCATATGGCATCGGGACCAAGGCCCGCGATCGCTGTGGTCGAAGATTTGGATGGTGCTGACGCGATTGGCGCCTATTGGGGGGAAATCAACACAACCGTTCACAAAGGTTTTGGTCTGGCAGGGGCGTTGACCAATGGGGTGATGCGTGATCTTGGGGATCTGCCTGACGGCTTTCCGGTGATCGCAGGGGCGATTGGCCCAAGCCACGGGTTTGTGCATGTGCGCGAAATTGGGACAGAGGTCACGATTTTCGGCATGACGGTGGCAGACGGAGATTTGGTTCATGCAGATCGCCACGGCGCTTTGGTTATTCCCAAAGGCTATGAAATACAGCTTGAACAAGCGATCCACAAACTATTGGAAACAGAAAAGATTGTGCTGAATGCAGCGCAGGCAGACGGATTTGATTTTGCCAAATTCGAAGCCGCATGGAGTGCGTTCGAAAAGGCGCGGACCTAAACAAGCGCGCCCCAACAGTTTATTTTTTTTACAGGCCCCAATTCGCGGATTATCTTTTGCGCTTCGGCGCAAAGGGGGGCTTCTGTCGTGTGTAATATTTTGATCCGATCAAATTCGTTCGGGGACTGTGCCAAAGTTTTGCGCAGGCTTTGGCCAAAAACCTGCCGCAGTTCGGTGCCCATATTGAATTTACAAACATTGCTTGTCGAAGCGAGCTTGATACGATCTTGATGGGCGATCCCTGACCCGCCATGCAAAACCAACGGCACAGGCGTTACGGATTGAATTTTTGACAAACGGTCGTAATCAATTACCGCCTTTTGGCTTTGTTGCAAATGGACATTACCAATTGAAATGGCCATCGCGTCGACCCCTGTATTATGGGCAAACTGCGTGGCTTCGTGGACCTGTGTACCCAATGATGTCGCGCCATTGTCGTAACCAACATAGCCAATTTCGCCCTCGCATGAGACGCCTGCGCGATGCGCCATCTGTACGACTTGTCGCGTACGATCGATGTTTTCATCTAGCGCCAGATCGGATCCGTCAAACATTACCGAGGTGAAGCCTAATTGAATGGCGCTTTCGCATTCTGAGATGTCTTTTGAATGGTCAAGGTGGATGACAACGGGGACCGATGCTTGATCGGCCAATGTTCCCAGCATGCGCGCCCATATTGGCAGTGGCATATGTCCTCGCGCCCCAGGACCAACCTGCAAGATAACAGGGGCACATTCGCGTTCGGCGGCGGTCGCATAGGCGCGGGCATCTTCCCAGCCTAGGCAGACAAAGCCTGCAACCGCATAGCCTTTATCCAACGCCGGCCCAAGCACATCGACAAGCGTGGCGCGGGTCATTTGAACTTTGCCACCATATCCATAATGCCTGGTATCGTGTGTAATTGTTCTTCGTGCGTGGGTTGGAAATATTGTTTTAACGATCGCTGCGAAAGCCCGCCCAGAATGGTAAAGTAATACATTTCATAGCCAGGCAATGCGCAACATGGGTGGTATCCTTTGTCGATCAAAACCGTTGATCCGTTCATGATGTGATAGGCATCGCCCGGTTCGTTATCCACGCGCTGCAACATCTGAAGTCCAGATCCATAATCGGGACGAAAGCGAAAGTTATAGGTTTCATCATGACGCGATTCAATCGGCAATCGATCTGTGTCGTGTTTGTGCGATGGGAACCCAGACCAGCCACCCGCGCCAACTGTAAAAAGTTCGGACACCAAGAGGCGTCCAACCCGATCATGGCAGCCTGCGCCTAGAATATGCTTAATTTTACGATGGGTTTTCGTGTCGTCTGACCCATATTGCACCACGTCCAATTCGTTTTCGCGCACTGCAAACGGGGCTAAGGTCTGATCATATTTTGCCCCTGCAACAAAGGTTTCCGTATCCGTATGGGCATAAATACGCGCGGTCGTGTCGGTGGGAACATACACCCCCTCTGGTTCGCCGTCCCAGACATCTTTGCCACGTTTACCTATGTCTTTGAACATCTGTCCTGCGGTTTCCACTGAAATCGTGCCGGTTGCGGGGACGATACAGGTTTCATACTCGGCAAGCCGATACTCAAAGCTTTCACCGGCTTTTAATTTGACAATGTTAAAATAATTCAACGGAACAAGATCGTGGTTTATGTCAACGATGGGTCTGTTGCGATTGTCAAAGGGGGGAATGTGCATTCTTAACTCCGTTAAAAGGGGTGATTTGTGCGGTCGCTAGAAAATCGTCCAGTTCGATCGCATTTGGCATCGCGGGCGCACAGCCCACGCGCGCCACAACAATCGCTGCAGCGGCAGATCCATGATGGATTGCATCGCGCAGGGGTAATCCCTTGGCCAAAGCAGCCAAAAAACCAGCCATAAAGCTGTCGCCAGCGCCGGTCGGTTTCAACGCTTTGGTTTGAAAAATACCTGTGTGGATCTCTTGATCAGTGGTCATCGTGATCGCGCCATGTTCGCCCATCTTATAGACGACCAATTGGGTGCCCGTGCGGATCAACTCACGCGCTTTTTCTAACCCGTCCCGACCTGGGCCTGCCATGAAATCAAATTCAACATCATTGCCAATCACGACATCACACAAAGCCGCAGCGCGGGAATAGACATCAGAGGCCTCTTGCGCAGAGTTCCAGCTATAAGGGCGATAATCTACGTCTAATACCAAGGGCAGCCCGGCAGTGCGCGCCATGTCAAAGGCTTTGAACGTCGCTGATCGTGAAGGCTCTGCCGCCAAAACCGTTCCCGTGGTAACCAGTGCCGAAAATTGCGCATAGGGGATGTCTTGGATATCCTCATGGGTCATTTCAAAATCGGCTGCGCCATTGCGATAAATTACAGACTGGGTGTTTTCTAAACGGGTTTCTACAACGGCTAACGAATTGCGGGCTTCGCCGACTTGGCGCATCACAAAGCTTGGGTCAACGCCATAATCTGCCAATTGCTTTAGACAAAAATCGCCGACGGCATCTTGCGACACCCGCGTGACCAAGGATGCGCTGCAGTCTAATTTAACCAAACCAACAGCAATATTTGCAGATGATCCCCCCAGAGCCGCAGTAAAACGCGTCGCATCAGCCAAATGAGTACCGGGCGGATCTGCGTAAAAATCCATACCCGCGCGGCCAATCACCAGAAAGTTTTTGCCTGAAAGTCTGCTTAGCTGCGCCACGATTTCTCCCTTTGATCAACTGATCACACCGCTGAACGATACCTGTTTTTCATCAGGGTTCAACCGTTTTAGATTGGGTGCGGATCAGGACGCACCCCAAGTATCACTTAGCCGATATCCTTGTGGCCATGGATCGGTAGGGTCCAGCATGTGGTGATGCACGCCGGTAATCCAACCACGGCCCGAAATCTCGGGCAAAATTGCAGGCGTTCCACCCACATCACGCTGTCCGACGATTTCACCTGAAAAGGTCGACCCTATGATGGATGTAGCAAAGAGCGTTTGGCCCATGTGAAATTCACCACGTGCGGCCAGAACAGCCATTTTTGCCGAGAGAGCGGTTCCCGTGGGGGATCTGTCCACCTTGCCCGGTTTGATTGCGACGGCTGACCCAAAGGATAGTCCGTTTTCGTTGTGTGTTAGAGGGCCACTGAACTGGCAAAAGGAATAATGTTGCCAATCGGGCAGGGTGGGATGATGAAACCCAATTTGATGGGTTGCTGCATCCGTGATTTTTGCCCCTAGTCGTGCAATGTCTGCTGCTTCGCTCGGATCGATCTTGAAGCCAAGCGATTGGGCATCGACCATAACAAAACTATCACCGCCAAATGCAGTATCAACCAAAAGGGTGCCAACACCCTCAACCTCGAGTGGCGCGCCAAGTTTATGGGCAAAACTGGGCAAGTTTTGCACCGCGATGCGTTCGGCTTTGCCATCCTTACATCGGGCGCGTATTTTAACCGTGCCGCCCGGTGCCTCAAGCAAGAATTCGGTTATTGGTTCTTGCATCGGCACAATGCCGTGGTCCAGCAAAACCGTGGCCACACATATCGAATTTGACCCTGACATTGGCGGAGTGTCTTCGGGTTCCATGATAATGAAAGCCGCCGCCGCATTGGGGTCTTTGGGCGGCACCAAAAGATTGACATGACGAAATACGCCGCCACGGGGTTCATTGAGCACAAAATTACGCAGAGTTTGATCTTGGGCGATCCAACGGCTTTGATCCCACAGCGTTTTGCCGGGCGGCGGGGCAACACCGCCAATGATGACGTCGCCCACTTCGCCCTCGGCATGTGCGGAGACCACATGAATATTTTTAACACTGAGCATGGTGTGCCTTTTTTGTGATACCGTTCGATCAAACGTTATCGGGCGATCGCCTTGCTGTCATCTAAATCATTGCATTGGCTGGCAGTGCCAGCCCAACGCGTGTTGCGCCGTACATGTTTGACAAGTGATCCTATTCAAAAAGCGCATGTGTTGACAGACTGGACATGTCACGATGGAACCGTTGAATGGGGCTGTCCGCATAAAAGCTGCGTGATCCGACGCAGCGCGCCAATTCGTCAATAATGTCATAGCATTTCTTGACAACATGCGCAGTGACCGCCCGAATTTCAGCGTGCCGTTCGCGTGACGGCGTATCGTTGTTTTTGACCTGATCCCAAAGATCCTGGATATGGCCTTCCCATAGGCGGATGGTGGCATCCAACTCCATCGCCAAACGTGCCACCCGGATTTTTTGGGACATCAAAGCTTGTTGTTTGTCGCCTGAATATGCACCGACTTTGACTTTCATCACCTCGGTCACAATTTCCAACAAAGCTTCGGCAGCGCCGACAACTGGGCCAGCACACGCCTTGGTGGGGCGAACGCGCCGTTTTGATCGAAAGTGACCCACCGCGTCACAATGAAATCAAAGCCCAAGTGATGCAGGTCTATCCGCCGCGCGCGTTGACAGAATTGGGCCTTGTTTTTCGTAAAGAGGCCGAGACATTGATAGACGCTGTAATCGCGAAACGCAGTGTGGATGCCCATGCTGATATTGCGGCTGCCTATCCGCTTAAGGTATTTGGCGATGCTTTGGGGATTGATCAAGCCGAGCGTGATATCCTGCTGACGTTTGGCGATTTAGTCTTTAATAACTTTGGCCCCAAAAACGATATTTTAGAAGCGTCATGGCAAAACGCAAATAAGATAGGTGCGGTCGACTGGATGCGGGCGCGCACAGCGCGAGATGCGGAGCGCGATGGATCCTTGGGACAGAAATTGCATTCGCTGTCCGATCGCGGCGATCTCACCCCGGCCGAGTCCGCAAATGTCATGCGCGGACAATTGGCGGCAGGGGTGGATACCACGGTGGCGGCCTTGGGATACACGATCTATTGTTTTGGGGTTTATCCTGATCAATATGCATTATTACGCGAAGACTCAAGTTTGGGCGTGCGTGCCTTAGAAAAGGCAATACGCCTTTTGTCCCCGTTGCAAACGATTTTGCGTACCACCACGTCAGATACAGAATTAGGGGGGCTGCCTGTCAAGGCAGACCATAAAATTGTTATCAGCAATGCGGCCGCCAACCGTGATCCGCGTAAATTTCAAGATCCTGATCGGTTCGAAATTACAAGGAACGTCACTGGTGATTTGGGGTTCGGTCGTGGCGTTCATTCCTGTGTCGGTCAACATATTGCCAAATTGGAGGCTGAACATTTATTTGCAGCTCTCGCAGAGCGCGTTCAGAAAATCACACTTGCCGGCGCGCCAAGATACAAACTGAATAACACTGTGCGCAGCCTGTCCTGCCTGCCTGTAACGATCGAACCGGCATGACCTGAGCCGATCACAAACTTGACGAACCAGAGAGTTTAGCGCCAAACTCTTTCCTGTAAGAGCTGAGAGAGTTTGTATGGATCATAGCGCAGTACTTGCAACGCTTTCACCAAGGCGAAAGCAGTTTTTAACCCAGCGGTCAAATCGGGCCGGTTTGCAGCGCCTTGTCGGGCATTTGGCGGCGATCGTGGTTTGTGCTGCTCCCCTTGTCTTTGGATGGCGGTTTGCGGGTGCGATGGTCGTGCCACTGGGCGTTTTGATCGCATTTTTGTTCACGCTTAGCCATGAATGTACACATTCGACGCCTTTTCGAACGCCCTGGCTGAATGACCTTGTCGGTCACGTGATCAGTGTACCGTTGCTCTTACCGTTTAATTGGTTTCGTTATTTTCACTTTGCGCATCATAAATTCACCAATGATCCAAAGCGTGATCCAGAATTGGAACATGGCCCACGGCCAGCCACCCGATCTGAGTTTTTGATCTATCTCTCTGGCTGGGGGTATTGGCGTGGCATGATCTGTCAAATTTGGCGCAACGCCTTTGGTATAATCGATGCTTCCTATTTGCCGTCTCGAAAACACAAGCTGATCCGTCTCGAGGCGCGCCTGTTGCTGTTGTGTTATGTGGGCCTATGCCTGACTTTGCTTTGGAGTTGGCTGCTGATTTGGCTATGGATTTTGCCGGTGCTCGTTGGGCAGCCGGTCTTGCGCCTTTATCTTTTGGCGGAACATGGCCATTGTCCTGCAGTTGCCAATATGCTCGAGAATTCGAGAACGACCTTTACCAACCGGCTTGTTCGCTTTTTTGCGTGGAATATGCCCTATCATGCGGAACATCATAGTCATCCAAATGTGCCGTTTTATCGATTGCCAGATTTGCACAACGATCTGTCCCACCACCTTGTGACGACCAGTCCTGGATATCGTGCGTTCGGAAAAGACTACATGCGACGCATCGGGAAATAAGGCTAATCACAGCGCCTGTAAAAACCACTTTGCAAATGTTGTGGCTGCCGGTTTGTTCGCTTTGTAATTGATATGATATCCTTCGATGCCAGCAATCGAGCTTGCCGAGATCTGTTTTACGCGCCCTTCGGTCAGAGAAGTTTTTGCCACTAACGAACTGACCAATGCGATCGCGGATCCTTGTTCTGCCAAGTTTAAGGCAAGCCCATAACTGTCGACAAAAAGCGATGGTTTTAGATGTGGAAACAGATTGCTTTCCTTTTGCCAATCTGACCACCCGCGCGAGGTACCAACCGTTTCTACGACTGGCAGCGCTGCAGGATCTTTGTCAGGATGGGCCACAACGATCAATTCGTCCTTTAGGCGCTGCGCGCTGGGCGCAAACGCGCGCGCCGGGCCAAAGCGTATATCCACATCAGCCGCGTCGTTTTGAAATTCATCGGCCCAAATTGTTCCAACAAACCTGATCCTTTGGGTGGTATAAAGGGATGTAAATTCACTTAACCGTGGCGCGATGACCCATTGTGTGATGCTCACCGATGCGGCGACCGTGATCATTTGTTCGCTGGGCTGTGGCGCAAACATATGTGCCGCCGCATGCAGTTGATCCAACGAGGATCCGACCAATGGCAATAGTTTGCGCGCGTCATCCGTAAGTGCAAGCCCCCTTGGGCGCCGGATAAACAATGGGGTGCCTAGTCGCGTTTCCAGTGCCTTAATTTGTTGACTAACCGCTGATTGCGTCAGGCCCAGCTCATCTGCAGCCGCGGTAAAGCTTAGGCACCGTGCCGCCGTTTCAAAGACGCGAAACCAATTCAAAGGGGGGAGATTTTTTGCCATTATAAATTAGCCATAAGTTTTAATAATACCTATGTCCGTAAAATCATTGTTTGTCAAAATATTCATTTTGCCAGAGGGTCGCCACAACGGAAAGGACCCCACAATGCAGCCCGAAATCAGAAAAATTGTAACTTATGACGAAGAAACCTTGATCGAAGGGTTCAAGCCCGCTGCCACCCCTTGGCGGATGTTCGCGGTTGCAGCTGTTGTCAAAAATCCATGGGCCGGGCGCTTTGTCCAAGACTTGAAACCTGAGATTCAAGCCTATGGCCCTCTTTTGGGGGAACTTTTGACTGCACGTATGTTGGACTTGGCCGGTTCCGGCGCTGCAATTGAGGCATATGGCAAAGCGGCTGTTGTTGGTCTGGATGGTGAAATTGAACATGCCTCTGGATTGATCCATACGTTGCGGTTTGGAAACCACTATCGTTCTGCGGTTGACGCGAAGTCGTACCTTGCCTTTACCAACACACGCGGAACGGCAAATGCCCCGATTATGGTGCCTTTGATGGATAAAAACGATGCAGGACGGCGGTCGCACTATTTGACCATCCAGTTCGCTATTCCGGACGCACCGTGCAATGATGAAATTGTTGTCGTCTTGGGGGGCGCAACGTCTGGTCGCCCACATCATCGAATTGGTGACCGCTACCAAGATCTAAAGGACCTGGGCCATGACCTGGACAACCCGGCCGCGGTCTAAACGCGATGGCCTTGCCTGTATCGTTGAGGGCAGTGGCCGACCAATCTTTATGATCCATGGCGTCGGCTTGCGGGCCGAAGCATGGGCGCGCCAGATCGATTTGTTTAATACACACCATCAGGTGATTGCCGTCGACATGCCCGGGCATGGTGAGAGTGCGGCATTTGAAAATGAGGCACCGCAGCTTGTAGATTACGTAGACGCGATTGCGCCCTTGGTCCCAAACGGGGCGATCGTCATGGGGCATTCAATGGGGGCGATGATCGCCCTGGAAATCGCGGGCGCAATGGGTGATCGCCTTGCAGGCGTCGTTGCTATGAACGCTATTTTTCGCCGCACCGCGAAAGCGGCCCTTGCAGTGCAAGCGCGTGCCGCGTCCATTTTGCCGACAAAGGTGCCAGACTCAACAGCGCCGTTAGATCGCTGGTTTGGGTCCGATCCAAGCCCAGAACGCGATGCGTGCCGTGAATGGCTGCTTGCGGTTGATCCGCGTGCATATCGCGCGGCCTATCATGTGTTTGCCCATCATGACGGCCCAAGTAATGATACCCTCGCGCGGATGACCTGTCCGGCGTTGTTCATCACGGGGGCGGATGAACCAAATTCGACGCCCGACATGTCTAGAGCGATGGCTGCACGCTGCCGGGTTGGGCAAAGCCATATCGTGCAAAATGCCGCCCATATGATGCCGATGACCCATGCGGATGACGTCTGGCATGTTCTTAGGCCATTTATTGCAGAAGTGGGCGCACAAACATGACAGCCCCTGAATTAAAAAAAGCGTTTGGGAAATTTTTGACCGGTGTGACAGTTGTAACGACGGTTAATGATGCTGGGCAACGTTTCGGCTTTACCGCGAATTCTTTTACCTCGGTGTCCATGGACCCACCGATGATTTTGGTGTGCCCAGGCAAATTTTTATCCTCGTTCGAAGAATTTCGCACCTGCAACCGCTTTGTCGTTAATATATTGTCCGAAGGTCAAGAAGAGGTGTCGAATACCTTTGCCTCTTACAAAGGCGATCGTTTTTCACAGGTCGAATGGCATCCTTGTCCAAATGACGGTGCGGTTATCACCAATAGTGCGGCGTGGTTTTCCTGTGTAACGCATGCGGCTATCCCTGCGGGCGACCACGTTGTTTTAATGGGCAATGTTGAACATTTTAACACCTCTGAACGACCCGGATTGGGGTGGTCTGGCGGACACTATTTTAATCTGTCTGACGAACGCGCCGCAGGACGGGGAGACCAAACAGCGCGATCACAGGTTGGGGTTTTGCTTGAACGCGATGGCGCGCTGTTGTTGTGCAAAAAAGGCGATGGATATGCCTTGCCAGCGTTTGCAGGGGACGCACGCATTTCGCCGCGCCAAATCTTGGTAGAACAGTTAAATACACGATCCCACAGCGCCAAAATTCGTCAAAGTTTTTCGGTATACACCTCTGACCAGCAGGGATACCGCCACAGTTATTTTTTAGCCACTGCGCTAAGTGGCGACTTTTCGGACATTGGCATTTGGGTGACATTTGCTGATTTGAAACTCTGCAACTTTGGCCAAACACCCCACCGTGACATGGTGGATAGGTTCTTAGTGGAACAATCCGTGGGACATTTTGGGCTGTATGTCGGGGATGAAACACAAGGTGATATTCACCATTTTACAGAAGGAAAGAACTGATGGATTTCTCGTTGTTTGCGCATATGGAGCGCTTGGACGAACGCCAAACCCATTCTGAGCTTTATGCAGAATTTATTTCGTTATGTCAGATCGCGGATCAGGGCGGCATGCATGCCATTTGGACAGGCGAACATCATGGAATGGAATTCACCATTGCGCCAAACCCGTTTTTGTCTTTGGTCGATTTGGCCCATCAAACAAAAAACGTGCGCTTGGGCACGGGTACAGTGATCGCACCTTTCTGGCATCCGATCAAGTTGGCAGGCGAAGCGGCGATGACCGATTTGGTGACAAACGGGCGGTTGGAATTGGGCATTGCACGCGGCGCCTATAGTTACGAATACGAACGTATCATGCCAGGACTGGACGCTTGGCAAGCCGGGCAGCGCATGCGCGAAACTGCCCCTCTCTTGCCAAAGCTATGGCAAGGCGATTGCGCGCACGACGGTGAATTTTATCAATTTGCCAGTTCCACGAGCACGCCAAAGCCGCTGCAAAAGAATGGTCCGCCAATTTGGATTGCTGCGCGTGATCCTAACAGCCATGAATTTGCCGTCCAAAATGGGTTCAATGTACAGTGCACGCCTCTTTGGCAGGGTGAACAAGAAATAACAGACCTTATGAACCGATTTAATGAGGCGGTTAAAACCACTGGGGCACAGCGGCCCAAAATCATGCTGTTACATCATGGCTATGTTGGTCGAGATGCGGATGATGTCGCACAAGCCGCGTCTGATTTAAGTCGATACTACAATTATTTCGGCGCATGGTTTCAAAACAAACGCCCCGTTTCACAGGGTTTGATCCAAACCCTTACGCAGGATGAATTAGATGCAAACGCGCTGATGCGACCTGAAAACTTATTACGAGATCTGACGATTGGAACGGCGCAGCAGGTGATCGACAAATTGAAACGGATCGAAGATTTGGGATATGATGAATTCGCGCTTTGGATTGATAGCGGTATGACAAGCGAACGCAAACGGGCGTCCTTGTTGCGCTTTATTGACGACGTCATGCCTGCTTTTGCATAGGAAAACGAGATGCTTGCACATTATCAATTATATATCGACGGGGAATTTTGCGATGGCGTAGAGCGCGAGGTGATGCATAGCCTTGCACCTGCGACCAACGCGGCGTGGGCAAGTTTTTCTGCAGCTAGTGCCAAGGATGTTGAACGCGCGATTGCCGGCGCAGAACGCGTGCTGAACGATCCAGCTTGGCGCGACATGACGCAAACACAGCGTGGTAAGTTACTGTTCAAATTGGCTGATTTGATTGAACAGCATGCACAAACCTTAGGCGAATTGGAAACGCAAGACAGCGGTAAATTGTTGTCTGAAACCCGATCGCAAACTGCCTATGTTGCAGAGTATTACCGCTATTTTGCTGGGCTTGCCGATAAAATCGAAGGTGCGGTTTTGCCGATCGATAAACCAGATATGCATGTTTTTACCCAGCACGTCCCAATTGGGATCGTTGCAGGCGTTGTGCCGTGGAATGCCCAGATGTTTTTATCTGCGACAAAGTTAGCGCCCGCTTTGGCTGCCGGCTGTGCTGTCATTCTTAAAGCATCCGAACAAGCGCCAATCCCAATGTTGGAATTTGCGAAATTGATTGATCAAGTTGGTTATCCGAAAGGGGTCGTTTCGATCATCACAGGCAGCGCAGAAAACTGTGCCATTCCTTTGACCCAGCATCCCAAAATTGATCGCATCGCCTTTACCGGTGGGCCCGAAGCGGCCCGCCATGTGGTGCGTAACTCAGCTGAAAACTTTGCGGTGACCACATTAGAACTGGGGGGTAAGTCCCCGATATTGGTTTTCGAAGATGCAGATTTGGAAAGCGCAGCGAACGGGTTGATTGCGGCCAATTTCGGGGCCTCTGGCCAATCATGCGTCGCTGGGTCGCGCGGATTAATCCATCGGTCGGTATTTGAAGCTGTCGCC
>Ga0255753_1004693_pt1 | contig 13440 bp, 10 predicted proteins | sample 041ome_10_FD_179953 | JGI IMG/M metagenome (GOLD analysis project Ga0255753, IMG submission 179953) | Coastal salt marsh microbial communities from the Groves Creek Marsh, Skidaway Island, Georgia - 041412US metaG (version 2) | ecosystem: Environmental > Aquatic > Marine > Intertidal zone > Salt...
CTAACCTCAGCTACGACGTGAGTGCAAGCTATGGCCGCAACGCGGTAAGCTTCATGATCGACAACACGTGGAACCCTTCTAATGGCCCTGACGGCTTTGTAAATGGCGAACTCCAGCGAAAGTTTGATCTAGGTCAAAACGTGCAGTCAGAGACAAACATCAACCTCGACATGGTCTACACTATGCCGGTTGATGGCTTTGCCTCGGACCTGAACGTTGCTTTCGGTGGTGAGTGGCGCGACGAGCGTTTCGAAACAATCGTCGGTGAGAAAAACTCTTGGGTTGCTGGTCGCTTTGCGTTCCAAAACGTTGATGGTTCTAACACCTACAGCGATGGCGTAACGCCTCTGCCTAACCTCAGCATCGGTGCGCACGGCTTCGCGGGCTTCAGCCCTGAACAAGCTGGCTACTGGGGTCGTTCGAACTACGCGCTCTACACAGACCTCGAAGCTGATGTCACAGACTCGTTCACAGCCGGCGTTGCCGTTCGCTACGAAGACTTCGAAAGCTTCGGCGATACGACGAACTTCAAGGTATCTGGACGCTACCGTGTCAATGACGCTGTCTCTCTAAGAGCGTCTTACAACACTGGTTTCCGCGCCCCGACTCCTGGTCAGGAAAACGTAACCAAGCTGTCAACGATTACCATTGATGGTGAATTGTCACAACGAGGTCAGATCCCACCAACTAACCCAATCGCGCAAGCTCTTGGCGCTGAGGCTCTCAAGCCTGAGGACTCAAAGAACTACTCGCTTGGTCTGGTTTGGGATGTTACCGGCGACATCAATGTAACCGTCGACTACTTCAACATTGAACTGGAAGATCGTATAGCTGCAACAGGTACAATTTCTATTGCTAGCCGTAGCGCGATCGCTGGCGTTGGGTGCCCGACAGCGCTAGCTGCCGGAAGTAACCTGGCTCTCTGTTTACAAGAGAGTGGCGTACCGGGCGCTGCCGATCTCAGCGCAGTCTCCTTCTACACAAATGACTTCGCCACTACCACACAGGGTATAGACTTGGTCGCAACGTGGAACCTCGATTTCGGTAACATGGGTAACGGCACACTGAACGCCGCATGGAACTGGACAGAGACCGAAGTTGATAACGCTGGTGCAGAAGTTAACCGCAACCGCGTAGTGGGTCTTGAAAACCAGAACCCTCAAAACCGTGGCGTGTTCACCTACAACCACTTCCTGAACGATTTCCGCTTCCTCGCGCGTCTGCGTACGTACGATGACTGGATCGATTCATCATGGAGCGGCGACACAACACCTCGCGGACCACAAGGTCTTGGTTACACGATCAACTGCGGCTTCAACACTGATAACTGCTACAGTGGTGAAAGCGTAGTCGACCTTGAAGCTGCTTACACTTGGAACAGCAACTACACCTTCGTAGTTGGTGCGAACAATGCGTTCGACCAAGATGCAGCAATCAACCAGACTAACCTCGACGGCACTATCGGTGACGGCAGCCTGTACGCGGGCAGCACACCGTGGGGCACAGAAGGTGCATTCTACTACGCACGAGTTCGCGTAGACTTCTAAGTCGCTTGGCCCCGAATCATCGGGGCTAGCAACTTGAAACTAGAATGAGAAAAAGGGAGACACGGAAACGTGCCTCCCTTTTTTATATACTGTCTTTTAATGTTTTGCCTAAAGTGCTGTCGCCACTTACAGCGAATCCTGCAAACACACGAGCGTCTGTTGATGAACACCGTGATTTAATGTGACGCCCTTCTCCACGTAATAGCTAACTCCCTCAATCTGAGCGAGAATTCGGTTTCAGCTTTGAACAGGGACCTCTGACTATGCGCGCTTTTCTAACTCCAAATTTATGCCCTTTGCGCATTCGCAACCTGAGCTCACTTCCTTCGGCGCGGTGGATCTTGCTGGCTAGCCTTATTACCCTAGTCTTGGGCTGCACGGAGCCCGAAACGACGAGTGCCACTGCACCTGCCGCCGATCTAATTATCGACAATGCCCGAATTTATACTTTTGCTTGGGACGAACCCGATGGCGAGGGCGTACCCGCGGCTCGGGCGCCTGTTAAAGAAGGTAACTGGACCCCCGATGCGTCGTCTGTCGCCATTACAGACGGCGTTATCGTAGCGATCGGTTCTAGCGAGAGCGTCGCGCCACTTAAGGGTGAGAACACCGAGTTCATCGATGCGAGGGGGGCGACATTACTGCCTGGTTTCACAGACTCGCACACCCACATCGAAGAATTGGGCGCAACACTCGATGATGTCGACCTCAAAGGCGTTATCGATGAGGCCGAGGCAATCGCGCGAGTGATAGCGCACGTCGCTGCAAATCCCGTTCCTGAGGGTCAGTGGATTGTCGCCCGTGGCTGGGACGACGGGCTGTGGGCTGACCGCTACCCCACCCACGACGCGCTAACCGCCGCCTTCCCCAACAACCCCGTATTAATGGATGGCACCAATGGATTTGGCGCCTGGGGCAACAGACTCGCTATGGAGGCCGCAGGCATTGTCGCCGGCGCACCCGATCCCACTGGCGGTGAAATCTTACGTGATGCAAATGGCGAACCGACTGGCGCCGTGCGCAATCGCGGAGTCGCGCTATTTCGAAGCGCAGTGCCTCCACTCAGCGACGACCGGTTGCAGCGACGCCTCGTCAATGGCCTGCAACTAATGGCCGACGCCGGTTACACAGGCGTTCACCACGCCGGGGTAGATACACGCCTGATGGCAGCCTACGAGGCGCTTGCCGAGCGCGGGGAACTTTCGCTTAGGGTCAGCGCGATGATCAGTGGGCGCGACAAGCCACTTATGCAAGAGTGGCGCACACGCGGCCCTCAGCGCTTAGGATCCGACAATAAACTGTTCGTGCATTCGGTGAAGGGTTATTACGACGGCTCTCTTGGTGCCCGTGGGGCAAAGCTCTTGGAGGAATACAGCGACAGAGAGGGACATATTGGCGTATCGGGAGAGGACTATGGCTTTTTCACAGAAGAAATAAGCGCAATGCTGCAAGCCGGTTTTCAGATAAATATTCATGCGATCGGCGATGGTGGTAATCGCGAGGTATTGCATTTCCTGCGCGACAATTTCGCACTCAATCCGGCAATGCAAAAAAATCGGCACCGGATAGAACATGCACAAGTCGTCCATCCAGATGATTTCGCCTTGTATGACGAACTTGATGTTATCGCGTCAGTGCAGCCGCCCTTTGTCGCCGAAGACAAAGTCTGGACTGAAGATCGCATCGGCCATGCGCGCTCTGCTGGCGCCTATGCCTGGCGCAGCTTCCGCCGCAATAACACTCCTCTGGCTTTTGGTTCTGATCTAATGGGCTATGATTGGAATCTGTTCTACGGCTTACACTCAGCCATCACCCGCCAGAGCATTGATTCAGAGCCACCTGGCGGCTGGTTCCCAGAGGAAAAACTCACCACCGAGGAATCAATTCGCGGATACACCAGCGGCGCCGCCTATGCTGCTTTTCTTGAAGACGAGACAGGAACGCTGGAGGTGGGCAAATGGGCGGACATGACTCTCGTTAACATCGATCCCTTCGAGACGGTCGCACGCGAGCCCGCTGCACTTTTGAATGGCCAAGTCTTGATGACGCTCGTGGGCGGCCAGCGGGTCTTCGACGCGACGCGCTAAGCAGGACTCGATTCTGTTATCATGCGCCCCCAATTCCAAGAGCGCACATCCGTGTCACAGATAACAGAACCTAATAGCGTAGACAATGCACCCGGCTTCGAGAGCCTTCCACTGCGCAGCGAGATCCTCGCTGCCGCTAAGGCCTTAGGCTACATCACGATGACGCCGGTTCAGTCCCAGAGCCTCCCTACGCTTATCGAAGGACGAGATCTTATCGCGCAGGCTAAAACCGGCAGCGGTAAGACAGCGGCGTTTGCGATGAGCCTTCTGAATCGACTAGACGAGGCCCAGTACCACACCCAAGCGCTGGTTGTGTGCCCCACTCGCGAACTTGCCGAGCAGGTGGCCGAGGAAATTCGCCGTCTCGCGCGCGCCATCCCTAACGTAAAAACCCTCACTCTCTGCGGCGGCCGTCCAATGGGACCGCAGCTCGCGTCGCTAAAGCGTGCACCACATATCGTGGTAGGCACGCCCGGCAGGCTACTGAAACATTTGGAGAAACAGACGCTCAAAATTAACAAGGTTGAAACACTCGTTCTCGATGAAGCGGACAGAATGCTGGGCATGGGTTTTATCGAAGACATCGACGACATCGACGATTATCTGCCGACAACACGTCAGACACTGCTTTTCTCGGCAACCTATCCCGATGAGATTGCACAGCTGAGTGCAAACTTTCAGACGGATCCTGTCGACGTACGCATCGAGTCAGAGACGCTTAATGCACAGATAAAAGAGACTTTCTACAAAGTCGATCGAGTCGACAGGTTGCAAGTAATTTTACGACTTCTCGCACTGCATAAGCCCGAGTCGACGCTTATTTTCTGCAATCAGAAACATCAATGCGAGCAGTTAAAAGATGACCTTTGGGATGAAAAATTGCACGCCTCGGCGCTACACGGAGACATGGAACAGTATGAGCGCGACCGGACGCTGATTCAGTTCTCGAACAAGAGCAGCTCGATCCTAGTGGCAACGGATGTTGCCGCACGCGGTCTCGACATCAACGAACTCGATCTCGTTATCAACTTCGAATTGAGCGCTGACCCTGAGGTCCACATCCATCGCGTTGGCCGAACCGGTCGCGCCGGTCGCACCGGCGCAGCCGCGAGCCTGGTTATGAATTCTGAAGAAAATCGTCTGGCCGCGATAAATAACTACCGCGGCACCTCGTACGCTAGCGTCTCCGCGGATACTCTCCCAGCCTGGGGGCAGTTCAAACTCTATCCGCCCATGGTCACGCTTAGCATCGGCGGCGGTAAGCGCGACAAATTACGCCCTGGTGATATTTTAGGCGCTCTCACTGCGAACAAAGAGATCGATGGTGTTGCCATCGGCAAAATCACCGTGCTCGACAAGATTACCTATGTTGCGATTACCCAAGGGGTCGCCAAGAAAGCGCTAAGCCTACTCAACGACGGCAAGATCAAAGGTAGGCGTTATCAAGCGAGGCGACTGCGCTAGTCAGCAGATATCACCGCTCCTTACTTCGCGCTACAATAGCGTCGAGATGCAACACCGGCATTTAAAACACGTTTTAGGATAGAGTTATGGCAAACATTACCGTCTACACAAAGAATCTCTGCAGCTTTTGCTCGGCAGCCAAACAACTGCTCAAAAGTAAAAACTTCGATTACAAAGAAGTAAACATGGAAGGCAACCAGGCACTGATGATGGAGGTGATGACGAAATCGGGGCAGCGCACTGTACCGCAAATTTTTGTTGGCGACGTCTCGGTCGGCGGTTACAGAGAGCTTACAGCTGCAATGGCTAGTGGCGAGTTTGCTGAATTAGTTGCCAAAGGATAAGGAAAGCGAAACCTTTCATAGAAAGTAGAGAGGAGCGACGCCCACTTGCAAGAGAACAAGGACAGTTTGGCGCTTCGCGCAATCAGCGTCATGATTGCTCTAATCGCTTTCATACTTGGCCTGTTGGCAAGTGTAGCTGCGCTAAGCGGCGATGAATATGGGCGCGTCAATCTCCTCCTCTCACTCTTTTTGTTTGCGCTTTTACCAGCGTTTGGCCTTCTCGCCACCGCTGTTTTTTTATCCCTCGGCCGTCGCAGCGGAATCGCTGCATTGCTTGTCGAGCTGCGGGTCACACCAAAGCGCTTTGCTGCGCTGCTTGCCCGACAGGGAGGAGCAGCACAGCGCCAAAGGATCCTTTTCTCTCTAAGCCAAGGCTGGTTACTCTCCTTCGTCGCCGGCAATCTACTCGGTTTTGCGCTAATGCTTTTGGCGATGGACATCAGTTTCGTCTGGCGCAGCACATTGCTCGAAGCCTCAGATCTCCTTCCCGTCCTAGACTTTGTCGCGATGCCTTGGAGTTTCTGGAGCGCTGCACAACCAAGCCTCGAAATGCTCAGCCAAACTCAAGATTTCAGGCTACAGGGGTCGCCAAACGATGCTAACTACGTTGGGCAATGGTGGCGATTTCTCCTCGCGGCACAGCTCTGCTACAGCCTCTCACCACGGACGCTACTTTGGCTCATCGGGAAAAACAGGCTCGCGCGCAAAACCGAAACACTAAGCACAGACCAAAATCGAAAAGTTAGCGCCGAAAATCCGATCTCAGAGATCGACCGGCTCGCAAAATCGGTCACCGAAATACCAGTTGATTCAATACTATTCGATTTAGCACATACCCCAGACTCTCTGCTCTCCGATATTGGAGAACGCCTTCGGGTCGCGACTATTCACAGAACGCCTGTTGATCTTCACTCACAACTGCAGCGCGTAGATAACGCAAACAGCCCAGCCCTTGTTGTTTTGGTTCGGAGTTGGGAGCCGCCCCTTGCAGAGCTTGCCGACTCACTCCGGGAGGAATTAACCGCGGAGCAGCAAAGCAATCTTTTTATTGCGCCGATCGATTGGGTGTCGGCGTCGCAGAAAAACGAGCGATTAGTCGAACCGCAGGTGGCGCATACGCAAGAGTGGCGTCGATTCTGTGCAAGCGCTGTGGACTGCACTCATCTTTCACTCGATGGGGCTAAACCATGAGCGCGCTCACCTTGCCCAGGTTCGCCGTTGTTGGCCACCCCAATAAAGGCAAGTCGTCGATTGTGGCAGCGCTTGCACAGAATGATTCGGTGGAGATCTCCAGCCGCAGCGGCACTACCCTGCAGGCCGCTGCATTTAAGATTCGCGTAGACGATGCGTCCTACACACTAATCGATACGCCAGGATTTCAGCGCCCTCGCCGCGCGCTTGCATGGCTCAATCAACACGCCTCCAGTGCAGATCAGCGCCGCGAAGCGATAGCGCTCTTCGTCTCCTCCGATGACTGCGCCGCGCAGTTCCCTGACGAGGTTGCTTTGCTTAAGCCAATTTCGGAAGGCGCCGCGATACTCTATGTCGTCGACGGCTCGCGTCCTTACAATCCTGACTATGAAGCCGAAATGGAAATTCTGCGCTGGTGCGGTCAGCCAAGTATGGCTCTCATTAACCCCATCGAGTCCGAGGCGCATATCGACACTTGGCAGCAAGCTTTGTCGCAGTTTTTTAAGGTTGTGCGGGTCTTCAATCCCATGCTCGCTGACAGATTGCGACGCGACGAAATTCTCGAAGCGTTTGCCGTGATTGCGCCCGAGTGGCGCACACAGATTGACCTAGTGCGAGCGAATTACACACAGCAAGATCAGACACGGATCGTCGACGCAGGCAAGCTATTAGCCGAGACTCTTGAACTGCTTTGTTCTTATCAGTTAAACCAGCAGACTCTTAGCAAGTCGCAGGCTGAAAAACTCAAGCCTGTGTTAGAGGCGCGCTATTTCGTCGAAATGCGCGCTATCGAATCGGCTGCCCATAGGCGTCTCAAAGAGCTCTTCGACTACCGCAATCTTGATAGCGAAATAATAGACTTGCCTATCGAAGGCGATCTATTCGATACAGAAAAGTGGGTTGTATGGGGTCTCAATCGGCAGCAACTTGCTTTGACAGCCGCAATCGCCGGCGCTGGAACGGGCGCCGCATTCGATGTCGCAACCGGCGGCAGCAGTTTGCTGATTGGTGCGACCACTGGGGCTTTGCTCGCAGGAGGTGGCACGTGGTTTGGCGCCGATAAAATTGCACGTTCTAAAGTCATGGGGCTGCCTCTAGGTGGTTTTGAGGCGAGGCACGGACCTAGCGCTAACCGTAATTTCCCCTATGTCGTTACGGGCAGATTCCTTGGGCTATTAGAGGCTTTACAAAACAGAACGCATGCGCGACGTGATATTCTGACAATTACCGACTCTACCCTTCAGGACAAAATCGACACGCTGCAAAGTCACCAACGTAAAGCGCTCACAGCTGCGTTTCATCGTTTGAGCTCACAGAAAGTCGTGGATGATTTACCCAACACTCTCCGCCCTCTGCTCGAGGCGATGTCCAAAATGACATTCAAATAGCATGAGCCCCGAGCATCGCAGCTATGGCTCTATTACAGCACTGCCACGGACTTAATCTGCGCCCAAACCTCGGAGCCTGCTGCTAATCCGAGGTGTTCTGCTGAGCGGAGCGTAATTCGAGAGAGCAGCAGTTCGCGGTTATCCGGGTCAGGCACTGATTGCGCATTCATTTGCCTCTCTTCATCGGCCGCAGCAGTTGACTTCGGACCTAGACGAAGCTTGGCCAGCACCGTACCCTGAGAATCAACTGCAGAGACATCGACAACAGTTGCCGGCAAGGCGTTAAGAATACTGGTGTCTTGGTGCCGCGATAGCGTAAGGCTAACGTCGCGCGCGTCGATTCGAACGCGTAGCTTTGTCCCCGCAGGCTGAAAATTATCGGCGAGTTGCAACTCGCCACCGGCGAAACCGACCGTCATGAGATTCCATTGCTCCTCGCGCGAAACGATAGTCGACTCGAGCACTACGCCGGCGTCGCCTTGTTGCATTGGGGAATCCAACGCGGTCAGCACGTCGGCGAGGCTTCCATTGGCAACGGCGCGTCCTTGATCCAGCACAACAACCCAATCAGCGAGGCGCGAGAGCTCATCAATGGAGTGCGTGACATAGATTATAGGGATCTCGAGTTCGGCTCGAAGTTTCTCTAGATACGGCAGGATTTCGCGCTTGCGCTGCGTGTCTAATGAGGCCAGGGGTTCATCCATCAAGAGAAGTCTGGGCTGGCTAAACAGTGCGCGGGCGATCGCAACACGCTGCTTTTCGCCGCCAGAGAGTTGATGTGGTTTGCGTTGCATCAGGGTTTCGATGCCCAACAATTCAATCAACTCTTGGTTACTCAATGACCGATTTGAGGAATTCTCCGACCCTGCCCTGAATTGCGCATAGCGAAGATTACCTGCGACTGTTAAATGCTCAAGTAAACTGGCCTCTTGAAAGACGTATCCAATCGGTCTTTCATGGGTTGGCAGAAACTCACCATCGCCCTGCCATCGATGGCCTTCGACACTAAGCGAACCTGTCTTCGCGTAAGCAAGCCCTGCAAGGCAGCGAAGGAGCGTTGTTTTCCCAGAGCCTGATTGCCCGTATAAAATGGTCACACCCTTGGCCGGCAGCGACAACGCTACGTCCAATAGAAAGTTTTCATGGCGAAGCGTAAAGCAAGCACTGATCACCCCTTTTGAATGAATAGTCATGTGCTAGCCCCCCGGCCCGAAGCTAGTGCTAGCGCGCCGGTTAAAAGTATAGAGAGAAAACAATACGACGAAGCTAAAAAACAGCAAGCCTCCAGACAACCAGTGTGCCTGGGCATAATCTAGTGCTTCGACATGATCATAGAGCTGCACTGACACGACGCGAGTCACGCCTGGAATGTTGCCGCCTATCATCAAAACAACCCCAAACTCACCGACTGTATGCGCGAACCCCAAAATCGCAGCGGTGATAAACCCTGGCCTCGCGAGGGGCAGTGCAACAGTGAAGAACCGATCCCAAGGGCCTGCTCGGAGAGTTGCTGCAACCTCAAAGGGTCTCTCGCCGATCGCTTCGAACGCATTCTGTAGGGGTTGCACAACAAACGGCAGCGAATAAAAACAAGACGCAACAACAAGACCCCAAAAGGTAAAGGGTAACGTGCCAATACCAAGTGCTTGCGTCAGCGCGCCGATAGGCCCGTCAGGCCCCATAGTGAGCAGCAGGTAGAATCCGAGCACAGTGGGCGGCAGGACTAAGGGCAATGCGACGATCGCAGCAATAGCACCTTTAAACCACGCGCGTGTGCGCGCAAGCCACCACGCGATTGGGGTACCGACAAGCAGAAGCACCAGCGTGACTGTCGCGGCGAGCCTGAGGGTTAGCCAAATCGCCGCTAAATTTTCATCCATCCTTTTTTCCCCCAGATCGAGCAGCAGCGACTGCGTCGCTATCTAACGAGTAGCCATAGTTGGCAAGAATCCCGTTTGCCTCCGCGCTCATCAGAAAGTGCATGAACTCCTGTGCAGCGATGTTGTTTAGCCCTCGATTGAGAAGCACCGCATCTTGCGCGATGGGATCATACAATTCCTGCGGCACGCGCCATAGAGAACCTCGAATGGGTCCGTCACGATTCATCACCTGTGACAAGGCCACGAAACCCAATTCGGCATTGCCAGTTGTCACGAACTGATAGGCCTGAGAGATATTCTCACCCGTCACCTGTTTTTCTGCCAGAGCGTCGGTAAGGGCAAGCCTGTCGATGACCTGCTGCGCCGCCAATCCGTAGGGTGCAAGCCGTGGATTAGCCTGCGCGAGACGAGAAAAATTTCCAGCTCGGAGCGTTTCAGCATTGATGAGCACTCCTTCTTTCGACGCCCATAAGGCCAACGCACCGAAGGCATAGGTTCGCTTTGAATCCTCCACGGCGAGCCCTGCTTCGATGAGTAACGTGGGTTTTTCAGAATCCGCCGAAAGAAACAGATCGAACGGCGCACCGTTGAGAATCTGTGCATAAAGTTTGCCTGATGAGCCCTGAGATAAACGCACGGAGTGGCCGGTTTCACGCTCAAAGGCGCTCACAATTGCGCGTGCGGGTGCAGAAAAATTAGAAGCAACGGCAACGAGCGCCTGCTCGGCGAGACAGCTCACGGGCGCAAGAATTAGAAGCAATACTGCTTGCATGAACTGTAACGAAAAACGCCTCATATTCGCCGCTCGGAAATAGAAGGCGTCAGTTTAGTGTGATTAGAACCAGTGGGCAATTACTGGCCCGAAGGCTTTCGGAACAGTAATTGCCATCAGGCATTGGGTTGGCGCGTTAGTCTGGCGCGTTAGCGAGATCTTCGCGCAGCGTGCGAGTTGCGAGCATGAAGTGACAAGACGACCAGAACAGCGCAGCAGGGATTAAAAATACCATGGCATATCGGAGGGACTCGACGCCATAGGTCGGCTCAAGATAATCGCTCAAGAATCCAACTGCGCTTGGCCCCATTCCCAATCCAATCAGGTTGAGAATGAAGAACAAAATAGCCGACGCCATCGCTCTCATTCGAGCGCCGACCAGCGCATGCGCTGTGGCGATTGAATTGCCGAGATACACATTAATAAGGAGACCCGGTACGCAGGAGAGAATCAGAGCCGTGTACTTTGCTTCAGTGAGAAACACAGTAATGAAAAAGGGCACACCGATGAAGCCAACGATTGCCGGGACCCACATGTACCAGCGCTTATCGCGGGGCGCGAGTTTGTCGGCGATGATGCCACCGCCAAGGATACCTATTGCCCCCAGAAGGCCGGAAGAAAGGGAAAGCCATGTCCCTAACTCGCCGGTGCTCATCTCGTGACTGCGAATGAAGAATGACGCCTGCCAGTTCACCGTACCGTATGCGGCAAACGCGTTAAGGCCGGCCGCGATAGCCATATGCCGGAAAGAACGGCGGCTCCAAAGAAGACCCAACACGTCCCCGAGAGGAGCAACGCCAGTATTCACTACTCGACCTTCCGATAGGCCCCGAATAGGCTCTTTGAGGGTGTATCGAATAATGATCGCGATGAGAATTCCAGGCGCACCAACGACCGCGAATGCGACTCGCCAACCAAAAAATTCGTTTAGCCATCCGCCAAAAAGAAAACCAAACAGGATGCCAACGTTCACACCGGTCGAGTAAATGGAAATCGCAGTTGCGCGCTTTTCTGGCGGGAAAATGTCCGAAATAATCGAATGCGACGGTGGACTACCACCTGCCTCACCGATACCCACACCAATTCGAGCGAGAAATAATTGAAGATAGTTTTGTGCCAAACCGCTGATCGCAGTCATGAAGCTCCAAATACCGATGGCATAGGCAACGATGTTACGTCGGTTGCCTTTATCCGCCCAACGCGCTATTGGAATACCCGCAGACACGTAGAACATCGCGAAGGCAAAGCCGGTGAGCAAACCGAGTTGACCATCCGAAAGGCCAAGATCGACTTTAATCGCCTCTTGCAAGATTGACAGCAGCTGTCTATCAATGAAATTAAAACAGTAGCCTACAGTGAGTAACCCGAGGGCATAGTTTCGGGTTTTATTACTCAAATAGGGATTATCGACTTGAGGTGCAGAGTCTGTTGAATCGAGAGGGGTCGAAGGATCGGCCATAGTGAATTTTCTTCCATCTTATTGTTGTTATACCGATTACGCCGGCGCTATTGAGGTAGCATTGATCAGCGCTCATCCCAACTTAGTGCTAGTAAGTTAAAGGCTTGATCAAGTACGCAGTACATTTCAACTGCTGCTACGCTGTTCTTTATATAGCAGATCGAAGACTAGAAGTGTACTCAGGGAGTGATGCGAGATGGATATCAAAGGCGAAACTGCGCCGTCGAAATTAGGCGTGAGATTGGGAATGAGATTTCGACCAATAAGAGCAAAAAAGAGAGTTGGCGCGCCCAGAGAGATTCGAACTCCCGACCAACTGGTTCGAAGCCAGTTACTCTATCCAGCTGAGCTATGGGCGCGTAGCGTAGAGTATAGCCAAGATCTCCCCACCGGTCACCGTCCGTTTGCGCTATTTTCCGATGAGCAATCGAACTTGAGTATGGCCCCTCTATCCACAACGTGGAACTCTATGATTTACTCTCGCCCGAAAACACTCAAAGACAGGCCTCAAGACTCATGTTAGAACCCTCACCAGCGACTCGCAGCGTGACCTCAAACTTTGACGTAGGCTCTTTCCCCAAAATTCAACGAGCAAAGACTAGATAGGACGCAGTCATGGAACCGATTTCTTCTGTTGAAACAATCGCTACAGTAATTCAGCTAGCTGTTGCGCCTGTCTTTTTACTAGCAGGTATCGCCGGGCTTCTTAATGTGCTGTCTGTCCGCCTTGGACGTGTTGTCGATCGTGTTCGAGTGGTCGAAACGCGACTATTCAAAGAGAAGCACGACGAACACCGTGCCATGCTACAGTCTGAAACGAATTCTTTATGGAATCGTATCCGCTTGGTTGACTGGTCGATTCGCACGTTTGTCGCGGGGGCATTAATTGTCTGTCTAGTGATAGTCGCGCTGTTTCTGAGCGAGTTATCGCATTTCAACCTCTCAGCAGCCATCGCTTTTTTATTCGTCTGCGCGATGGTGTTGGTAATTGTAGGATTGTTGCTGTTCTTATTTGAGGTGAGCATCTCGACCAGCAGCATCCGCGAAGGGATCGACTCCATGATAAAGGAGGAGCTCGATCTTAGAATGGAATCGGTCGACGAGTGATTTAGGCAGCGCGGGCTGCAGTAGTCTCCGCGGCTTTGGCGGTAACACTCGCGTCGAGGCCGCGGAGCGTTTTACTCAGACTATAGAATAGCCCAACCACGATCACGAGCAGCGCACAGGCGCCGAGAATAGAGTTGGCCGCGCCTATGCGATCCGCTGCAAGCGCCATAGGGAAGACACCAATCGGGGTGAGTGCATACG